>ENA-OWLX01000354-OWLX01000354.1-metagenome-genome-assembly--contig:-NODE-354-length-16247-cov-11.757843_pt1 | contig 16247 bp, 8 predicted proteins | sample MGYA00245351_ERZ651106 | MGnify/ENA primary metagenome ERZ651106 (study PRJEB26857, sample SAMEA4031768) | metagenome | biome: human; feature: oral; material: saliva | place: Philippines | collected 2014... | reverse complement strand
AAAAAGCAATTAAAAAGGTTATGAAAATTCTTGAAGAAAACATATACCTATGATATAAAAATATCATGGGAAAGAAAATAATAATAACAGAAAAGCCATCAGTAGCAATGGAATTTGCAAAAGTAATATCAAAAAACTTTACAAGAAGAGATGGATATTTAGAATCAGAAGAATGGATAATAACATGGTGCGTAGGACATTTAGTAACAATGAGCTATCCTGAGAAATATAATGAACAATTAAAATATTGGAGAATAGAAACATTACCATTTATACCAAAAGAATGGAAATATGAAATAATTCCACAAGTAGAGAAACAATTCAATATAATAAAATCATTAATGACAAGGGATGATATAGAAGAAATATATAACGCAGGCGACTCAGGAAGAGAAGGAGAATATATTCAAAGACTTGTATTAATGATGATAAAGCCTGACCCCAAAATTAAAATCAAGAGAATATGGATAGATTCACAGACAGAGGATGAAATAAGAAGAGGAATAACGGAAGCAAAAGATGCAAGTGAATATGATAGCCTTTCAGATAGCGCATACCTAAGAGCAAAAGAAGATTACTTAATAGGAATTAATTTTTCAAGGATGTTAACATTGATGTACGGACAGAAATTATCAAATATGTTAAATGAGGAAAGAGCAAGTATATCAATAGGAAGAGTAATGACTTGTGTGTTAGGGATGGTGGTTAACAAAGAAAGGGAAATACGAAATTTCGTTAAAACACCATATTTTAAAATTCAAGCAATCTTAAAAGATTTTCAAGCTGAATGGAAAGTGTCAGAATCATCAAGATATTTCGAAAGCCCTAAATTATACAACGATACAGGATTTAAACAAGAAGCTGAAGCTAAAAAATTGATTTTAGAATTACAAGGTAAGGAAGCAGTAATTGAAGAAATAAAAAAATCCAAAACAAAAGAAGCTGCACCACTATTATTTAATCTAGCAGAACTACAAAATGAATGCAGCAAGAAATTTAAGATATCACCTGATAAAACATTGGAAATAGCCCAAAATTTGTATGAAAAGAAATTGGTAACATATCCAAGAACTGATGCCAGAGTTTTATCAACAGCAATAGCTAAAGTAATATCAAAGAATTTAAATAATTTGGTTAAAAATTATAAAGATGAAGAAATACAATCTATTTTAAAGGAAATGTCTGATAATAAATATGTTGGCAAATTAGAAAAAACAAAATATGTAAATGACAAAAAAATAACTGATCACTATGCAATAATTCCTACGGGACAAGGCTTTGAAAATTATGAAAAATTATCGGAATTAGAACAGCAAATATTAAAATTAATAACGAAAAGATTTTTAGCAATATTCTATCCACCAGCAGAATTCAATAAATTAAATATTGTAATAGATATTAATAAAGAAAAATTCACATCAAGTGATAAAATCTGTATAGCCCAAGGATATCAAAAAATATTAAAAAATAAAGAACTTGATGAAGAAGAGAAACAATTGCCTAAGATAAAATATAAAAAAGGAGATAAATTAGAAGTTGAAAACTATGAGATAAAAAATAGTGAAACAACTCCACCAACTAGATATAATTCTGGAACAATTATATTAGCAATGGAAAATGCGGGTAAGTTAATAGAAGACGAAGAGCTTAGGGAACAAATAAAAGGTGCAGGAATAGGAACAAGTGCAACAAGAGCAGAAATCATAAAGAAATTAGAAAAAATAGATTATATCCAAATAAATAATAAAACCCAAATAGTAACTCCGACACAAAAAGGTGAAGCAATATTTGACATTGTTAGAATGTCAATGCAGGATATATTGAATCCAAAGCTAACTGCAAGCTGGGAAAAAGGATTGGATTTAGTTGCAAAAAAAGAAATAAAACCAGAAGAGTTTATGCAAAAATTAGAAAAGTATATAAAAGAAAAATTCAACAGATTAATCACAATGATATAAAATGACAAACATCAATAATATCAACAAAAAGTAGTACAATTGATATGGAGAATTTGCAAAAAAAACAATAATGTAGTATAATGGAGCAAGAGCCAAAAATGGAGGTAATTAATATTTTAAAGATTAAGAAATTAGCTGTTGGTCTAAGAAAATCAATAAAATTAGCTTCAATAGCTATATTAGCAACGGTTGTCATATTAAGTATTTTACAAATAGCATATAGTCAAACATATGAAGTAAGTCTTAATGGCAAGGTTATAGGTTATACAAGAGATAAAGTCGTTTTGCAGAAAAGAATTAACGACTATATTAATACTGGAAATGGAGATGATGTAGCATTTGTTGAAGTGGACACATTACCAACATATAAAGCAGTATTATTAAAAAGAAACATCAAAACGAACGATGAAGAAATTTTAAATAAAGTTGTAGAATCAGGAATTGCATATTACAAATATTATGCAATAGCAGTTGATAATCAAGAAAAAGCTTATCTAAAAACATTTGGAGAAGCCGAAAAAGTTATACAAGAATTAAAGAATAAGAAAAGTACGAATGCTGATTCTTTAGGAATTATCGAAAAATATGCTAAAAAGCAAGTTGCAGAAAAAGAGATTGAAACTCAAGTTTCACAATCTGAAACAAAGGTTGCAGCAAAAGAAACAACAAGCGATGTTCCAACAGACAGCGACGTAGATAGTGATGAACTACCTGATGTAAAAGAATTAACAGAAGTTAAGTTAGCATCTGTTGATGATAGTATAAATCAATTATATGTTCAACCAAAATCAACATCAAGATCAGCAAGCAGTGCAAGAACATCAAGTAAAGGCTCGACATCATCAACATATGAACAACGTGCAAAAGTAGTTGATAATTCACAAACAGGTGTAAAAACCGACTTAGGTGTAACTTTAATAAAACCAATATCTTCAGGATATACAATTACATCAAGATTTGGATGGAGATCAAGAGATAATCACCCAGGATTAGACGTTGCTGCACCAAGAGGAACAGCTATAAAAGCTGCAGCAGGTGGTACAGTAATATTCGCAGGTTCTGGATCCCCATATGGTGGATATGGAAATATAGTTGTAATTCAATCAAACTCATCAACAGCAATTAGATACGCTCACTGTAGTAAAATCTATGTAAGAAAAGGTGAAGTAGTCGAACAAGGTCAAGTAATTGCGGCTGTTGGTTCAACAGGTATTTCAACAGGTAACCATTTACACTTTGAGATAAGATATAATGGTAAAAAAATAGACCCACAAAAATATGTATATTAATAAAAATAAACTATTGACATCATTTTGTAAAAATGTTATACTACAATAAGTATTTTTATACGGAAAAAAGAAATCTAGAGGGCTAATAGATGTTAAATTTCGTAATGATGAGAAGTTTATAAATTTAAAAAGAGGTAATACCAAATAGCGATTTGGTTTACCTTTTTTTGCCGTGTATGATTTTATAGCCATTTTTTCTGTATTGAATGATTATAAATTAAGAAGAATTACTTAGGGAAATATTACTTTTTTGGATAAAAGAGGGGCAGATTTTAGAATAAAAAAATAATATCAAACTAAGATTAAGAAGAACTTAATTAATAATAAAAATCTTTCTGCTTAAAAAATAAGAGGAGGTACACCTTTGTTAGAGTTAAAGGATGTAAAACACGAAAAAACTACTAGAAAATCTTTTTCAAAAATCGACAATTTTATTGAAATGCCAAACTTAGTAAAAGTTCAAAAAGATTCATATAATTGGTTTTTGAAAGAAGGACTTGGTGAAGTATTAAAAGAAGTATCACCAATAACAGATTTTACAGAAAATCTTGTATTAGATTTTATTGATTACCACATGGATGAAAAATCAAAATACACAGTAGAAGAAGCAAAAGAGAGAGATGCAACATATTCAAAAAAATTGCATGTAAAAGTAAGATTATTTAATCGTGAATCAGGAGAAATCAAGGAACAAGAAATATATCTTGGAGATTTCCCAATAATGACAGACACAGGAACATTCGTAATTAACGGAGCTGAGAGAGTTGTAGTAAGCCAGTTAGTTCGTTCACCAAGCTGTTATTATGCAAGTACTTTTGATAACAAAAAAGGAAAAAATCTATTATCATCAACAGTAATGCCGTTAAGAGGAGCATGGTTAGAATATGAATCAGACAATAATGACATTACATATGTAAGAGTTGATAGAACAAGAAAATTACCTATAACAACATTAATCAGAGCATTAGGTATAGAACAAGATAGCCAAATTTTAGAGATATTTGGTGAAGAAAATCTATTAAAGTTAACATTAGAAAAAGATGTAACAAAAACTCAAGAAGAAGCCTTAATTGAAATTTACAAAAAATTAAGACCTGGCGAATTGCCAACAATTGAAGCAGCTAAAACATTATTTGATAGATTATTCTTCGATCCAAAGAGATATGATTTAGCTAAAGTTGGAAGACATAAATTCAATATGAAATTAAGCCTTGCAACAAGAATCACAAACCAAGAAGCATTCGAAGATATTATGGACTTACAAACAGGTGAAGTACTTGTTGAAAAAGGACAAATTATATCAGCAGAAATTGCAAAACAAATTCAAAATTCTGGAATCAATACAGTTGCAGTAAAAGTAAAAGATAACAAAGTAATAATTATAGGTAACGGAACAGTTGATATTCATAATTTTGTGGAAGATAGTGATTTAGGAGATTTAAAATTTAAAGAGTATGTAAATTATTCATTATTAAAATCAATAATTGAAAATACTGACAAAGATAAATTATATGAAGCATTAAAAGAAAATTATGATGAATTATTACCTAGACACATAACAAACGAAGATATATTCGCATCAATAAGCTATTTCTTAAATTTAGACCATAAATTAGGAAAAATTGATGATATCGACCATTTAGGAAACAGAAGGGTTAGATGCGTAGGTGAATTATTACAAAATCAATTTAGAATTGGTTTAGCAAGACTTGAAAGAGTTGTAAGAGAAAGAATGACAGTTCAAGACTTAGACTCAATCACACCACAAGCATTAATTAACACAAAACCAATTTCATCAGCAATTAGAGAATTCTTCGGAAGCTCACAATTGTCACAATTCATGGATCAAACAAACCCATTATCAGAATTAGCTCATAAGAGAAGAATTTCAGCATTAGGACCAGGTGGTTTAACAAGAGAAAGAGCAGGATTTGAAGTACGTGATATTCACTATACACACTATGGAAGATTATGCCCAATTGAATCACCAGAAGGGCCAAACATTGGATTAATTTCAGCATTATCAATCTTTGCAAGAATTAATGAATATGGATTTGTTGAAGCACCATATAGAAAAATTGACCATGAAACAGGAAAAATAACAGACCAAGTAGATTATTTATCAGCAGATCAAGAAGACAAATACATTATGGCACAAGCAACAGAGCCAATTGGAAAAGATGGAAGATTTGTTAATAAAGTAATCAAAGTTAGAAAAGTAACAGAATATCAACAAGTACCAGCAGAAATGGTAGACTACGTTGAAGTATCTCCACAAGAAATCGCTTCAATTGCAGCAACAATGATACCATTCATGGAACATGATGACGTTAAGAGAACATTAATGGGTTCAAACATGCAAAGACAAGCTGTTCCATTATTGAAAACTGAAGCACCAATAGTTGCAACAGGTATGGAATATAGAGCAGCAGTTGACTCAGGTATCACAATTTTAGCTAAAAACAAAGGAATTGTTGAAAAAGTAACAGCTGAAAAAATTGATATCAGAAATGAACATGGTGATCTTGATACATATAAATTGTTGAAATTCAAGAGAACAAACGGTGGAACATGTTTCAATCAAAGACCAATTGTACAAGTTGGTGAGAGAGTTGAAGCAGGTGAAACAATTGCAGACGGACCATCAACAAATAATGGTGAAATGTCATTAGGTAAAAATGCATTGATAGCTATTGCAACATGGGAAGGTTATAACTTTGAGGACGCCGTATTAATCAGTGAAAGATTAGTTAAAGAAGACGTATTCACATCAATTCATATTGAAGAATATAACTGTGAATGTAGAGATACAAAATTAGGACCAGAAGAAATAACAAGAGATATTCCAAACTTAGGAGAAGATACATTAAAAGACTTAGACGAAAGTGGAATAATCAGAATTGGTGCAGAAGTAAGACCAGGAGATATTCTTGTAGGAAAAGTAACACCAAAAGGTGAAACTGAATTAACTGCAGAAGAAAGATTATTAAGAGCTATCTTTGGTGAAAAGACTAGAGAAGTAAGAGATACATCATTAAGAGTACCACATGGTGAAGCAGGAACAATCGTAGATGTTAAGATTTTCACAAGGGATAATTCAGATGAATTAGGACCTGGTGTAAATCAAATAATCAGAGTATATATCGCAACAAAGAGAAAAATTTCAGTTGGTGATAAAATGTCTGGACGTCATGGAAATAAAGGTGTTGTATCAAGAATAATGAGAGAAGAAGATATGCCATTCTTACCAGATGGTACACCAGTTGACATCTTATTAAATCCAATGGGTATCCCATCTCGTATGAACTTAGGACAAGTATTAGAAGTACATTTAGGTATGGCAGCTAGAGCATTGGGATGGAAAGTAGAAACACCAGTATTTGACGGAGCAAGCTTCGAACAAATTGGAGATATGTTAGAACAAGCAGGATTAAGAAGAGATGGTAAAACAGTACTATATGATGGTAGAACTGGAGATCCATTTGAACACGAAGTAACAGTAGGTGTAATGTACATGTTAAAACTACACCACTTAGTAGATGATAAAATCCACGCTCGTTCAACAGGACCATACTCATTAGTAACACAACAACCTCTAGGAGGTAAAGCACAATTCGGTGGTCAAAGATTTGGTGAAATGGAAGTTTGGGCACTTGAAGCTTATGGTGCTGCATATACATTACAAGAAATGATCACAACAAAATCAGATGATATTGTTGGACGTGTAAAAACATATGAAGCAATTGTAAAAGGTGAAAATATACCAAAACCAGGAATCCCAGAAGGATTCAAAGTACTTGTAAAAGAATTACAAGCATTAGGATTAGATATTAAACTATATTCTAATAAAGGAAATGAAATTGAGTTAAAAGAAGATATTGAAGATGGAATTGATTTCAATGCAATATCAGATTCAAAAAACAATAACAATATTTCTTTACAAGATGAAAAAGAATTATCAGAAGGATTTTCAACAGTTGATGTAGAGTCAGAATATACTGATAATGAGGAATCAAGCGATGAATTGTTTGACAATTTAACAGATGATTTTGAAGATAACTTATTATCAGATGATGGAGACGGATACGAAGAAGAAGACGAAGGCTTTGATGATAATATGTAAGACTAAAATTAAATAGTTTGAAAAGATTAAGCTCAAGCATATATGGATTGTACAGCGGTGTAAAAAGAGCTTAATCCCAGTAAAACACCAAATAATTATAGGGGGCTATTTAGTGGAAGAGTTAGAAAACTTAAGTCAAATTAAGATAGATTTAGCATCTGATGAAGATATCAGAATGTGGTCAAGGGGCGAAGTAAAAAAGCCAGAAACTATTAACTACAGAACATTAAAACCAGAAAAAGATGGTCTATTCTGCGAAAGAATATTTGGACCAGTAAAAGATTGGGAATGTCATTGTGGAAAATATAAAAAAATAAGATTTAAAGGTGTAGTCTGCGATAGATGTGGTGTTGAAGTAACAAAATCAAAAGTAAGACGTGAAAGAATGGGGCATATTGAATTAGCAGCTCCAGTAGCACACATTTGGTATTTCAAAGGAATACCAAACAGAATTGCATTAGTATTGGATATTTCACCAAAAGACGTAGAAAAAGTAGTTTATTTTGCATCATATGTTGTAACAGACAAAGGAGATACAGGATTAACAAAATGCCAAGTTTTAAATGAGAGAGAATACCATGAAGCCGTTGAAAAATATGGATTTGGTTCATTTAAAGCAGAAATGGGAGCCGAAGCGCTTCAAAAATTATTAAGAGAAGTTGATGTAGACGAATTAACTGAAAAAATTAAGAAAGAAATTGCGAATTCAAGTGAGCAAAAGAAAGTTAGATTAATCAAAAGATTGGATACAATTGATTCATTCAGAAATTCTAGAAACAAACCAGAATGGATGGTAATGAATGCAATACCAGTAATCCCACCAGATTTAAGACCAATGGTACAATTGGATGGTGGAAGATTTGCAACATCTGACTTAAACGATTTATATAGAAGAGTTATTAACAGAAATAACAGATTAAAAAGATTAATTGAATTAGGAGCACCAGAAATCATTTTAAGAAATGAAAAAAGAATGCTTCAAGAATCAGTTGATGCCTTAATTGATAACAGCAGAAGAGGAAAACCAGTAACAGGAGCAGGCGGAAGAGCATTAAAATCATTATCAGATATGTTAAAAGGAAAACAAGGTAGATTCCGTCAAAACTTATTAGGTAAGAGAGTTGATTATTCTGGACGTTCAGTTATCGTTGTAGGACCAGAGTTAAAGATTTACCAATGTGGTGTTCCAAAAGAAATGGCAGTAGAATTATTCAAACCATTTGTAATGAGAGAATTATGCCAAAGAGGATTAGCAAATAATATCAGAAGTGCAAAAAGAATGGTAGAAAGATTGGATCCATCAGTATGGGAAGTATTAGAAGATGTAATTCATGATCATCCAGTATTACTAAACCGTGCTCCAACACTACATAGATTAGGAATTCAAGCATTTGAACCAGTATTAGTAGAAGGTAGAGCAATCAAACTACATCCATTGGTATGTAGTGCATTCAATGCCGACTTCGACGGTGACCAAATGGCTATTCACTTACCACTATCACCAGAAGCACAAGCTGAATCAAGATATTTAATGTTATCAACAAACAACTTATTAAAACCAACAGATGGTGCACCAATTACACAACCATCACAAGATATGATTTTAGGAGCATATTATTTAACTTTAGATGTTGATCTTGAAGAAGGAGATACAGAAGAAGTTATAAAAAATAAAGGTGTATTAGGTGCTGGAAAATATTTCTCTTCAACAGATGAAGCAGAAATGGCATTCTTAAATGGAGATTTAGGTGTACACGCTAAGATTCATGTAAGAATGGCAAAATATGATGAAAACGGAAATGAATTAAGACACGGAATCATCGAAACAACAATAGGAAAGATTATATATAATAAAGGAATTCCACAAGATTTAGGATTTGTAGACAGAACAAAACCAGAAAACGAATTTGAATTAGAAGTTAATTTCACAACAGCTAAAAAGCAATTAAAGAAAATAATTGACAAATGTATTGAAATTCACGGATTAGATAGAACAGCAGAATTACTAGATTATATTAAATCAACAGGTTATAAATATTGTACAACTGCAGGTATAACAGTATCAATGTACGACGTTAGTGTTCCAGAAGAAAAACCAGGATTACTAAAAGAAGGACAAGATGAAGTAGATGTTATTGCAAAACAATATGCACGTGGTTTAATCACAGATAAAGAACGTTATACAAATGTAATTAAAGTTTGGGAAAGAATAACAGACGAAGTAGCAAAAGTAATGATTAGCAAATTCGACAAATTAAACCCAATTTACATGATGTCAGACTCTGGAGCACGTGGTAACTTAGCTCAATTACGTCAGGTAGCAGGTATGCGTGGATTGATGGCAAGTACAACAGGTAAAACGGTTGAAATTCCAATCAAATCATCATTCTATGAAGGTCTAGACTCATTAGAATACTTCATCGCTGCACACGGAACACGTAAAGGATTCTCAGATACAGCTTTAAGAACAGCCGATTCAGGATACTTAACAAGAAGACTTGTAGACGTATCACAAGATATTATCGTAAGAGAACATGACTGTGGAACAACAGAAGGACTTGAAGTATATGCAATCATGAACGGAAATCAAGTAATTGAATCATTAGAAGAAAGAATTATTGGAAGATATCCATTAAATGATATTAAACATCCTGAAACAGGTGAAGTAATAGCTTCTAAAGAATCAAAGATTACAGATAAACAAGCAAAAGCAATTGTTGCAGCAGGAATCGAAAGAGTAACAGTAAGATCAGTATTAAATTGTAAAACACAACATGGTATCTGTGAAAAATGTTATGGTATGAGCATGTCAACAAGAGGAGACCTACAAATAGGTGAGCCAATTGGAACAATCGCAGCTCAATCAATCGGTGAACCTGGTACACAGCTTACAATGAGAACAATTCACTCAGGTGGTGTTGCAGGTGGAGCAGATATTACACAGGGTCTTCCTAGAGTTGAGGAGCTATTTGAAGCTCGTAAACCAAAGGGTCTAGCTGTTATAACAGAGATCTCAGGTGTTGTATCAATTACAGAAATCAAGAAAAAGAAACAAGTAACAGTAACAAGTAAAGATGACAGTAGATCATATTCAATTCCATTCGGATTAAAATTAAAAGTAGAAGAAGGACAAGAAGTTGAAAAAGGTGATCCAATCACAGAAGGTTCAATCAATCCAAATGAAATACTTGAAATTAAAGGAGCCGAAGGAGTTCACGAATATATCGTACAAGAAATCCAAAAGGTATATAGAAGCCAAGGTGTTGATATTAATGACAAACACATTGAAGTTATTGCAAGACAAATGTTAAGAAAAGTAAAAATCGAAGATCCAGGTGATAGTGATATTATTCCAGGAATGCAAATTGATGTTAATGAATTAAATGAAATTAATGAAAAATTAGCAGCAGAAGGAAAACAAATCGCAACTGGAAAGAGAATTTTATTAGGTATTACAAAAGCATCACTTGCAACAGACAGCTTCTTATCAGCAGCATCATTCCAAGAAACAACAAGAGTTTTAACAGATGCAGCAATCAAAGGTAAGTCAGATTACTTAATAGGATTAAAAGAAAATGTTATCATTGGTAAGTTAATCCCAGCTGGAACAGGTATGGATAAATACCAAGAAACATATATAAATACTGAGGAAACAATGGATGATCCAGAATACGTTCAAAAGTTAGAAAAAATGTATAATGAAAGAATGAAAGATCCAAGCAAAACAGAAACAGTAGAAGAATAATATATAAGAAAAAAGAGATGTTGAGGCCCTGCCAAAACATTTCTTTTTTGCATAAATAGAGAGCTATAAAAACAACCTTGAGCCCTTGAAACAATTGACAGAAATAGCATTGCGTAGTATAATAAAAACGTATAAAAGGAGATATAGATTGGAAACAATAGCATTCGTTATATTAGCAGTACTATATATAATTTTAATAGCTGCAACAATTATAAATAATAAAAGAAGAAAATCAGAATTATCAGAGCAGTTAAAAGATTTGACTTTAAACGTTAATAAGACCGCAAAGACAACTTTAATAAATTCGCCATTTCCGTTAATTATTATCGAAGCAAATGGAAATATAATTTGGAGAAGTGAAATGTTCAATAATGAATTTAAAGATTTAAATAAAGATAATTTAGAATTGATGGCATTGTTAAGCAACATTAAGCAAATAGCGGTATCAAAGAAAAACTCTATGGAGAAAAAACAAAAAGGTAAAATAGAAATAGAGTTTGATATAAATAGGAGAACTTATAAAATATTAGGAACTTATATTAAGACAAACAAAGATGAAAATAATGATTACACATTTATATTATATTTTATAGATCAAACAGAGATAAAGAAGCTTCAAGAGAAAGAAGAAGAAACAGAAATAAACATAGGAATGATTTCAATAGATAATTATGATGAAATAAATCAAAGGTTATCAGGAGAAATAAAATCACAAGTAATTGCTAAAATAGAACAATGCATCTATGAATGGGCATTAAGTTATTCAGCATTAGTTGTAAAGGTAGAACGTGATAAATTCTACGTAGTCATTGATAACAAAAATTTAGAAAATGCAAAAAAAGATAAAATAAACATTTTACAGCAAATTAAGGAACTACCGATATTGGATGGAATACAAGCAACATTGAGTATTTCATTTTCAAAAGATGGTGAGACACTTGATGAAAAATATAGGTCTGCCCAAGCCGTACAAGAAATTGCATTGGGTAGAGGTGGCGATCAAGCAATAATAAAACAAAATCAAAAATATGAATTCTTTGGTGGTAGAACCGAAGAAGTTGAAAAAAGAACCAAGGTTAAGGCTAGAACAGTAGCTTCAGCTTTAGTTAAATTAATAGAAGAATCAGATCGTGTCTTAATAATGGGACATACTAATAGTGACATGGATGCAATAGGTTCAGCACTTGGAATATATAGATTAACAAAAACTTTAAATAAAGAAGCAAATATAATAGTTGATTCAAAAGCAGTTGGAATATTAAGTTTCTTAGAGACAATAGAAAATGATAAAGAATATATTGGATGTGTAATAAATGGTGAAACTGCATTAGAGAAAATGACGGAGAACACTTTATTAGTAATTGTAGATACAAACAAGGTAAACTATGTAGAATCTGTAAAAGTATTAGAAAATGCAAGCAAAATTGTAGAAATAGATCATCATAGAAAAAGCACAGATTACATTAAAGACACAGTATTAAGTTTCCACGAAGTATACGCATCATCAGCTTCGGAGTTAGTAACAGAAATAATACAATATTCTCCAATTAAAATAAAATTAACACCAATTGAAATTGAAGCACTATATGCAGGCATCATGCTGGACACAAAAGAATTTACATTTAAGACAGGTGTAAGAACTTTTGAAGCAGCTGCATACTTACGTAAATGCGGTGTTGATATAATAAAAGTTAAAAAATGGTTTCAAGATGATTTAAAAACATATCAAACAATATCAAATATAATTTCAAAAGCTGAAATAGTTAAAGAATCAATAGCAATATCAACATATGATGAAGATGAACTAAATACGACAATTGTAATAGCAAAAGCTGCAGATGAATTATTAACTATAAGTGGAATTAGCGCATCATTTGTATTAGGAAAAACAGATGATATAATATATATCAGTGGAAGATCAATAGGAGATATAAATGTACAATTGATTTTAGAAAAATTAGGTGGTGGAGGTCATATAACATTGGCTGGTGCACAACTTTCTGACATAACAATGGAAGAAGCTTTAGAAAAATTAAAACATGCAATAGATGAATATATGATAGAAAATTAAAGAAATAGGAGGAATTGAAAATGAAAGTAATTTTAAATTATTGGATGATGTGCTAAGAAAAATATCAGAAAAAGAAGGTATACGAATTTATTCATATTTTAAGTTTAAGTTATATAAATATCTTTTGAAAAAGGAAAAAGCTAATAACGAAATTTCATATGAAAATTATGAAATAGCAGATTATAGAATAGCTGAAGATATTTTGAAGGAAAACATTTTGGAATATCAAGTAAAAGAAACATCAGTTGATGTTAAAGAAAGTCAAAAAATAAAGGTTGCAATGGTTTATGATCTAGAAAATACAGAAATAAGTAAAAATATTGAAAATTTAAGAAAAATATCAGATTTACTGGAGATTACAGAAATATATAAATTTGATGAGTTTAAGAGAGAATATTTAGATTTGGAAGATAAGGAGGAAAAAGATTATTTTGACCAGATTCTTATTGTATCTAATGATGAAATTCAGAATACAGTTATAAATTATTCAGAAAAACCTATAAACTTTTTAAAGTTAAATGATAGAGAAAGTGATGGAAGAAAGAAAAGTAGATTTAAGAAAAATGCTGAATTTTACAATAATTTAAAAATTATGGATAAAATGATGAAGGAATATGAGAAAATGCAGAATAAAAAGCATAATTAAACAAAAAAACTGTAAATGGTTATGCTATATATTGGGGTACATTACAAATTTTTATAGATGCTTTTAATTAAAGAAAGGAGAAAAGCTTGTAATGATAAAAAAATGAAAGAGGAGGGCGTAAAAATAGAAAATAAAGAAGCAGCAGGAGCATTTTATTTCCTGGAGAAAGCCAAAGATTCTGTAGAGGTTGAAAAGTACATTGAGGATAATATTTGTGAAGGAGGGAAAAAATACCGGATAGAAGGGAACACAGGGAGAAATGCTATGACAATTGATCTGGGTAAATATAAATTTGCAGTTTATCCTATCAAGAGTCATGGAATTAGGGAAAAGGTTATTATGTTAAAAACAAAGGAAAAAATCAGGTATAAATCTGATAAATTAACTGAAAACCTGTCAGCAGACTTTAAGTCAAATCATTGTTTTGTTATTTTACATGATGCTGATAACAGATTCAACTTTATTTTCGAACAACTTTTAGAAGATATTCTGGAGAAAATAGAAACATATAGGAATTTTTAACTAGAAATGTAAAACAAGTAGCTAAATAACTGTCTCAAAAAGAAAATCAATGTAAATAAAGATTATTTTCAGTGATTTAGTCTATTTGAGGCAGTTTTTCTTATTAATTAGTATGTCCTAAAACTTGAGAAACTTAATAAAAAGTAATATTTGATTATTAATATGAAATAATGACTCTGTTGAAAGTTATGGATAGACAAAAAATGAATGGTAAAGTTATTCGATTTATAAAATTATGAAGAATGAGTTGAGGAATTGAAAAAATACGTGGTAAGGATGTGAAAAATGACTTGCATAAATATAGTAAAGAGGGTATAATTGTTATACAGGAAGATAATCTGAAAAATGTAAAAATATTGAATTTAGAAACTCAGAACATAAAGGTTAAGAAAAATGATTTCAAAAACTGGATTTTTGATTGGTATGAACAAAGTAAGAAGAGTGATGTAATAAAAGCATTAAAAGTCAAAGACACTTCAGAAATAATAGGTTTAATAGGATTTACAAACGAAGAAGCTAACAAGGCTATATATGTTGATTTGATTGAAGCTTCTCCTATGAATAATCCTAAAAATAAGATTTTTAGAGGAGAAAAAGATTATTTTGGAATAGGGGGACGTCTACTTGTAGAAGCAATAAAAGAGAGTTACGAAAAAGGGTATGGAGGATTTATTTATTTTGATGCGAAAACTGAATTAATAGAGTACTATAAGAAAGAATTCGGAGCGAGGTTAATAGGGATACAAAGAATGGCTATATTTGAAAAGGAGGCTGAAATTTTATATGAAAAATACAATGGAAAAAGATAAAAAAATAGATTTAGAATATAAATTAGCTTGTGGGATAGATCCTAACCCTCAACCACAACCATTTGATTATGACATAAGAGCTGCAGCAAAATATGTCAAGGACAACAATATTGAAAACGGACTTACGGAAGAACAATTAAAAATGTTTATTAAGTAATAACTAAAGAGTAGTTTAATAACTGCTCTTTTTTGTATATGTCTTTTTTTAGAATTTGCAGATGTAAAAGAACATTTTTCTATTACAATATATAAAAGATATGTAACAAACTGTTTTTAAAGAGCCTAAAAAGTAAATAGGGTAAAAATGATATTGTAAAAATATTATAAAAATGATATAATTATTAAAATTCAAGAAGGTATTTGAGTAAGTAATTGTAAAGAATTTTATTGGAAAATAAAGTTTTTTACTATTATTTGCTCCCTTCTTGATTTTAAAAAATTGAAAAAGGTAAATTTAGGAGGAAGTAAATGTTTGATGAAAAAAACTACGGGTTCAATTTAGGAACTCAACAAGTAAAAATAAGCACAGGAAAAATCGCAAGACAGGCTGGAGGTTCAGTAATTATTCAATGTGGAGGAACTGTTCTGCTTGTAACTGCAACTAGAAGTAAGGATGTTAGGGAAGGTCAGGATTTCTTTCCATTAACAGTAGATTATATTGAAAAATTCTATGCTTCAGGAAAGTTCCCTGGAGGATTTATAAAAAGGGAATCAAAGCCTTCAACAGAGGAAATATTAATTTCAAGATTGGTAGATAGACCAATAAGACCATTATTTCCTGAAGGATTTTTAAATGCTGTACATATTGTTATAACAGTAATTTCATATGATGAAGTTAATCAGCCTGAAAATCTTGCAACAATTGGAGTTTCAATGGCTTTAGGATTGTCTGATATTCCATTTGCAGGAACAGTGGCAGGAGTAACTGTTGGATACATTGACGGAGAATACATTTTAAATCCTACACCTGAACAGCTTGAAGCAAGTGAAATTGAACTGTCTGTTGCTGGAACAAAAGATGCAGTAACAATGGTTGAAGCAGGAGCAAAGGAAGTTTCTGAAGATGTAATGCTTGAAGCTATAA
>ENA-OWLX01000348-OWLX01000348.1-metagenome-genome-assembly--contig:-NODE-348-length-16279-cov-7.996980_pt1 | contig 16279 bp, 4 predicted proteins | sample MGYA00245351_ERZ651106 | MGnify/ENA primary metagenome ERZ651106 (study PRJEB26857, sample SAMEA4031768) | metagenome | biome: human; feature: oral; material: saliva | place: Philippines | collected 2014 | study... | reverse complement strand
AATACACTAGCGTACAATTATTAATAGTGATAGAATAATTTAGTAAATCGTCAAATAGGATTTAGACTATATTTTGACTAATTCATTAAATCAATGACATCAAGATCAGACTACAAGGAGGATATTTAATGAATCTATTTAAAAAACAAAAATTCAGTATACGTAAATTTACAGTTGGTACGTTCTCAACAGTGATTGCTACATTATCATTTATCACACATACAGGACATGCAGCTGAATTGGATGAGCAAAGTCAATCTGCTCAACAAAAGGTTACTGAAACAAGCGGTACAGATGATACTAATCAAAAATCAACTGCTCCAGACAATGCATCTTCACAAGTAGAATCTAAAGAAGACACAAGCTACCCATCTTCTAAAGTGGAAACGAAAGCAGATAATAATCCTGCACCAAAACAAAACTCAGTTGATGATACAAGTGCTAAATCGAGCAAGTCTGAAACTTTAAGTAACAATAAAAATTCAAACAAAGATTTAGCTGAGACAAAGTCCGAAGCTAATAATGTTGACACTAATCAACCATCAACAGAAGAAAAAACATTATCAAATGAAAAGAGTATTAAGGCCAAACACAAACGAGTGAAACGTGATGCGAATGATACATCTTCAAATCCTCAAACTCAACCAGATCCAATGGCAATCAATGAAACAAACTCTGGACAGATTGTTAATGGTAATTTTACTGATACATCTAACGGTGCGGAAATTCCAACGGCTGCTACAGAATCTGCTATGGATGCTGCAAGCACAATACCAGGATGGCAAGTAGTAAATAGTCAACAGACACAAATCCCATTGGTGTGGGGACCTAAAGTTTTACCATCATACACGTATGTCACTTTCGATAAGACTAATAACAAAATTGGTGCTGTATTATCTAAGTATAGTGATAACTTATCGTATGGTAGACCCGATAATAATGTAGGTCCGATTTATCAAGATATCGATGTTACACCAGGTTCTGAATTGCAATTCCATTTTATTGGTACTTCTATGGGAAATATTTCAGGATTTAACAGTGCTCGTTTATTTGTCTATGATGCAAATAATCCTTCAACTTTATTATATAAAGGTACACCTAAAACAAGTAGCCAACCTTTTGGTATTTTTAAAGGGGTATTTAATGTACCTGATAATATCTCAAGAATTAGAGTACAATTTGAATCTTTAGTAAATGTAAGTCATGACACTTATAGTGGACATCGATTACTTAAGGGCCCAAATAACTTTGGTGGTGGTGTAGTTGCTGATGTTTCTGTTAATACTGGTGCATACTTAAAAGTGAGTCCAGCTCAAACAGAATATCAAGCAAACTCTACTTCTGCGACATCACCTAATGTTAATGCTAAATTAAATTTTTCTATTGAAAATAAAGGTCATTCAAGTTCTAACAAAACTCAATATAAAGTTGTATTACCAGAAGGGGCAACTTTTGTAACTGCTGAAAATGCAACTGGTTCATTTAATGAAGATACAAGAGAATTGACACTTAGTATTAATCCAATAGATGCTGGTACAACAAGAGACGTTTCTTATACTGTATCATTACCTACTTCAGTACCAATTAAAAAAGATTTTAATGCGAATCTAATCTATCAAACTGAAGGTATTAATATGAACCGAAAAAATGGTTCAAGAGACCTTGCTACGCAAACACCTGGTGATAATAACTACCTTCGATATGGTGGTAATAATGAGTTTATTATCGCTGAGAGTGATCAAAGACAAGGTACTACAAATGCACCAACACAATCTGTCACTGTCTTCATATATAAAGATGCTATCAATAATAAAATAAGTGAAATTGAAACAGAACTTGCTCAAGCAAATCAAAATGATTATTCCGTAGAGGCTTGGAACAACTTACAAACAGCACTTACAAACGCAAAAGTTGTTAAAAATGAAACTGATGCAACCCCAATAACAGATAGAAAGAATCAAGCTGAAATTAATAATTTATTATTAAACTTGGAAAAAGCAAAAGCAAAATTTGATGTAGATAAAGCTGCTAAAGCTAGAGAAAATGTCATTAATAGTAACACTGAAGCTACTACTGAAGAAAAACAAGTCGCTTTAACTAAACTACAAAATAAATATAATGAGAAAAAAGGTGAAATTGATAATTTAACTAGTAGTAGTGATATCGCTCCTTTAAAAGAAAGCAGTATCGCCCAAATTAATTCAATTAATGTACGTGCAACTAAGAAAGCCGCTGCGAAACAAGCAATTGAGGCAGCTTTAACGGATCGCAAAGTTTTTATCGATAGTCACTATGATGCTACTCAGGAAGAAAAAGATGTCGCTATGGCTAAAGCAACTGAAGAAGCTAATAAAGCGAAAGCGTTAATTGATCAAGCTACATCTAATAATGACGTAGATCAAGCTCAAACTAATGGCATCAACATCATTAATAGTATTGATGCTGATGTAATCAAAAAAGCAAATGCAAAAAAAGCTATAGAACAAGCTGCAGAAGCTAAAAAGGCGCTAATTAATCAAAATAGTGATGCAACACAAGAAGAAAAAGATGCAGCGATTCAAAGAGTTACAGATGAAGTTAGAAATGCTGATAGACTTATTGACCAATCTACAAATAATGATGGTGTTGATGAAGTACAAGCGCACAGTATTAGTTCAATTAATAATATTCAACCTGAAATAGTTAAAAAATCAGATGCAAAACAAGCAATTGATACAGCAGTCTTAAACCAAAAATCATTAGTCAATAATAACAATGAAGCCACTCAAGAAGAGAAAGATGTAGCTTTAGCCAAAATTGATGAAGCAGCAAAACAAGCTAAAGCTGCCACAGATGCTGCAACTACAAATAATGCTGTAGATGAAGCAACAAACAATAATACTACAATTATTTCTGGAATACTTCCTGATACGGTGAAGAAAGCAGCAGCAAGAAAAGCGATTGATGATGCAGCAACTGCTAAAAAAGAAGCGATAAATAATACGTCAGATGCAACACAAGAAGAAAAAGATGCAGCAATAGCGAAAGTTGATGCAGCTGTAACAGCTGCAAAACAAGCAATTACACAAGCAACAACAAATGATAATGTAGACCAAGAACAAAATAGCGGTACTTCGACTATTACTGGTATACAACCAGAAGTTACTAAAAAAGCAGCAGCAAGAAAAGCAATTGATGATGAAGTCGTTGCTAAGAAAGCAGCAATTGATACTGTTGCCGATGCTACAGATGAAGAAAAACAGGCAGCTAAAGATAAAGTTGATGCTGAAGCTACCAAAGCAAAAGCAGCGATTGATCAAGCTACTACAAACAACGATGTAGAGCAAGCCAAATCATCTGGTGTAACAACTATTGAAGGAATACAACCTGATACGATTAAGAAATCGTCAGCAAAACAAGCAATAGATGATAGTGCAAATGCTAAAAAAGCAGCAATTGACAATAATAGTGATGCAACTCAAGAAGAGAAAGACGTAGCAAAAGCAAAAGTAGATGTCGAAGCTGCTAAAGCTAAAACAGCGATTGATCAAGCAACAACGAATGATGGTGTAGACCAAACGAGAGACTTAGGCAACAATTCAATTTCAGTAATTCAGCCTGATATTGTTAAAAAAGCAGCAGCAAGAAAAGCAATTGATGATGCAGCAACAGCTAAGAAACAAGAAATTGATCAACACCCAACAGCTACACAAGAAGAAAAAGACGCAGCAAAAGCTAAGGTAGATGCTGAAGTACAAAAAGCGAAAGATGCAATTACTCAAGCAAATTCAAATAATGATGTAGATCAAGTACAAAATTCTGAAACTGCTACAATAGCAGGTATTCAAGTAGATGCAGTTAAAAAAGCAAATGCTAAACAAGCAATTGATGATGCAGCAGCTAAGAAAAATGAAATTGACCAACATCCAACAGCTACACAAGAAGAAAAAGATGCAGCAAAAGCAAAAGTGGATGAAGAAGTAGCTAAAGCAAAACGAGCAATTGATTCATCGACTACGAATGACGCGGTAGATCAAGCGAAAGACTCTGGTGTAACTACTATTAATAATATTCAACCAGAATCAATAGAAAAAATTAAAGCGAAGCAAGCGATTGATGATACTGTTACAGCCAAAAAGAACGCCATAGATCAAGATGGTACTACTACACAAGAAGAAAAAGATGCAGCTAAAGCAAAAGTAGATGAAGAAGCTACTAAAGCGAAACAACTTATAGATCAAGCTAGTACTAATGATGCTGTACACGAAACTCGAGATAATGAAATAACTGCTATTAACAAAATTCAACCTGAAGCAATCAAAAAAGCTGAATCGAAACAAGCAATCGATGATGCTGCTACAGCTAAAAAAGCAGCAATAGATCAAGTTTCTGATGCTACACAAGAAGAGAAAGATGCAGCGAAAGCTAAAGTTGACGAAGAAGTAACAAAAGCTAAGTCAGCAATCGATAAAGCCAACACAAATAATGATGTTGACCAAGCAAAAACGAATGGAACTACAATAATTTCTTCAATAGAACCAGAAGCTATTAAAAAAGCTGAGGCGAAACAAGCCATCGATGTGGCAGTGTCAGCTAAGAAACAAGAAATTGATAATAATGAAAATGCTATACAAGAAGAAAAAGATGCTGCTAAAACAAAAGTAGATGAAGAAGCAACAAAAGCAAAAGCAGCGATTGATCAAGCTTCTACTAATAATGGTGTAGATCAAGCAAAAACATCAGGTGAAACAACAATTTCTTCAATCCAACCAGAAGTTGTTAAAAAAGCAGAAGCAAAACAAGCAATTGATGATGCAGTGACTGCTAAAAAAGCAGAAATTGATCAAAATCAAGAAGCTACTAAAGAAGAAAAAGATGCAGCTAAAGCAAAAGTAGATGAAGAAGCAACAAAAGCTAAAAATAACATTGACCAATCTACAACGAATAATGATGTCGATCAAGCTAAAACAGACGGTGCTTCAGCTATAACAAAAATTCAACCAGACGTTGTTAAAAAGTCAGAAGCAAAACGCGCAATTGATGATGAAGTAATAGCTAAAAAGGCTGAAATTGATCAAAATCAAGAAGCAACTAAAGAAGAAAAAGATGCAGCTAAAGCGAAAGTAGATGAAGAAGCAACAAAAGCAAAACAATCTATTGATAATGCGACAACAAATGAAGCAGTAGATCAAGCTAAAACTCAAGGCGTTACAACTATTACAGCAATTCAACCTGATACCATTAAAAAGGCAGAAGCGAAACGCGCAATTGACGAAGTCGCTAAAGCTAAGAAACAAGAAATTGATAATAACACAAATGCAACAAAAGAAGAAAAAGATGTAGCAAAATCAAAAGTAGATGAAGAAGTTACTAAAGCTAAAAGTGCTATTGATCAAGCAACTACTAATGACCAAGTTGACCAAGGTAATAATAATGGTCATACAGCTATTGCTCCTATTCAACCTGAAACAATTAAAAAACCAGAAGCTAAACAAGCAATAGATGAAGTAGCAAAAGCTAAAAAAGATTTAATAGATCAAACACCTAATGCAACAAAAGAAGAAAAAGATGCAGCAAAATCAAAAGTAGATGAAGAAGTCACTAAAGAAAAAAAAGAGATAGATCAAGCTTCTACAAATAGTGATGTTGATCAGGTCAAAGATAAAGGTACAAATGGCATTAATAGTGTTGTAGTTGAAGTAGTGAAAAAAGACGCAGCTAAAAAAGCGATTGATGAATTAGTGAAAGCTAAAAAATCAGAGATTGATAATAATCACAATGCGACTAGAGAAGAAAAAGACTCAGCAAAATCAAAAGTAGATGAAGAAGCTAAAAAAGCTAAAGATAATATAGATAAAGGAGCTACTAATAATGATGTAGATCAAGCTAAAAATAGCAGTAGTAACATCATTAAAAAAATACAACCTGATACTACTAAGAAAACTGTTGTGAAACAAACACTTTTAGATCAAGCGAAAGCTAAAAAAGCAGAAATCGATAAGGATAATAAAGCAACTAAAGAAGAAAAAGACGCAGCAAAAGCAGAAGTTGATAAAATAATCGATAAAGCTAATAAAGCAATAGACAATGCAAATAGTAATGACGATGTTGATAAAGTTCAAGTTACTTTTACTTCTAAATTAAAAGAAGTTAAAGTTAAAATTGTTAAAAAACCTAAGGCTCAAGAGACTATCTTAAATGTAGCTAGAAAGCAAAAAGCTAAAATTGATGCATTAGTAGGTTTAACAGACGAACAAAAAAATAAAGCGAAGAACATGATTGATGAAATTGTTAAAAATGCTTTAGAAAAATTAGATAATGATATTAATAACAACGACGTTGATTCAATTACAAATAAAGCTATTGAAGAAATAGAAAAGGTAAACCCAGAAGTTTCAAAAGGTAAGAAAGCTTTAGCAAGTGGCAATAATAATGATGGGTATAGAAATAATAATTCAAGTGATAATTATAATACTAGCTCAGGTAATAACAAAGATTCTATTAAATTGCCAAGCACTGGTAAAGAAGGTCAAAATCAATCACCATTAGCAGGTTTAGCATTGATAAGTGGTTTATTCTTATTCTTGAAAAATAGAAAAAGAAACAAAGAAAATAGTTAATCAATGAATTTATTTGGAAATCAGACTTCACATAATAGTGGGGTCTGATTTTTTAGTATTAATTTGAAAACAACATGTAATTATTTAAAATATAATTTTTAAAAGCTTTATGCTATACGAAAATCTTATTTAATGAAAAATTTATTCTGGTTATTTCAGATGATATTTGATATTATAAAAAGGTATGATAACAATTGCATAAAATCATATAATACAATTTAATATCAATATGCATTACTATTCATTATTACTATTACAACAAGACAAGAACATCAAGGAGGACAATAATGAATCTTTTTAAAAAACAGAAATTTAGTATTCGTAAATTTAGTGTAGGAATATTTTCCACTGTCATAGCTACACTGACTTTCTTATCACATCCAGGTCATGCAGCAACTCAAGAAGAAGAAAGTAATTCTTCGCAAGCTACCTCGCAAAATGTTAAATCTCAAACTGATGATAAATCAATACATAATAATGATAATTACATAGAAAACGAAAAAAATAGTAATGATTCTATAAAAGAAATAGCAACCGCTATTAAAATTAATAATAGCGAAATTAATTCTAAAGTAGATAATGCTAATGGTACATATAGAATAGATAATGAAGAGATTAAGGAAAATTCTATAGAGACAAATCAAGACGAAAAAACTATAGAACCAGAATTATCACATCAAAATATTTCGAAAAATGATAGCAATAATACATTTAATGAAAATAAATCAATTCATAAAAGAACAAAGCGATCTACTGATAACAATGTTGATAATAACCAAGACCAAATGAGTATAAATGAAACTAATTCTGGTCAAATTATTAACGGTACTTTTACAGATACGTCTAATGGTGCAGTTATTCCTACTAATCAAACAGTGTCTGAAATGAACCAAGCAGGTAAAATCACTGGATGGCATGTGAAAGATAATGATCAAACAGAAATTCCTCTTGTGTAGGGACCTAAAGCATTACCACCATATAATCCATACGTTTTTGATAAAACAAACAATAAAATTGCTGCAGTACTTTCAAAATACCCAAATAATTTAGGTGGCGTAGCGGGAGATAAAACTGTAGGTCCAATTTATCAAGATGTTGATGTAACACCAGGGTCAGAAGTTCAATTATATTTTATTGGTACTTCAATGGGTAACACAAATGGTATAAATGGTGTTAAAGTTTCAATTTATGATTCTAATAACCCTACAGATTTACTTTATTCTGGTAGACCAAACACAGCAAGTAAATCCTTTGGTGTGTTCACAGGTGTTTTTAATGTGCCTAATAATGTATCGAGATTAAGATTTATGTTTGAAACATTTGAAAAGAGAAGTTATGAAAGTGCCAATGGAGGTAGAATTTTAAAAGGGAAGAATAACTTTGGAGGAAGTGGATTAGCAGATGTGAAAGTCAATAGTGGTGCTTATTTAAAAGCTACTACTACGCAAACAAAATACACTGTTACATCACCATCAACTTCTACCTCATTAATAAATGCTACATTAGAAGTTTCTCTAGAAAATAAAGGTCATTCCCGTTCAAATAAAACACAGTATAAAGTTGTTTTACCTGAAGGAGTACAATTCATATCAGCTCAAAATGCTAGAGCAAATTATAATTCATCGAACAGATTATTAACATTAAATGTAGATAGAATTGAACCAGGAACAATTAAAAACATTACGTATACAGTTTCTTTACCAACTTCAGAACCCATCAAAAAAGATTTTGATGCTACACTAGTTTATGTTACAGATGGCATAAACATGAATAGAAGAAATGGAAGTCGTGATTTTGGATCTAATGCTGATGATAATTATTTCAGATATGGCGGTTATAACGAATATGTTAAAACTGAATCTAATCAAAGAAGAGGAAATGTTACTGTCGCAACACAATCTGTTACGGTGGAAATGTATAAAACTGATTTGCAACAAAAATATAATCAAATAAGTGCTCAAATAGAGCATCTGAACCCAAGTGATTATTCACAAGAGGCTTGGTCATCGATGCAAAATGTGCTTAATGCATCAAGACAAATTTTAAATGAAAATGATAATACACCTATCAATGATAGAAAAAACCAAGCAACGATTAACGATTTGACTTTAAGATTGGATAAAGAAAGAGCAAAATTAGATGTTGATCAAGCCGCAAAGTCACGTAAAGAGGTAATTAATAACAATAATGACGCTACAAGAGAAGAAAAAGATACTGCATTAACACTTTTAAAGGCTACTTTTGATGAAAAAGTTAGAGATATTGAAAGCGCAACAAATATAAATGAAATTTCTGAAAGAAAAAAGCAAGCAATCGTTGATATTAGTCCCATAGATGTTATTCCGGCAATTAAGCAACAAGCGATACAATCTTTGAATGATAAAGCTGATGAAAAACTTATTGAAATAGAAAATGACACGAATGCTACTTTTGAAGAAAGAGAAGAAGCTAAAACAAGTGTTAATGAAGCTCTAACTAATGCTAAAAATGCTGTAAGAAATGCTACAACTAATCAGTTAGTAGAAACAGTTTTAACTTCTAATAGTAACAACATTAGTCAAATTTCAACGCATGCGATTGCTAGAGATAAAGCAAGACAGGAATTAGATAGAGTTATTGCTTCTAAAATGTCAGAAATTGATAATGATCATAGCGCAACTATTGAAGAAAAAAATGAAACTAAAGCCAAAATTGATGAAATTGCAAAGCAAGCACGATTAAATATTGAACGAGGCGTTCACAATGATGATGTTAAGGTTGCTAAAGACAAAGCATTAAACCAACTTCACAATGTTCAAGTTGATGCTATTAAAAAGAATCAAGCGAAACAAATAATAACAGATCAAGCTAACTCTAAAAAAGCAGAAATTGATCAAACGCCTAATGCAACAGACGAAGAAAAAGCAGCAGCAAAAGCAAAAGTCGATGAAGCAGTGACAACAGCTAAGAATGCGATAGACCAAGCAACGAATAATGACGGTGTAGACACTGCAAAAACAAACGGTGTAGATACGATTAACAATGTGCAACCAACGGTTGTTAAGAAAGACGAAGCAAAAACAGCGATAGACAAAGCGGCCGAAGCTAAGAAAGCAGAAATCGATCAAACACCTGATGCGACAGATGAAGAGAAGGCAGCAGCAAAAGCGAAAGTCGATGAGGCAGTAAATAATGCGAAAGCGTCAATAGATCAGGCGACAAATAACAATGGTGTAGACACTGCGAAATCTGAAGGATCGGACGCAATTAATCACGTTCAACCAGTGGTTGTTAAGAAAGATGAAGCAAAAGCGGCGATTGATAAAGCCGCGGAAGCTAAGAAAGCAGAAATCGATCAAATACTAAATGCGACAGATGAAGAGAAGGCAGCAGCAAAAGCTAAAGTTGATGAAGCAGTAACAACAGCTAAGAATGCGATAGACCAAACAACAAATAACGTAGGAGTGGATGCAGCAAAAGAGAGTGGAGTCGAATCAATCAATCAAGTGCAACCAGCGGTTGTTAAAAAAGATCAAGCAAAAGCAGAAATAGACAACGTTGCACAAGCTAAGAAAGCAGAAATCGATCGAAACTCAAATGCGACAGAAGAAGAAAAAGTAGCAGCAAAATCAAAAGTAGATGAAGCCGCAACAACAATAAAACAAGCGATAGATAAAGCGGTTAACAACTCTGAAGTCGATAATGCGATTGATGTAGGTAAAACGGCCATCAATAATATTGAAGCTGATAATTCAGCAAAATCAAAAGCAATTAAGCACTTACAGGAATTAGTCAAACAACAGATGACAAAAATAGATTCTAATCATTTGGCAACTGAAGAAGAAAAAGCCAAAGCAAAACAAATGATTAAACTACTTTTTGAAAAAGCTAAAATTGAAATAGAAAAAGCTAAAACATCTTATGAAGTGACTAAAATAGATGCAGAATATAGCAAATTAATTACTAAAACTTTACCTGAAAATAAAGCTAAATTAAATGCAAAGAAAATAATAATAAATAGTAATATTGATAGAAAAAATACATTGAATTTAATATCAAAAGAAAAAATAGCACTAGGACAAAGTATTAGAGCAAGAATATTATCAATAGATACACAGGCGGATTTAAGAAATGCAAAAGATATAAGTGCTACAAATCTTTTGTCAATAAAAGCAAAGAATATAGAAAATAGTGGAAATATATATAGTGATGGAAATACATATTTAGAAGCTAAAAATGGAGATTTAATAAATAAAGATGGTGGAAGTATAAAGGCAGATAAGCAAGTCTATATAGAAGTTAAAAATGGAAAAGTAGTAAATGGAACTGAAAAATATTTAAGTGGTGCATATAGAAGAGAAGATGGAGTTCTTGTAGATAATAGACAAATAAAAGAAGAAAAACCATCAATTATAGCAGGAAAAACAGAAACGATTATAAATGCAAAAGACTTGATAAATACTTCTCAAATAGGAAAAACAGGTCAAGGAATAACATATATAAAATTGACAGGAAATGCTGTAAATGCAAGTATAGGGAATAATATTGCTAAAATAGAGGGGCAAAAGGTATCTGTTGAAGGAGATAAGGGAGTTACAAATACAGGAGCTATAATTTCTGGTACAGAAATTACAAGGGTTATAGCAGAAAAAGGAAAAATATTAAATGAAAGTAGTATAGTTAGTGGAAGTACAGAAAATATAAGAAATATAGGAAAAATAGTAGGGAATGGAATAGTATATTTAGAAGGAAAAGAAATAGAAAATATTGCAGGAAATATAGGAGGAGCAGGAGGAACAATATTAAAGAGTACAGAAGGAAATATAGAAGATAAAACAATAACTCTTGTAGATAATAGAAAAGGTGTAACTGAAACTTATACTGAAATGAGAGAAGTGAAACCAGAAAGAAAATGGTGGAAAAGAAGAAAAGAAGATGAAAAACCTGAGCCTAAAAAATATGTACAAGTACAAGTGTATAAATATTGGGATACTGTTAATAAAACGAAGACAGTATCAGGAGTAATAGGGAATGGAAAGGATACTATATTAGATTCAGTAAAAGACTTGGTGCTTGAAAGTAGTGATATAAGAGCAAAAGATAATATAGTATTAAATGCAAAAAACAATTTATTGATGTTATCAACAGTGGATACAGAATATAAATTTAAAACAGAAACAACTTCAAAAAGAAGACGTTTTGGTGGAAGAAAAACTACAACTAAAACATGGATAGAAGATAATATCTATGCAAATCCAGTTGAATTAACAAGTGGAGGATATATTCTAATAAATTATAGAGGAAAAGGAAAGCCAGCAGATAACAAAGGAGTATTTGCCCAAGGAGTAAACTTTAATGCTAAAAAAGGAATAATAGCTCAATCAGATGGAAATATCTATATACAAGGTGTAAAAGATAAATTAAATAGTATTTATGATTCGCATACGACAAAAAGTTTTATTGGAATAAAATATAAAAGAACAAGCGATTATGTAAGTGATAATAGCGAAAAATATAAACATAGCCAACTGTATGGAGATGCAGGGGTAACTTTAGATTCACAAGGAAAATTAAGAATACAAGGAGTAGATATCCAAACAATAGGACCAGTTTACTTAAAGGGAGTAAAAGGAGTAGAAATACTATCAGGAAATGAAGTAAGTAGTAAATATGAAGTACATACATCAAAGAGTTTAAAAATAGGTAGTGATAAAAGTGGTCTGTTTAAAGGCTTAAAAATAGAACAAGATAAAAATACAAAAGAAATGGATACAATAAAGAGTGTAGGAAGTATAATAAACTCTAAAGGAAGTACAGTAACAATAGAAGGAGACAGTGTAGTATCAGTAGGAAGTAAAATAGGAGCTGCTGATGATATAAAATTAATAGGGAAAAATGGAGTAATAATAAAAGATGGTGAAAACTTTGCGAAAATAAGAGAACAAAATGAAAAAATGAGAGCAGGAATGTTTACATCATTAAGTCTAAAAAATCTAAGTGCAGGAATAGGAGTAGAGGGAACATACAATAAGAGCAATGAAGGGAAAACAATAGTAACACCAGAAAAAAATATTCTTGTAACTAATAAGAATATTTACATAACATCATCAGAAGGAAATGTATTATTACAAGGAGATTTTGGAGCAAAAGAAAATATAGGAATAACAGCAGAAAAAGGGAAGATATATATAAAAGACTCAAAGAGTGAAATATTAACAGATAGTAAAAGTATAAATGCAAGAATGGCATTAGCATTAGGTATAAACCTAGGTGGCTTTAAAGATACTTTAAAATCATATAAAAATCAATTGAAAGCACTAAAAGAAATACCAAATTTAGGAAGAGTTATAAGTTTTACAAGAGATATGGCAAAAGGAAAAAGTCTGCTAGAAAGTCTTGAGGGAAAAGAAAATACAATAAATGCAATGAATAATTTATTTGCAGGGCCAAGTTCAGGAGGAGTATCAGCAGGTCTTGATTTAACAGGAAGTATTAATGCTGCGAAGAGTACAGGTAAATACTTACAAAATATAACAACAAATATAAGAGCAGGAAAAGATATAGCATTTAAGAGTAAAGAATTTGAAACAGAAGGAAGCTTTATAAGGGCAGAGAATGATTTAAGTATAGATGCAAGTAAGATATTAATACAAGCATCAACAGATAAATATGCGATAAATTCTAAAAATATGGGAGCAAATTTTGGAGTTACACTTATGGGAATTGAAGGAGTATCAGGAGGTTTAAATTATGGTCAAATGAACTCAAAAGGTACTCTATATAATAATGCTCAAATACAAGCAGGAAATAAGTTAATAGTAAAAGCAGATAATATGACAATAAGAGGAGGAAGATTAGAAGGAAAACATACAGATGTAGATGTAAAGAAAAACCTACTAATAGAAAGTCTGCAAGATAGTGAAGAAATGAAACAAGTAGGAACAAATGTAGGATATAGTCTAAAATATGGAAAAGATAAAGATGGAAACCCAGATAATAGAAATAATGGAAATCTAGGACTATCTTATGGAGAAAGAAAGAAATTATGGGTAAAAGAACAAAGTGGAATAATAGGAAGAGAAAGTGTAAAAGTTAAAGTAGGAGGAAAATTATCATTAATAGGCTCAATAATAGCGAATGTAGATGATAAAGGAAATGATAAAGGTAACCTAACATTATCATATGGAAAATTAGAAGTAAAGGATTTAGATAGCTATGATAAACAAATAAATGTCAATGGAAGTGTAGAATTAAACCAAAGATCTAAGGATAATAATAAAGAATTAGTATTGAAGGAAAATAAAGAAAAAGATAAAAAAGATAATGATAATAGTGACAATAGCAATAACAATCTAAAGAAATCTAAAAATTCAAATGATAATAAAGGAGAAGATGTAGAAGAAAGAGATAATAAAGTAGATGAAACTTATGGAATAGGGATAGAAGGCTCAGATAAACGTAAGATAACAAGAGCTACAATAGGAAAAGGAGTGATAAATGGAAAAGAAGAAGTAGTTGGTGTAAATAGAGATATAGGCAAATCAGATGAAATAACAAAAGATATAAATGTAAAGAAGGTAGAAATAGAATATAAGAGTGAAAGAAATAGTTGGGGAGATTTTGGAAAGATAATGGCAAGTGATGCAGGAGTAATAGGAAATTTCCTTGATGATTTTAATGAAAAAGCATTAGGAAAATCAAGACCAGACTATGAAATAAAATTTAGAAATAAAGTATATGAAAGTATATCAAAAGTTGAGTCAAAACTTACACCAATCAATGATATAGTAAGTATATTTCCAACAGGAGAATATGATGGAGGAATACTAGAACAAATAGTAAAATTGGTAAGAAAAGATAAAACACCTATCATAGAAATAGCAATAAGAAAAAATGAAGATGGAACTCCATCAATAAATCTAGAGGAAAAGAGAAAATTATCTGAAGTAGGAGTAGATGAAAATGGAAAGAAACAAAAAAAAGTACAAGTGTTTGTAAATGGAATAAGAGAACGTAGATCAGATGCAGTAAGAAATGCGATATTAAAAAGTATGAGTCCAGAAAATTTAGAAAAATATAATAGAGGAGAAACAGTAAAAATAGCTCTAATATATAATCAAACAAGAGGCTTAGTAGCAGATGGACTAGAATGTGTAGTAGGAAAAGCATTTGATGGAAGCTGGTCAAGTTTTTATATAGCAACAGGAGTATCAAGAGGGGCAACAATAGCATTTGCCTCAGGAGATAAGAGTGTAAATTATGATACTGGAACATATAGCCAAGGTAATATAGTTACAGTAGGTGGTCTTAATAAACTAAAGAATAATAATATAAAGTTAGGAAATGAAGAGACTAGTTTCTTATTAAGAATGTATGGAAGTCCAACTAAAAAAAGTACTATGGTATCATTTGAAGAACCATTAGGAATAAAAGTAATAGGTTCAGCAGCAAATATGACAGATTTTGTAGCTCATTCAAAGAAATCATTAGGAATATTTGGAGAAACAAAATTAGTAAATTTAGCAAATGTGGACAAAGTAAAGAATAATAAAATACAAAATATACTAGGAGTTTTACCAGTATTAAAAATATTTACTAAGGAAACAGGAGCAGGCTTATATCTACCTCAGTTAAATGATGAAAAGAAAGAGAAAGATGATTATAAGTATTCTATAGTAGTTACAAGAGAACAAAAGAATCAAATAATAAGCAACTATGGATTGGATAAAAGAATACCAGAAGTTGAAATTAATAAAATTATTAATAGAATAGTAAATAATTCTCATGGAACATATACATATAAAAGCCCGACAATAGCAGAAAGTATAGGTAAAAAATTAGAAGAATATAAAGTTGCAAGTCCAGCTAGAAAGGGAGAGTTAGAAAAGGAAATAAAATACTTGTATACTCAAGACCAACTAGATAAAATAAATTTAGCAATGTATGGACCACCAATATATAGTAATAGTGAATTTTTATTAGATGCAGTAGGTAAGTATAATGAAGAAGAACTGAAAAACAGATATAGCTATGGAAATTACCAAGATAAAGGACTACCTAAGAATAAAGAAATGAATAAAAGTCAAAAACCTTATATTAGAAAAGATAGTACAACAGTATTAGATATAAATGAATATCTAAGAAATCTAAGAAAAGGAGTTGATAGATAATGATAAAAAAGATGATAATTTTAATAATAATGGGGTTAACATTAAGTTCATGCCAATTATTTACTGAAGCTATAAAAGATAATATAAATAGATATGAAACAGAAGAAATTCTTAAAGAATATAAGAAAAAAGATGGTAGCATGGCATATCAAGGAGATAAGGAAATATTTAATGTAGTAAAAGAAGTGTTAAAAAGACCACTAAATAAAGAAATACAATTTGATGGAATAAAAATAATGATACCTGAGAATACAAGAATAAATTCTAAAACAGGTACTATTGTAGATATGAAAACAGGTTATGGTCTTCCAATAAGTATTTATATAAAAGATAATTGTGATCCTCTTTCAGATGATAAAGTAACAAGTAAAAAAAGAATCAAAGGAGGGTATTATTATATTAATTATCTTTCCCAAAATAAAGATACTAAAGCCTTATTTGAAAAAATAAGTAAAGTAAATGGATTTACAAAGGAGTGTAAATAAGTAGTAATTAATTTTTTATAGGTAGCCTAAGAGATTTTCTTAGGCT
>ENA-OWLX01000344-OWLX01000344.1-metagenome-genome-assembly--contig:-NODE-344-length-16340-cov-7.692416_pt1 | contig 16340 bp, 19 predicted proteins | sample MGYA00245351_ERZ651106 | MGnify/ENA primary metagenome ERZ651106 (study PRJEB26857, sample SAMEA4031768) | metagenome | biome: human; feature: oral; material: saliva | place: Philippines | collected 2014... | reverse complement strand
GGCATTCTTTTTGTTGTAACCCTGATGGGAAATGGCTCAATTTCTGATGCCCATATAGGTTTAATTCCCAATAGTTTTGCTCCAAGCGGAAAACCTCCACTTCCATCAAAAAGACTGCCAAGAGTTAATTCCTTACTCATCAGCAGTCACCTCGCTATATAGATATTCTTTTCTATCTCTTAACACTGATACATCCTTATCAGTTCCAACCTGCTCAATATATCTTTTGACGATTACATCACAGAACTTTTCATCAAGTTCAATAGTATAACAAGAACGGTCTGTTTGTTCACAAGCAATTAAGGTGCTGCCGCTACCACCAAATGGATCAAGTATAAGGGTGTTACTCATACTTGAGTTAGAAATAGGATATGCGAGTAGTGCAATAGGTTTCATGGTAGGATGGTCTGCATTTTTCTTAGGCTTTTCAAATTCCCATATGGTGGTTTCTTTTCTTCCTGAATACCACTGATGTTTTCCTTTCTTCTTCCAACCATATAGACATGGTTCATGTTGCCATTGATATGGACTTCTGCCAAGAACAAGTGACGGCTTCTTCCATATGCAACAGCCTGATAGATAAAATCCTGCATCGTTAAATGCTTTTCTGAAATTCAAGCCTTCCGTATCTGCATGAAAAACATAGATAGAGGCATCATCTGCCATCACTTTTTTCATATTAGAAAAGGCATCAAGAAGGAAGTTATAGAACTTATCACTATCCATATTATCGTTTTTAATCTTGCCTGCACTGCCTTCATAGTTGACGTTGTAAGGTGGATCGGTTACTACAAGATTTGCTTTCTTTCCATCCATCAAACGCTTGTAAGTTTCTTCTTTAGTTGCATCACCACAGATAATTCTATGCCTACCAAGTGTCCAAATATCACCCGCCTTAGAAAAGCATGGTTTATTTAGTTCTTCTTCAACATCAAAATCGTCATCTTCTACTTCTTTATTATCTTCAAAAATACTGGCAAGTTCACTTTCATCAAACCCTAAAAGATCTAAATCGAAATCTGCTCCTTGAAGTTCAGAAAGTTCAATCGCAAGCATCTCATCATCCCAGCCAGCGTTAAGTGATAGTTTATTATCTGCAATAATATATGCTCGTCTTTGAGTTTCAGTTAGGTGGCTTTCCTTAACGCATGGTACTTGCTTTAGCCCTAGTTTCATGGCTGCAGCAAGTCTGCCATGCCCTGCTAAAATAGTATTATCTTCCGCTATGAGTATTGGAGATAGAAATCCAAACTCTTTTATGCTTGCAGCAATCTGAGCTATTTGACTCTCTGAATGGGTACGGGCGTTTCTAATATATGGAATGAGTTCATTTACATCTGCGAGATAATACTGCATTTCTTTTTCCATAAACTCCTCCCATTAAAAAAGACCCCACTCGGCAAATTTTTCAAATCCACCCACAGAGTCTATATATTCTTTAGCTAGTCTTACTATCTCATCATAAGACTTACCATCTACTTCTCTATCCCCAATTGCACAGCAAAGTTTAACTTCTTCGCCCACCTCCTGTGCTTTTAGGAAAGCATAGATGTTTACAGATACATCTGCTTTTGACAAGTCTTTCCCATGAAGTCCTCCACCAGTTACGGAGTCTGCCATATCTGACCCAAGTTTTCTATTGGTAGCTCCTGTATCTACATCAGTTCCACCAGTCCAATCTCCCAGTGGATTTACTTCTGCATAGGGATAGGTTTCTCTAAGCTTTGATGTTTTAGCATTACTCTGACAAATAATTAGCCTTGTTTCATCTAAGATATACTTACCATCAAACGGATATTTATTATAAATTTTTCTTGATATTTTTGATAGTGCTTTCTGTTCATCTGTTAAAGGCACTCCCTTAAAAATACCATTATCTCCACAACGCACCTTATCCTTTTGGTTATTTGTCAAATGTACATCTTGAGGAACAATCACAATATCCGCCTTCACATCGCCTGCGATGCGATAAATGATTTTTTCAATTGGCTCCTGATAGAGTTTTTCTGTTGTTTCTATAATAACATGGCACATACCGTGTCCAATTAACACTTCAACTGCAATCTTAGGGTTGTCATTTATCTTATATGCTAAATCTACTATTGCACCTGCTATCCTATCTGCTATTTTATCAGGATGCATTGGATTTACTTTTTCTATCATTTTCTACCTTCCTCCTCTCAGTAATCTTTCCATAGGATCATCACTTTCTTCTTCAAAAATTTCTGTACAATTTTGTTTTACAATGTCATAAATCTCATACCAAATTAGGTTCGCTGTCTTTTGAAACTGACTAGACATCTGTATAAACGGAGAGGCAATCACACCTCCGGTGGTTGGATGTTTTCCAAGCATTCCGTACCTACTGATTGCTTCTTCACACTGAATATATCTTGCAAATGCTTGTGAATAAGATTCAATAAGTCTTTTGTTTACAAGCTTTTCGCATTTTCTTTCCTTTAGCCACTGCCATGTTTCTTTATATATGCGGTCTGCTCCAAGCGGAATCCCACTCTTTTGCTTAGCAGATAGATACTCACTTGGCTTGGGCATATCCATGCCTTCAAGTTCTACCCCTTCCGGTAAATCTACTGATTCCAGTTCTGCGTAGTATTCATCCGGTATATCATTTGCTAGTATTTTTACCATTTCCCCAGCTTGTATTTTTTCAGCTACTGATTTTGGCTTATCTCCTGCTCTGACCCTTCTTCCCCCTCTATATGTTCCGTCTTTAGCCAAATTATCACTCCTTAAATTTTTACTTTCTTTAATACCCTGTTTGAACCTCTTTTTTTGTGCGTGAGACCCCACGCCCGTTCCCCAGTGGATATGTTTGTAGAGATTTTACTCCCCCTACCCCTTATTTTTATTCCATCTATCACCACGACTTGCATGTATTCTCGCATGGCAAGATTTGCATAAAGAAATCAAATTACTTTTATTATGATTTCCACCTTCTGATAAAGGTTTGATGTGATGTACTTCTTCTACAGGTACTAAAATTTTCTTCTTAAAACACTCCTCACAAAATGGATGTTCCTTAACGTAAGCATCTCTTACTCTTTTCCACACTCGTCCATACCTTCGGCGTACAGCAGGATTCCTGTCGTACTTCTCGTAGCGTTTGTTCTCCTCTTTTTGGTGCTTTTCACAAAACCTACCCTCAGTTAGGTTAGGGCACCTCGGATATGAACATGGACGCTTTGGTTTTCTTGGCAAGCCTTCCACCTCCTCTCATACATAAGAAAAGCCCTGAAGGATTTCTCCCTCAAGGCTTGGTTTATTTATACTTTTGACAAGTATATCATACCATATTTGATGCTATGACATCTACTGACAATCACTGCCATCAACTGCCATTAGCTGACAACTTTTAATATTAATTGGATTTTCAGGTAGTTTCAGCTTTGCTAGAGCATTTCCATGCCACCTAAATATCGTCCTTTCACTTGCAAATAGCAGGGAGCTTATCTCATCCCATTCTAGACCTTTAACATATCTGTAATTCAAAACCAGCTTTTCATCAATACTTTCTAATTGTTCTATTGTCTCAAGTATCTGAAGTTTTAAGTCCATAAAAAGATTCACTTCATTAGCTATCTTTATCTCAAGAATGTTTATTTTATCAAGCCATTTCTCAAATGGCGCTCTTGTATTTCTAGTAGTTTGTATATAATCTCTATCAAAAGCAATACTTGAAACACTGACTGATAACTCTCTAATTCTTTTTAGTTCTTCTAAATCAAGTTCAATAATTCGATTTAGTAATCTGTGTTGCTTTAAATATTCTTTTTTATCCATTCTTACCTCCATCTGAGGTAAGTTCTCCATAGAACCTCTCTTCCTCGTTACTTTAATCTCGCTTTCACTGAATCTATCAGTGCATCTTGTATTTTTTCTTTTGCCTTAAGGGCTTTCATAACATCTTCATCAATCGTTCCTTTAGTTAGGATGTGATGAATAACAACCGTACTATCTTGCCCTTGACGGTAGAGTCTGGCATTGGTCTGCTGATATAACTCCAGTGACCAAGTCAGTCCAAACCATATTAGAGTCGATCCTCCAGCTTGAAGATTGAGTCCATGACCTGCACTTGCAGGATGAATTAAAGCCAAAGGAATTCTCCCTTCATTCCAATCTGATATATCTTTGGCTGTTTTTATTTCTCTGACATCAAATCTATCTTTTATTTTTTCCAGATCATGTTTAAACCAATAAGCCACAAGAACTGGTTTACCATTTGCACCTTCGATTAAATCTTCTAAAGCATCAAGCTTTCTATCGTGTATATGGAGACTCTCCTTATTATCGTTATAGACAGCACCATTTGACATCTGAAGAAGTTTGTTTGAAAGCGCCGCAGCGTTGATAGCATCAATCTCGTTTTCTTCAAGGGATAACACCATATCTTGTTTCAAAGAATCGTATAACTTTTGTTCTTTATCCGATAAAGTAACTATCACTTCGTTCATGACACACTCTGGCATCTTTAGAAAATCTTTTGACTTCATGGAAATTGTAATATCAGATATTAGACTATATATCTTTTTTTCTGCTCCATCTTTAGGCTTGTAGGAAAATATCATCTGCTGATTTCTTTTATCTGGTATAAAGAAGTTCTGCCTATAGTAAGTGATATATCTTCCAAGCCTTTCTCCCATATCAAGCAGTCTAAACTCTGCCCATAAATCCATCAGACCGTTACTTGAAGGTGTTCCCGTAAGCCCAACAATTCTTTTTATTTTAGGTCTTACTTTAAGAAGTGACTTAAACCTTTTAGCTTGATAGGACTTAAAAGATGAAAGCTCATCAATGACCACCATATCAAACTTCCAAGGAATTCCAGTTTTTGTAATAAGCCAGTCTACATTTTCTCTATTTATCAAATAGATATGTGCTGGTTTCTTCAAAGCATCAAGCCTTTCTTTTTCACTTCCGATAACAACAGAATAGTTTAAGTGCTTTAAATGATCCCACTTTTTTATTTCATCTGGCCAAGTAGAGTTAGCAACCCTAAGAGGTGCAATAACAAGTGTTGTTGATACATCAAAGTAATCAAGCATAAGTTCATTTATTGCACTAAGGCTTATGACACTTTTTCCAAGACCCATTTCCAATAGAACTGCTGATATTGGATTATTTATGATAAAGTCCGTTGCATACCTTTGATAATCATGAGGAAAGTATTTCATCAATCACACCACCGATCTGATTCTTACCATCAATAACAAAGCACTTAAAACCTAACTTCCTAAAATCATCAATTCTTTTCATCTGTAGAGGCCTTGGCTTTTTTCCTTTTGCCTTTAGTTCTACAAAAGCAAACTTCCCATCTGATAAAAATACCATTCTATCCGGAAGTCCATCCATACTTGGACTTACTAGCTTAAGGCAAATACCACCAAGTCCTTTAACCCTTTTAACTAAAGACTTTTCAATCTCTTTTTCTAGCATATTTTTAACCTCCATTCATAAGAGGTGCAGGTAGGTGAAGGCTATTTACTATTATTATCTATAGGACTAAAAAAATAAGTATATATATTAATATAAGTAAATACCCTGCATATCCCTGCACCCTTAGTCCTCAAACTCCGATTTTAAACGCAATCCATAGACTATAATGCCTTTTTTTGTCTTTTTCTTTTGAAAGTTTTCGATTTCTAAAACGGAATAAAAATCACCGGCACTTCTGGTAAACTCGCCTGTACGAAGGCAGTATGCACGATATGCCGTATAAAGCTCCCCGCTCTTTTCTGTAAAGGTAGAATCAATCTCACAGCACTCATCTAGAAAATGCTTCATCCAGTCATTATTTTCCTTATAGGCTGCAATGGCATCTTGAACTCTCTTAGGAGCATCGATATGGTACTCATCCTTGATTACCTGTTTTGCCCCTTCGATTATCCAAGAAAGAATGGCTCCACCTGCGTTTTCAAATAAATACTCCGTGTAGTTCTTGATATCATTTTGACCTTCAATCTTGGCATCAAATGGGATAACAATAAGTCTACGCCATGTCCCTTTATCCACAGCTCCTACCCTTGGCAGGTGATTGGTATATAGGACGAGAGTGTGACTTGGCACATAGCTAAAAGGTGACTTAAACTTCTTCTCAGCAAATATCTCGTCTGTGGAACACAGCTGTTTTACATTTGATGTATTCATACGCATCCCTTCTTCAAGTTCTGCAGCAATAAGTAGTCTTTTACCCTTTGCCTCAGCTAGCTCCGGTTTAACATTTCGTCTGCAACCAACAGTCAGCATATCTGCAGACATATTCCCGCTGTAAGTCCCTAGAACTTTAGAGACTACATTCCAAAAAGTAGACTTACCATTTCTTCCCTCGCCATATGCAATAATAAGTGCCTCTACATAAACCTTTCCTATTGATGCAAGTCCCACTATCTTTTGCACATAGGAAATAAGCTCAGTGTCATCAACAAAAAATGTATTAAGAGCATCAAGCCATATATCCTTACCTTCTTCACTTGGAGATACGGTAGTCTGTTTTGTAATATAGTCTTCCGCCTTATGATCCAAGCACTCTCCTGTTACAAGATTTATGGTTTCATATGGTGTGTTTAGCATAAATTCATCAGCGTCAAGCATAGACTGCTCTACCTGTACCATTGGTCTAACTTCCTTAAGCGCTGCAGAGATATATTTTGTATCTCGTCTTTTGATAGCATACTTACGATAAACTTCTGCCTGTTCATACTTTTCAAAAGACCTAGCCTGCTCTTTATTAAACTGAGCACTTGCTTTCTTTGGTCCCATTGCTGCAATTAAGGCCCATGCGCCATTACTATTCATTGCTGTGATTACCTTTTGGATTTCAACTTCTGCCTCTTCAAGTTGTCTTGCTGTAAGTTCCTGTGCTATTCCTTGAGCATTAGGCTGGGACTCTTCCCAAAAGCTACCGTTATAGACAAGAAAATCAGTAGCTGGCGAGTAGCGAAGTTTATCTTCATATTCCCTAGCAAGCACCACTGCTTGTCCGACATCTGATAAGTCATTCGGTTTTAAATTTAGTTCAAGATTATACTTTTCTGGTGAAATGTAGCCAACTTGATTAGATACCTTATTGCCAAATTTTCTCGCACTGTTCCAAATTGTACTTAGCTCTTCTTCAGAAAGTGGTGGATCACACCTATCTGCTTGCTTCATAAATTTCTCATAGGCTTCATTCCCATCACCAAAACGCTTGATAAGTTTTCCTGCAATATGGCTCATAGTATTATTTCGATTTCCAGACTCAATACTCTCGCCTAAATTTGCAAAGCTATCATCCAAAAGACAGTCTAAAATAGTACTACTGCCCTCATATAGTTCTACTTCTGGAGTTGATGTTCCATAAAGAAACCTTGCAGCATCTAAAGCATTACCATCAAAATATGGAAATACTGCATGTATCTTTTCTTTATACTCAGCATATTCGTCAGCATCCGTTATTTCTTCAGTTGGAAAATAAACATGAAATCTTGGTCTAGCCGACTTACTGCCTTTGTTTTTCATATGGTTTCTACTGTATGAGGCATAAAAGCAGACATCAGGAAAAGCCATAGCTACATCAAATGGAGTTACCCAGTCTTTTTCATCATCGGAATGGTCATTATCACAGTCCATTGGAATACAGTCTGACAAGATGAAATTATCTTTACTCCTATAACTCCCTTTAAAAATTCCGCAAACATGGTCAAAAGAGATAGCCTTTATAAAGCTATCCCTGTTAGCGACCTCAGTATTATTAGGATAAATACAGTTACTACTGTCCCATATGCAGTTTGCAGTGCTTATATGAAATTTACGCATTTTCTTTCACCTCTCCGCTAAAGTACCTAATCTTTTGCCCTCTTCTTTTTGCGATTCCAAGTTCTGTTGCCATTCCATCTGTTATCTTGTCACCGAAGACCCAGACCTCTTGGCATTTACCGAGAAAAATACTATCCATAAAAAGTGCGTCTTCTCTCTCTTTTAAATCCCCATCATCCATAAATGGAAATAGGAAATGAGGCGTAAGAGGAATGGCATTATTTTCATAGGCATACTTGGCATATCCTACTGCAGCCTTTATATTTTTTTCTTTATCACCACTAAATGGAGCACAGATATATACCAGCGGTTTAAAGGCTTTATCCTTTTCTGTTAACACTCTTGCAGTAGATTTCCCCATTACTATCCTCCTGTTCAATAAGTGGATACACTCCGTTTTGTTTCATAAGTTCATAGATAAAAAGTCTCCCTTTCTGTGTCCAGTATGTATGAACCCTTGAGTGATACTCTCCATCATTTCCCAGATAGTTATGTGTTTTGGTACTGGTATATCCCTTATCTGCATACTTTTGGTACAAAAGCCAAATATCCGATTGCTTAAACTGAACCCCAAGTTCATGTAGAAAATTGTTCATCCACTGAGCTGACTTTCCATAATCCTTTGCAATTGCCCTCATAGAAAGTAGGTCTTTACAGTTAAGAACCACATCGTAGTAGCTTGCTTTTGGTTTCATTTCCGAAATCTGCTGATTTTGTACAGCAAGTGTATCTAGAAGTTCTAAGTTCTGATGTTTCAAAACGTCAAGCTGATTATTTGCAAATTGCAAGGCTCTTGCCATCACAGCTTCCGGTGAGTTCCATGCCTCCTCCACTTCAATGAAATACTTACGAAATTTCTTACCAATTTCAGTTCTTTGAATCATGCACAGCTGTTTTGCCATATCAATGGTAAGTAAATGGTCTGTTAAGCCTTTACCTGGAAGCCCATCAGACCTATTTCTCAAAATTGAGCAATAGTCATGTCCTTCAGAAAATCCGTATTCACACATTCTTGGAAACCAATCTGCATACTTGGTGTTGATGCCAAGCGCATCGTGCAAATCACGTCCGTTTACAGTAGGGTGCTCTCTGTCATAGTTAATTCTGATTAATTCGTTCATAAGCGAATCCTCCTTTAAAAATTAAAAAAATATAGACAGAAGGAAAATATCCTTCTGTCTATAAGCGAAGATCCGTCTTAATTCGAACCCCCTTTTTTTAATCTTTTTTATAAAATTCGCATTCATAACCATCTGCCCTTAAAAGTAGCCCCTTTGCCCAAGGCGGGGTTCTTCCCATAATTTCACAGATAGATTCAAGGCTTACATCTTTACCCGCCTCTATAATAATTTCATCATGAACATGAGCAACAATCCTACAAAATCTCAAATTTTTCATAGCGTAAACCAAAATATCTCTTGAGATAGCTTGAATTATATTTTCTACAAACTTAGGACCATAGCTTTCTAGCCTTTCCCACTTTTTTGTGCTTCCCACTCCTTCATAAGTAACAGACTCTCCACCGAACATATTCTCCCCTATTCTAGGTTTCACATAAGCAAGTTTTCTTCCGGAAGGAAGTGTAATAAAAAGAAAACCACTTTTATAACTAAATTTTATGGCTCTAGTTTCTGTAGTAATTCTTTCTTTAATACAGTCTTTTACTGCCTTGTCTACCTCCCACCATAAAGCAGTAACCATAGGATTTGAAGTTCTCCAAGCATCTACAAGTGGCTGAAGCTCTTCTTCCTTAAGCCCCATATCAAGTGCTCCCATAGCTTTTAATGCTCCGACTGATCCTCCGTATCCAAGTGCCAGTTCTGCAATTTTCCCTTTCTGCCTTAAGTGTCCATTTATCCCATGCTTTTCAACCGGAACTCCAAACATCTGACTGGCTGATGAGCAGTAGATATCTTTCCCATCTTCAAAGACTTTCATTCTCCATTTTTCCCCTGCAAGCCATGCGAGGACTCTAGCTTCAATTGCTGAAAAGTCTGCTACTATAAATTTATGATTATCCTGTGGAACAAAGGCTGTTCTTATAAGCTGTGATAAGGTATTGGGTATATCTTCATATAACATTTCAAGTGCCTTCATATTTCCTTGTTTTACCAACCCTCGTGCCTCAGCTAAGTCTGGTAGATAATTCTGTGGCAGGTTTTGAAGTTGAACAAGCCTTCCTGCAAATCTGCCTGTACGATTTGCTCCATAAAAACGAAACATTCCTCTTTCCCTGTTATCTGTGCAGGCAGCATTTTTCATCGCTGTATACTTTTTTACTGATGATTTAGATAGCTGCTGTCTTAAAAGCAAAACCTCTCTTATATTATCAGGTGCAGTCTTTATCTTATTAACCACTTCCTTTTTCCCAAGAGACTCCATTTCAAGTCCATTTTTTGATAGCCACTCTTTCATTTGAAGTACAGAATTTGGATTTTCAAGTCCTGTAATATTAGATAGTCTATTGATAAGATTTCCCCTAACATCACTATCCAGTTTTATTGCAGACTCCACCAGAGAAGGATCAATAGCTATCCCCCTATCGTTAATCTCCTGATCTAAATAAAACTCATCCCAAATATCATCAGGTACAGGAAACCTTGATAGTTTTGCTTGAATCCCCATCTCTACTTCAACATCTCGCTTATTGTATGATTTGAACATTTCCCACTTTTCTTTGTCATGAAAATACTTATTTCTAGTTCTTCCGCCATTTGACTTTGTTGGACTGCATGGCTTACAAAAGTAATTGATGAGATTTTTTCCTTCACTTAACTTTTGCTTATCAAGTCCAAGCACAGCGCCTACCCCTTCAAGTGATAAAGGGAGTCCAAGCGTAGCAGACCAAATCATAGTGCACTTCCAAGAAATTGGATTTAAGAACACTGCTTTACTACTATCTTTGTCTTTTAGATATCTTGATAAACAAACCCTTTCAAACTGTGCATTGAATGCCCATTTAATAGTATTCTCATCTGTTAAGGCATCTAAAATTTCCTTAGGTATTTCCTCACCTTTTGCTATATCAACTACTTTTATCTCACTTCCATCAACGCTATATGAAAATAACAGAATTTCAAAATCATCAGATTCAGCATATTTATATACACCTGCTTTTCTAAGATCCACACTGCTATATGATTCTATGTCTATACTAATAGATTTCAATTTTTCCACCTCCAACAAAAATATGGGTGGCAGATTAGTGCCACCCTCTCTTCTATCTTTTTATCTTATTTCTAATATCTAGATACAGACTTACAAGTGTCTTTACTACGAAATCAAAGAGCCATGTGCCGATAAAGATAGCAACAAACCAATCAATTAGATTCATAATTCTTATCCTCCAGCTTTTTCTTTAACTTGCGATTCTCTCTCCAGTATTTTATTAAGATACCTATGTTAGCTATGAGTTGTCCCATAACAGCTCCAAAAGATATGGCAAGCATTAAACTTTCTATTTTCGTCATCTGGCACCTCCTAAGCTAAGAAATCATCATCTTCAAGACTTGTAAAATCATCCGTTGCATTTGTTCTTCCACCAAGCATCTCACCATCTCTGATTTTTTGGATGTTACCAAGCCCACAAGCAACCCCTTTATTTCCATTAGAATTAAAGACATAAAAGTTCAGAGACACCCTAGCATAACAACCTGAATATACTTCACTACGATCCAAAATAGGTTTTACAGCCTTGTCAACAATCTGTGGTGGTGTCACACTGTTAGCATTGATGAAATAATGCCCTTTATATGCCTCATCATCACGCTCGGTATCACCATCTCTAAGTGGAAGCTTAATTGCTTTTTTATTGGGCTTTTTACCTCCAAATTTACCAATACCTTCTTCGATTGCAGCATCAATTGCCTTTTCAATCTGCTCTAAAGTTTCTGTATCGTCCTTTGGAATTAATACAGACACACTATATCTTTCAGGACCTCCATTTATTGATTTAGGCTCCCAACCATTAAAGTATGAAAGTCTTGTATCTTTACCTGTAATTACCTTTGTTTTGTTCATTGTCATTTTAGTTTTCCTCCGTTATTTCATTAAATTCATTTTTAACATCTTCTAACTTAATAGCCGGTCTCTTATCTGCTATAGGTACAAGTGTCGGCTTTCCTTTTGGCTTTATAATTAAATCACCCAAAAGTTCTTCAAATTTCTTCTTTCCCATCAGTTTCTGCATTTCCGTTAGAGTAATGAGACTGGATTTGAAAATATCTGTATAGCCATTTCCTTTTGCTTTCTCTATAACAGCATCCTCATCCTTATACTTTCTAACCGATCTACCTTCTACAACCTTAAACCCAGACCACTCTTTACCATGATTTAATACCATATCAAGGGCATAATTTTGAATGTCTGTTGCCCATTTGGTTAAATCCGGTATCACCTTTAGAATTTCTTCAATTTCTGCATCACTTATGAGTGGTGGCAACTTAAATTCATCTTCTGCAAGCCTTAGCTTTTCTTCTGCTCTTGCTCTGCAACGAACTGCAGCCCTGCAGAACCTACACCATTCTCCACACCGATATTCACCTTCCCCTTTAAGAGCTAATTCAGCTTTAGGTTTTAATACCTTTTCTGCCCAGTCCTTAAGTTCCTTTACTGTAGTTTCCCATGTTGAAACATTCTCTCTTCTTGGCTGAAAAATACTCATGCTTACATTTGTAATGTCATAAAGGTTACCATAGGTTTCAAGAGCTCCAAGTGCATAGCATTTCATCTGCGGATTATCAAACGCATCCACAAGAACGCCTTGTCCGTACTTGAAATCAACTATGTGAAGTTCATCATCTGAAATTATCAAACAGTCTGCTGTTCCAAAACCATCCGGTACATATCTTGAAAAGTCCACCTTTTCTTCTACGAGGATAAGAGGGTCATTACAACGCTGTTTTGCAATTTCCAGCTGTTCATTTACAAAATCCACATAAGCATCGGTACATTCCTGCATTTCGTCACTGTCGTAGTCAGATACAGGTCTTTTACTTCTAAGTTTCAAAGATTTACGAAGTTTGTGTTCACAAAAAGCGTGTGCTGCTGTTCCTTCTTCTGCTGCCTCGGTTGTCTTATTTTCAAATTCTTGTTCGAGCATTGCACTTGGAGTACAGTTTAGCCACCTGTGTGAACCCGATGGGGATAAAATAGAATGTACTTTACTCAACTTTTATCTCCTTTGCATCTTCTAATAACTTCTGATAATTTTTAGGGTCTACATCAGATAGTTTCGTGCCACCATATTTTTCAATCAGCTTTTTAACTTCGCCTGCTAAGCCATGTTGACTGATTTTTGCAAGTACTGCCCTTACATCTTCAAGTGATGTAACTTTTTCTTCATTTTCAACTGGGTTAACATTTTCTTCATTTGCTAAAGCCTCAATCGAATCTGCAAGTTTTCGCATTTGCTTTGCTACATCAAGTATTAATTTTTTCTCCATCTTACTCACCTCCATTTCTAAGTTCTCTAATCTCAACGGTCTGAACAGAATTGCCACTGGATAAAACAAGTACATTAACCTTAGGTCCAAAGAAAAAATCTAAAATTTTTCTTCTAATACTAAGACTCTTACTTCTAACCACTGGCTCTGCCATACCATCTGATTTTGCAACTTTGATACATACCTTATGCTTCATATTGCTTTCTCCTTTCCGAAGGATTTTTTTCTCCCTCTGTGTATATGCAAAAAAAGAAGGGGATTCGAACCCCCTCTTCTTAAATCTTTTTCTCAAGATTTTTATATATTTTTGTAAGTCTATTTCTTATAGCTGCCTCGCTTACTCCCTCTTCAAGAGCAATAGCTGTATTTGTCATACCTTTGAAAAACTTCTTATCTATCGTTTCCTGCTGTTTTTCTGTAAGTGTAGATAAGGCATTCTTAAGATTACTAATCTTTATTTCCAGTTCTTCAGTTTCAATAGCCTCCATCAGTTTCTCAAGTGGATCTGCTGATGAGTCTGCTAGATATGAATTTCTACTTTCAAGCTCTGAACCCTCATCATCTGAATATCCTTCAAATCTAACCGGCACATGATATTCTTCCCTGCGCTCAGCATTTAATTCCTCATCATCATAGGTATGAAGGAGTGTAATCATTTCTTCTGTTACACCATTTTCTCCTGGTGTTATTACAATTTTCTTTCCATCTGCTGTGTAATATACATAGTTAACACGATTCTTTTCTGCTGTTTTAAATTTTCTACTCATAAAATTCCTGTCCTTTCTGCTGTTAGCAGATAGGGCTGGAATACAAAATAGGCCGATACTATATGAAGTACCGACCTTTATATGCCTAAAATAGCCATAGGAAAATAGAGGTACTTCACATAGCCCTTCATGGTTAAATCCATGAGTGCTCTATGATGTATCCCATTGCCCTATAGCTAATCAGGCCCTGTGATTTAATTGTTTGTAGGCCGATTAATGTAAATCAGTCTCTACTTGTTTTTTATTACATCTATATTTTATCCGCTCAAACCCAGTAATACACTGGCATCCGCTCTTCCATAAAACACGTATTTTTCAATAAAAAAGAGGTGTTTCAACCGATTAAATCGGCTAAAACACCTCTAAACACTAACTTATTATTAATGGAAGTCCCACTTCCATTTTTTAACTTTTTTCAATATTTTTTAAATATTGGCAACTCCATTTTCAATCAAAAAAGTTCTCACTTCTTCTATATCTTTGGTATACATAGACTTTAAAGCAAAATCCATCCAGATATGGTCATCATTATTATATAAAAATCGATGACCCGATTTTTCGATTAGATGATTACTTATTATCGGGTGTAGATTCATCGCCAAACAAATGAGAACGAGATTATTTAGTGTTGGTGTATGTACTCCATTGAAAATTTTTCCAACTGATTTTTCACTAATCCCCGTTCTATCCGATATTTCTTTTTGTGTAATATTCTTCCACTTCAAGCATTCCTTCAGCGATGCACATAAGTTATTAGATAACTTTTCATATAACTGCTTTGCATCATCAATATGATTTTTCAAGACCTGTGCTTGCTCACTTTTACTCAAGTCACCGTTAAACTCTATTTCAAAAGTGAATGGACTATTTTTGTCTCGGTTTAAAAAGCATTCTGTATGATAGTTGCTATCTATATGTCCCTTGAGTTTGAGATCAAACTTTAAGGCACATTCAGACATATTTGCTTTCGCATATCTTGTTAGTCTGGTAATCCCATTGGTATCTTTTTCTAAATACTTGGGATTATTTTTGATAAAATGGTTATCGACAAACTGATATTCACCGTCCGTAACTGTCCTTCTTATCTCGCTGTTTGTAATAGTTATAAGTGCTGCATCTTGAGCTGAAATACTATATGTTTGATTCGGTGCAAGTTCATCTTTTTTAATATTATGTGCCTCAACATAATGATTATCCAAGTATATAAGGGCACCTCTAGCTTGTTCATACCCTGTATCAATTAGTCTTAGTTTTGTTGCTTGTTTTGATGTATTGAAAAATAACGATAGCTCTTCAATTAAATATGGCATCATTTCGTGATAGGAATAATTATCCCTATATTTTTTTGCTATCTCAGCTGCCTTTAATTTGAAAGCCACAAGAGGCATCTGCAGTTTTGGTGCCAGAGCATTTGCCTGCCATTCCATCCAGCTGGTAGAATCAGTATATGAACCTTCGATACCACCAACAACATTACACCTTATTCTTGAGAGATTCTCATTATACAGCCTTTCTAACTCAAAAGCTTTCTGGTGTAGTATCCAATGAACACACTCATGAAAAATAGTATTGTTATAGCATCCTAGATTTCGTTGAAAATTTGCATTACAGTCAACTAAAATAGTCCCTCTTTTTACTTCAATCTCAGTTTCAATATCATCTCTATACACTTTTGCACTAGAGTCTCTAAAAAATATTTGTCCAAATACAGATTCATTTAGGCTTAATTTTTCTTGTATAACTTTTAAGCCTAATCTCTCTGTTAAAACTTCATGATCTACACTGTTAGCTTGTACATAGGCTTCTTTATAATATTTTTTTATTATACTTGCTGCAATATCCTCTAGTTCATCTTTCTTAATATACCTAACTAGCGAGTCACTCATAGGTGCAGCACTATTACTTTTACAAGAATACATTTCAACTTCATTAACTTTTAGGGAGTCAAGGTTATCTTTTAAATCCCCTTCACAATTTAACTTAAACCAAGCACAAGTAGATTCTTCTTTGTCGGTATGATATCTATCCTTATCATAAACAGTAAACTCCACCTCACAAACAATATCAAAAGCAATGCATGTTCTAGGTCTATCATAAACACTTACATATTTGACATTTATATCTTCTATATTAATTTCTCCTGACGCAGTTATATTATAGAGTCTCAAGGAAAGGTCATCTGCATCTTTATCATAGCAAAATTTCTCAATTTCACTCCAAATCAAATTATCAAATTTATTTTTAACATATTCGGTAAAAGACCTCTTTTTCATGCAACATGCCTCCTTACTTGTATATATCTATAATACATATATTA
>ENA-OWLX01000340-OWLX01000340.1-metagenome-genome-assembly--contig:-NODE-340-length-16447-cov-12.426061_pt1 | contig 16447 bp, 14 predicted proteins | sample MGYA00245351_ERZ651106 | MGnify/ENA primary metagenome ERZ651106 (study PRJEB26857, sample SAMEA4031768) | metagenome | biome: human; feature: oral; material: saliva | place: Philippines | collected 2014... | reverse complement strand
GAACAGAATTATGGAAGAGGTTAGAAAAATTTCAGCCAAATGACTTAAACAATGCAAAAATGATAAATATAGCTAATCTTTCTAGAAATGATATAAATAAAATAAATCAGATATATCAGGAAATCATGGATTATTCAGATTCAGATCATAAAGAACAGATTGCTAAATTAAATAACATATTTTCAAATTACATAATTTAAAAAAATAAGGGATTCATTTTAATCCCTTATTTTTTAAAAATGTCTGTAATGATTGAGTTGTATTTATCGGTACTTGCTCTACATGAAGTCTATTAAATGTATCGATTCTTTCCTTTATTTTCTTTTGAACTTTCCCTGTTTGTAATGAATAACGAGTGGTATTAAGAATAAATACATCATTATATCTTTCTAATATAACTGTATCATAATGAATCAATTGATCTCTTATAATTTTCAACGTTCCAGGATTTAGATCTGTACCAGTATATCCTTCCTCTTCCCCATTTATAAATTTTTCAATCAACTGAAGTTGCGTTATCGCCATATGTAATACCTGCTTTCAATATTATTCTTTAGTACTTTTCTTCTTTTTCTTATTATTTGCATTTTCAATTTCTAATCGTAAACATTCTAGAAAATCTTCATTGGTTCTTTTTTCAGCTAAATTTATATCCTTATATTTTGATGATTGTAAATTCCCGTTATTACTTGGATTAACATAAATATCTGGAATCCACGCTGTCGGAAATACCGTACAGTCATCAAGTCCGATTGTCATATCTTCATTAAAACTAATTGTGATTGTAGCTACATATAAATTTGCTGACTTATTTTCTTCATAAAAATCTACTATATTATTGGCTTTTGAAATATCATCTTTATTTTTCTTTCCACCTTTAACAGCTGACTTAATATTTATAAAAGCTACTTTGTTTTTGTCAAGTTGTATTTTTACATCATATACCGCTACTTCTGAAGTTGCTGTATTTACAGAATCAAAACCAAACTCTCTACTTCTGCATTCAAGACCTTGAGTAATTACTTCTTCAACTATTCTCCATACTGTTCTACCTTTTGCTGCTTTTCTCCATCCATAAGGCATAATATTAGTATGTGCAATTGGAATATCCCCAATACTTTTTATTAACTCTTTCAATTTATCTTCTATATTTTTTCTTTCAGTTTCTACTTCTTTAAAATAATCTTTCAATTTAATTTCCTCTCATTTTTAAATAAATTAATATAGCTTGAATATCAGCAGGAGATACTCCTGATATTCTGCTTGCCTGTCCAATATTTATTGGTTTTATTCTCTTTAACTTATCTTTAGCTTCCTTAGGTATAGTCTTTAAATCATCATAATCTATATCAGCTGGAATCTTTTTATTTTCCATAGACTTATGTTTTTCTATCATTTTTAAAGCTCTATTTATATAACCTTGATATTTAACAGTTATTTCTACTTGATAACTTGTATCATGATCATAACCTTTTAAATCTACTCCTTTTATTTCTTCTGAGATATACACTATATCTTCAAAAGTAACTTCTGGTCTTCTCAATAACTCTAAAAGTGTACTTCCATCTTTTATAGGATTTTCTCCTCTTTTTAAAAGAGTTTCATTAACTCTTAAATTACTTGGTCCAACATTTGTTTTTGTTAAAATTTCTGTTATAAGTTCAACATCTCTTCTTTTCTTTTCAACTCTTTGATATTCTTCTTCAGGAATCAATCCTAATTCATATCCTAACTTGCTAAGTCTTAAGTCTGCATTGTCCTCTCTTAAATATAGTCTGTATTCACTTCTAGCTGTGAACATTCTATATGGTTCATTAGTTCCCTTTGAAACTAAATCATCTATTAAAGTTCCTATGTATGAATCAGCTCTATCAAGTATTATAGCTTCTTCATTTCTTAATTTTCTTACAGCATTAATTCCTGCCATAAGACCTTGTGCTCCTGCTTCCTCATAACCAGATGTTCCATTTATTTGTCCTGCTAAAAATAGATTCTCAACTGTTCTACTTTCTAAAGTATATTTTATTTCTTCAGGTGGAACATAGTCATATTCTATTGCATAAGCATATCTCATTACTTTTGCATTTTCAAAACCTTTAACATTTCTTATCATCTCTTCTTGTACATCAACAGGTAAAGATGAAGACATTCCTCCTAGATAGATTTCATTTGTTTCATAACCTTCTCTTTCTAAGAATAAATGATGTTGAATTTTATCTGGATATCTGAAAACCTTATCTTCTATTGACGGACAGTATCTTGGTCCTAGCCCTTGTATCCTACCATTAAACATTGGTGATCTTTCTCTTGCATTTTTAATAATTTCATGTACTTTTTCATTAGTATGGGCAATATAGCAAGGGATTTGTCTTCTACTTAAAGCTTCTTCATCTGTTGTTCTATTTGAAAATTTTAAAACTTGGCTTGTGTCTCCAGGTTGCTCTTCTAGAACAGAATAATCTATTGTTCTTCCATCTATTCTTGCTGGAGTACCTGTCTTGAATCTACCTAATTTCAAGCCTATTTTTTCAAGTGATAAAGGAAGTTCTTCAGATGAAAGCTCTCCCATTCTACCTGCTTTAAAATTTATTTCTCCTATATGTATAAGTCCTCTTAAGAAAGTACCTGTCGCCATGATTACAATTTTAGCTCTATATTCTAAACCTTCTCTTATCTTTATACCTTTTATTATTTTCTTTCCATCTTCTTCTTCAACTACAAGTTCACTGACCATACCTTGAATTACAGATAAGTTATCAGTATGCTCTAAAGTTTTTTTCATTTCATTGGCATAAGTCATTTTATCTGCTTGTGCTCTTAAAGAACGAACTGCTGGTCCTTTTTTAGTATTTAAAACTCTTATTTGTATGAAAGTCTTGTCAATATTTCTTCCCATTTCTCCACCAAGAGCATCTATTTCTCTTGCTAAATGAGATTTTGCTGGTCCTCCTAATGAAGGATTACAAGACATCACTCCAATATTATCAAGCGATATTGTAAATATTGCTGTTTTCATTCCCATTCTTGCTGAGGCAAGTGCAGCTTCACAACCTGCATGGCCTGCTCCAACAACTATAATATCAAATTCTTGCATTTTTCCCCCTAAATCAATTTATTAAATGCTTCCACTGATTTTTTATCCGTTATAATCATTAATATGTCTCCTTCTTCTATTATAATATTTGCAGTTGGATTAGGTAAAAATTCTTTATTAGCTTTTTTTATTCCAACTATATTTATATTATATTTATTTCTGACATCTAAATTTATAAGACTGTTATTCCAAAATGTACTTGGTGCTTTTACTTCAACTAAAACAAAATCGTCTGAAAATTTTAAATGTTCTTTTATATCTGTATCTATTATAAGCTCAGCTATTCTTTTTCCCATATGTTCTTCTGGGTAAACTATTTCAGTTGCTCCAACTTTTACAAGAATTTTTCCATGCTTTTTATTTACAGCCTTTGCTATAATAGTTTTTACTCCCAATTCCTTTAGGTTAAGTGCTATCATTACACTTGCCTCTATATCTGCAATACAAATGAAAGCTACATCAAAATTTTCTGCTCCTATATCTTTTAGGACTTTTTCATCACTTGGATCACCAATCACAGCATTTTTTAGTATATTTGCATCAATTTTTTCCTGTACTAATTCTTCATCTATATCTATGGCTAAAACATTTTTTTCTGCTTCATATAAAGTTTTAGCAACACCTGTTCCAAATCTTCCTAAACCTATTACTAAATATTGTTTCATACTCTTCTCCTATCCTATTAATATCTCTTCTTTTGGGTATTTTATTGAACTTCTCTTATTACTTGTAAAAGCTAATGCAACTGTCATAGGTCCTAATCTCCCTATAAACATTGTTATTACTAATATAAGTTTTGATATTATCCCTAAACCTGCCGTTATTCCCATACTTAAACCTGTTGTAGAAAATGCTGATAACACTTCATATATTACTTTATCTGTTGTAAAACTTTCTATTGATAATATAATTGTTGTAACAACAACTATATAAAATATTGATATAACAACTATGGCTAATGCTTTATTAATCAATTCCCAATCTATCCTTCTTTTAAAAACTTCAACATATTCTTTTCTTTTTAAAACTCCAAGTGCATAGAGTATTAAAACTCCAAAAGTTGTTGTTTTTATTCCTCCTCCTGTTGAACCAGGTGATGCTCCAATAAACATAAGTATATATGAAATAAAAACTGTTGCTGGTTTTATATTCCCAAGAGGTACAGTATTAAAGCCTGCCGTTCTTAATGTCACACTTTGAAAAAATGAATTTATAAGTTTATCTATAAAATTCATATTTTTTAAGGTACTCAAATTATTATATTCAAATACTAAAAATAATATTGTTCCAATGCTTAAAAGAAAAAATGTAATAAGTAGAGCAAATTTTGAAGTTATACTTAAATTCTGTAATTTTTTCTTTTTTATAATAACAAGTGAATTTATTGTTACAAAACCTATTCCACCTAAAATAATCAAAAATGAAATAGTCAAGTTGATTAATCTATCATATTTAAAGATTTCTAAATTATTGGTAAATAGTGAAAATCCAGCATTACAAAATGCTGACACTGAATGAAATAAGCCATAAAAAATTGATTTTTTTAATGGATAGTATTTAGAAAAACAATAAGTTAAAATTGAAGCTCCTGATATTTCAATTATAAATACTGTCAATAATAATTGTTTAATAAATTTTGTAATTCCACCATTACTATTAGAGTTTCTTTCTTCTTTTAAAAGTTCTCTTGTTTCAAAGCTCATCTTTTTCCCAACTAATAAAAATACTATTATTGAAACTGTCATAACCCCAAGTCCACCTAATTGTATGAAAAATAGAATTATTAGTTGCCCAGTTGAAGTGAAAACTTGACTTACATCAACAACAGATAAACCTGTTACACAAATAGCTGAAACTATTGTAAATAGTGAGTCTAAAACTGATATATTTTGATTTTCTCTTAATGAAAAAGGCATTTTTAAAAGTATTACTCCAATAAAAATTGCTACTAAAAAGCCAAATATTAATTTTCTATAAGGGGATAAGTTATCCCACTTCTTTAATAGACTTAATTTTTGCATGTTTCTCCTTTCTTAAGCATTTTCTTTCTCCAGCATTTCTTCTAATTTATCCAATTTTTTAATCTCTCTTCTAACTAAAATAAAAGTAATTAATGTTGCTATACTGTCTGCTGTTGGAGCAGCATACCAAATTCCATTTAAACCAAAAAACTTTGGTAAGATTATTAAACAAGGTATCATAACGATAATTTGTCTGGAAAGACTTATAAAAAAGCTCATTTTAGGTTTTCCCACCGCTTGAAAGTAAATTGACGAAACAATTTGAAGTCCAACTATTGGGAAAACTAGAGTATAAGCTTTTAAACCATATTTGGCAATTTCTTTCAATTCAGGTTTATTTGTAAAGATATGAATTAAAGAATCTGAGAATAATCTTACACTTGTATAGCCAATTAAACAGATTATTGTCGCAGCAAAAATCCCTTTATATAAAGCTTCTTTTACTCTTTTATATTTCTTTGCTCCATAGTTATAACCTAAGATTGGCTGTATCCCTTGATTTATTCCAAAAATAGGCATAGCCATAAAAGTCATAAACGATTGTACTATTGCCATAGCACCGATAGATGTGTCTCCACCATATTTTTTTAACACTGTATTTAAAATATATGTTACTAAACTAAATCCTATCTGTATTGCAAAGGCTGAACTTCCTAAAAGACAAATTTCTTTTGATTTATAGAAATCATATCTTATATCTTTTTTTATTAATTTTATTTTACTTCTCTTGGACATAAAATAATGAATAGTCCAAATCATTGATACATACTGTGAAATTATAGTAGCTATTGCAGCTCCTTTTACTCCCATTCCAAACATAAAGATGAAAATAGGATCTAGAACTATATTTGTTATAGCTCCTATAAGTAAAGTTCCCATTGCTATTTTAGGACTACCATCTGATCTTATTACAGAATTTAGAACCAGTCCTAAAATTGCTGCTGGTACCCCAAGATTTATATAGAACAGATAATTTTTTGCATAGCTAAAAGTTTCTTTACTTCCTCCTATAAAATAAATTATTCTATCCATATTAAAATAAATTATTATCATAAGTATGGCAGAGATAACAAGAGATAAGAATACCGCTACTCCTAAAAATCTTTCAGCTTCTTCTCTGTCCTTCATTCCTAATTTCAAAGATACTGAGGCTGCTGAACCTATACCAATTAATAATGAAAATGCAAATATTAAAATAACTACTGGAAACACAAGACCTACACCTGTTATTCCTAGATGTCCTGTACCTTTTATATTTCCAATATATATTCTATCTACAACATTGTATAAAGCATTTACAAACATTCCTACAATAGCAGGAATAGAGAACTTTATAAGTAATTTTGTTATGCTCTCCGTTTCCATAAAATTATGTTTATTTTCCATTTCCATCCTTTATCTATGAGTTAAAAAAATTAATGAAATATACTTAAGTTTTTACTAAGATTACTGCGACGTCCATTATTGTTGAGTGAGCCTTTGTGGAGCTCACAAAACACTAATGGCTGGCAAGTAATCGCCATATATAACTATTTTTATTTTATTCGGTTGATGTATGTTTCATTAAACTTTCTTTAACTTCCCCAACTATCTTTTCTGGTAATAATAGTACCAATATATCTCCTGCCATCATAACAGTTCTACCCTTAGGAATTTTTTCAACTCCATTTCTTATTATTGCAATTATTAATACTTCTTCTGGCCAGATAATTTCTGATATTGCCTTTCCATCCAATAAAGATTCTGCCATAACAGGCAATTCTATTGTAACTTTTTCTTGATTTTCCTCATCAACAAGATTGTCATCTTTTTTCATTCTATCATATAAAATATCATATACAGGTTGTTGACCTAAAAGTTCTGTCACATAAAAAGAAACAACTGAAACTGTTGTTAAAGCTAATAGTAGATGAAAACTTCCTGTCATCTCTAGTATTAAGATAACTCCTGTTATAGGTGCTCTTACAACTGCAACAAAATAAGCTGCCATTCCTAAAACTATCCAGTGTACAGTAAAGTCTGCTCCTGTAGCTGCAAATAAATCTAGACATTCTCCAAAAATCTTCCCTATAATTGCTCCTAGAACCAACATAGGCAAGAATATTCCACCTGCAAAACCTGTTGCATAAGAAATTGAAGTAAAAAATAGCTTTACTATAAAAATTATAATAAGTGTGTAAATAATGGCTTTTTGATGAATTAAACTTTCAACTAAATCATGTCCTCCACCTGTTACTTCAGGTAAAACAAAACATAAAATAAATGAAATAGTCATTACAAAACATACTTTTATTTCTCTTGGAATTTTTATTCCATTGAATATATCTTGAGATTTTACTAAAGATACTGTAAATAATTTTCCAAAGAATGCTATTATTACTCCAAAAATTATATATAAGAAAAATTGAAAATATGGATTTATATCTAGTGGATACTTTATTGCAATATCAAAAGATGTTTGAACTCCAAAAATTCTTCTTCCTACAAAGTCTGCTGCTATACTTGAAACAAAAGCACATATTAATAATTTTCCACTTAAGTATTTATGAATTTCTTCTATACTGAACATTACTCCTGCAAGCGGTGCTCCAAAAGCTCCTGAAAGACCTGCACTAGAACCACTTGTCAATAAATAATTTCTTTCTACTGTATCTTTTTTAAATAATTTTGAAACTCCATAACCTACATAAGATCCTAGTTGAACAGATGGCCCTTCTCTTCCTAGAGATAGTCCTGCTCCTATACCTAAAACTCCAGCAACAAATTTTGATATCAATTCAAAAAACCAATTTTTATAATCTATTCTTCCTAAGATAAGTCCTTTAACTTGAGGTATTCCACTTCCTGAAGTCTTAGGAAACTTTTTAAATAAATAGTTTACAATAAGTCCTATCACAATAAATAGTGCCCAAACTTTTAATAATGCCATTGGATTATTTAAGTTTACTTCTGAAAAATATTCTCTTCTAATTACTCCTATTTTTCCTAAGCCCCATCTATAACAAGAAACTATAGCTCCTGTTATAAGTCCAACACACAAACAAGCTAGATAAAGTTTTCCATTTCCTTTATAGAGTTTCTCGACCATACTTTTCGCATCATTCATAATTATCCCCTTAGTTTAATTTTTATTAGCAGATAGTTCCACCAGATTTTTTTATATCAGTTTCTACATTAAAAATTGTCTCAATAATAATTATTATTCCCTTTAAGATATTATCTAAGCTCATACTTGGAGTATTAGCTTTTCCAATAACTTGCTCTGGTATATAAGGTATATGCACAAAACCAGATTTTATTCCTTTATATTTTTTTTCAATTAAATATCTAACACCATAGAAAACATGGTTACATACAAAAGTTCCTGCTGTATTTGAAATTGAAGAAGGAATATTATTTTTTGAAAGTTCATCTTGAATTGACTTTATTGGTAATGTTGAAAAATAAGCATTTTCTCCATCTTCAAAAATATTTTCATCTATAGGTTGATTTCCTTCATTATCTTTTATTCTAAAATCATCTATATTAATTGCAACTCTTTCTATTGAAATACTTGCTCTACCTCCAGCTTGTCCAATAGAAAGAACATAATCAGGTTTATAGCTTTCAATTTCCTTTTCTATTTTTTCTACTGATTTTCTATATACTGTTGGAATTTCTAAAATTCTAACTTCATTTTCTCCAATTTTTTTAGGTAATAACTTTATAACTTCCAATGCAGGATTTACTTTTTCTCCTCCAAAAGGATCAAAACCTGTAACAAGAATTTTTTTCATCTCTCCTCCTATCTAAACAAAAATAGCACCTATCATTTAAGTGCCTTTTATTAATTATATTCTTTTATTTTTTATATGTCAACTATAGTATTAACTTGTGTTATATGTATTAATAGAGTATAATATTAAAGAAATTTTTAGAAAGGACTGATTAAATGAAAAAGTATTTTAAATTATTTATGTTAATGTTATTAGTTTTTTCTTACTCTTATGCAGGAGTAATGCCTGAAACTGATTGGAAAGTAAAAAATTTAAAAGGAAAAGTCAAAACTATGATTAAGACTGAATATGAATACGATAGTTCAGGAAAGCTAGAAAAAACTCGGCTAACAGAAACTTATTTTAATGAACAAGGCTATATAACAGATGAAGTTCAATATGTAGATAATAGATTAAATCAAAGTATAATATATAAAAATAATAGTGATGGATTACCTATAAAAAAAGATGAAGTTAGTAGGAAATATAGTTATAAATATGAAGAAACAAAAGATGGAAATTTACTTGTAACTATCAAAGAAGAATATGTAGACAAAAAACATTTCCCAAGCTTAGAAAAAATAACTTATAATAAAAACGGGAAAAAAGTTCATTGTTTAGTTTATTCAGGTGAAGAATTAATAACAAATGATACATATATCTACAATAAAAAAGGTAATTTAATTGAGATAAAAGATAATACCTTCCCAGAAAATAGTATGAAAATAACATATAATTACAAGACAAATGGAGATTATGAAAAAACAACTGAGGTAGCTACTGCAAAGTGGACATATCTCTATGATAAAAATGGGAATGAAAAAGAGTATATATCAATGATTAAACAAGGTTCTCAAGGAAAAACTAAAATTTCTATATATTTAAAATTTAAAGATATAGCAAGAGATGAACATGGAAATTTAACAAGAAATTCTTCAGTTAGATATGATTATTCAAAAAAGAAAGAAGGCAGTATATATAAAAAACTTGAAAATAAGTATGAATACTATAAATAGAAGGGATTGATTAAGTGAAAAAATATTTTAAATTATTTATGTCAATGTTGTTAGTTTTTTCTTACTCTTATGCAGGGGTAATGCCTGAAACTGAGTGGGCAAAAAGAAAATTAAAAGGTAAAGTAAAATCTATGGTTAAGACTGAGTATGGATATGAAAATTCAGGAAAAATAAAATTTACTAGTTTAGTTAAAACAGAATTTAATGAAAGAGGATATATAACAAGAGAATCTTTTACAAGAGATGGAGTGGAATATAAAATTGTTCAATATCAATTTGATAAAAATGGCTTTATAGCTAGAAGGATTGAAGAAGTTCCTCAAGCAAGTATTAACAACTATAAATATTCGTATAAATATTCGAAAGATGGAAATTTAATTGAGAAAGCTGAATTGGTGGAAAGAGTTAGAGGATACTATCCAATGTATGATATAATAACTTATAATAAACTTGGAAAAGAAATTAATGAGTTAAGATATGTAGAAGGTGTACTAGAGGGAGATGTCTCAACTTTTTATAATGAAAGAGGAGATGCAATAGAGGTAAAAAATAATCTAAATCCTGATTATCCATATATCCTAATTTATTATGACTACTATAAAGATGGTGGATATGAAAAAACGGTAGATGGAAGTGGTAGAAGAAGTTTTATTGTTGTTGATAAAAATGGCTTTCAAAGAGAATTAGCATATGTTCTTTTCTTTGGTTCAAGAAATCCAGTAGTTCAACTTGATATATATGAAAAAAATATCAATGAAAAAAGAGATAAATATGGTAATATAACTGAATTCACTTCTGTTAGATATGATGTTTTAGAGAATAATAAAGCTAAAGCAGAAGATATCTATAAACAACTTAGAGAACAAAAAATTAAAAAAATTGGTGTTAGTGGAAAAGTAGAAATAACTTATGAATACTATAATTAAAAATTTGGAAGGAGAGACAAAAATAAAATGAATGAATTAGACAAAAATTACTCGCCTAATGAGATAGAGGAAAAGTGGTATAAGACTTGGGAGGAATCAAAATTCTTTGCAGCAAGTCTTTCATCTGAAAAGGAAAACTATTCTATAGTTATTCCACCTCCAAATGTAACAGGAATTTTACATATGGGACACGTTTTAAATAACTCTATTCAAGATACTTTAATAAGATACAATAGAATGAGAGGTAAAAATACTCTTTGGATGCCAGGTTGTGACCATGCTGGAATAGCAACTCAAAATAAAGTTGAAAGAAAATTAGCAGAAGAAGGATTGAAAAAAGAAGATATAGGTAGAGAAAAATTCCTTGAAATGACTTGGGAATGGAAAGAAAAATATGGAGGCATTATAACTCAACAATTAAGAAAGTTAGGAGCCTCTCTTGACTGGGATAGAGAAAGATTCACTATGGATGAAGGACTTTCTTATGCAGTTAAAAAAATCTTTAATGACTTATATCATGATGGTTTAATTTATCAAGGTGAATATATGGTAAACTGGTGTCCTTCTTGTGGAACTGCACTTGCAGATGATGAAGTTGATCACGAAGAAAAAGATGGACATTTATGGCAAATAAAATATCCAGTAAAAGATTCTGATGAATATATAATAATAGCTACTTCAAGACCTGAAACTATGCTTGCTGACGTAGCAGTAGCAGTTCACCCTGAAGATGAAAGATACAAACATTTAATAGGAAAAACTTTAATTTTACCATTAGTTAATAGAGAAATTCCTGTTATTGCAGATGAATATGTTGATAAAGAATTTGGAACAGGAGCTTTAAAAATTACTCCTGCACATGACCCTAATGACTATAATTTAGGAAAAAAATATAATCTGCCTGTAATAAATATGTTAACTCCTGATGGAAAAATAGTTAATGATTATCCTAAGTATGCAGGACTTGATAGATTTGAAGCTAGAAAGAAAATAGTTGAGGACTTAAAAGAACAAGCTTTCTTTATAAAGACTGAACATTTACACCATGCCGTAGGACAATGTTATAGATGTCAAACTGTTATTGAACCAAGAGTATCTCCTCAATGGTTTGTTAAAATGAAACCTCTTGCTGAAAAAGCACTTGAAGTTGTAAGAAATGGTGAAATAAAAATTCTTCCTAAGAGAATGGAAAAAATTTACTATAACTGGCTAGAAAATATAAGAGATTGGTGTATATCAAGACAAATTTGGTGGGGACATAGAATACCTGCTTGGTATGGACCAGATAGACATGTTTTTGTTGCTATGGATGAAGCAGAAGCAAAGGAACAAGCTAAGAAACATTATGGGCATGATGTTGAATTATCTCAAGAAGAAGATGTTTTAGATACTTGGTTCTCATCTGCACTTTGGCCATTCTCAACAATGGGTTGGCCTGAAAAAACTAAGGAATTAGATTTATTCTATCCTACAAATACATTGGTAACTGGAGCAGATATCATATTCTTCTGGGTTGCAAGAATGATAATGTTTGGTATGTATGAACTTAAAAAGATTCCATTTAAAAATGTATTCTTCCATGGAATAGTAAGAGATGAAATTGGTAGAAAGATGTCAAAATCTCTTGGAAACTCTCCTGATCCTCTTGATTTAATAAAAGAATTTGGAGTAGATGCTATAAGATTTTCTATGATATATAACACTTCTCAAGGGCAAGATGTACACTTCTCAACTGACTTACTAGGAATGGGAAGAAACTTTGCAAATAAAATTTGGAATGCTGCAAGATTTGTTATTATGAACTTAGAAGGTTTTGATGTAAAATCTGTAGATAAAACAAAATTAGATTATGAACTTGTTGATAAATGGATAATTTCAAGATTAAATGAAACTGCAAAAGATGTAGAAGATTGTTTAGAAAAATTTGAACTTGATAATGCTGCTAAAGCAGTTTATGAATTCTTAAGAGGAGATTTCTGTGATTGGTATGTTGAAATTGCAAAAATCAGACTTTATAATGATGATGAAGATAAGAAAATTTCTAAATTAACTGCACAATATATGCTTTGGACTATCTTAGAACAAGGATTGAGATTACTTCATCCATTTATGCCATTCATCACAGAAGAAATTTGGCAAAAAATTAAAGTAGACGGTGAAACTATCATGCTACAACAATATCCTGTAGCTGATAATAATCTAATAGATGTTAAAATTGAAAAATCTTTCGAATATATAAAAGAAGTTGTTTCTTCACTTAGAAATATAAGAGCAGAAAAAGGAATTTCTCCTGCTAAACCTGCAAAAGTAGTTGTATCGACTTCTAATTCAGAAGAATTAGAAACTCTTGAAAAGAATGAATTATTCATCAAGAAATTAGCTAATTTAGAAGAATTAACTTGTGGAGCAAACTTAGAAGCTCCTGCACAAAGTTCTTTAAGAGTAGCTGGAAACTCATCAGTATATATGATATTAACAGGACTTTTAAATAATGAAGCAGAAATTAAAAAGATTAATGAACAACTTGCTAAATTAGAAAAAGAATTAGAGCCTGTAAACAGAAAATTATCTGATGAAAAGTTCACTTCAAAAGCTCCTCAACATATAATTGATAGAGAGCTAAGAATACAAAAAGAATATCTTGATAAGATAGAAAAGTTAAAAGAAAGTTTAAAAAGTTTTGAAGAATAAATAAAGTTAAGGGTTATTGCAAATTTGCAATAACCCCTTTTTATTTCAATGTAATTTCAGGATTTTTAATATCTAAAATGTATTTCTCAACATCTGCATTTAAATATTTCTTAGCATTTTCAGAAATATAATCTAAAGCTGAGTTTAATTCTTCTAAACGATTATCTAAAAGTTCCATAATTAAAAAAGAATTTTTAGTTTCATCTTTAACCATAGTTCTAGCACCATCACGCCAATTAAAACAACGGCAAACAGCACCTTCATTATCAATATAGCACAATTCATTTGGTAAAGTGTTATCTTCTTCTTCAGAGCCAAGTGGAATAAATTTATCTCCTCCTTTAGTTATTGTAAGTTTTAAGTCTCCTACAAAACTATCTAAATCTTCAGCACCACAAGGAAGGGCATATTTTAAAGAAGCTGTATTATAAATATCAACAAGTTTATTTATTGAAGAAACAGGATTTCCAGAATTTACTCTTTTTAAAAGTGCTTCAATTGAACATCTTACTCCTTTTTTTGTTTTAAATTTTTTATAAGCCTCTCTCCATATAGCAATAACTGGATTTTCACTTAGAACTTCTTTTACTAAATATTTTCTAGCTTCTTTGTTAGCTTCTTCTAAGGCTAATTTTATTTCATCAGTGCTTTCTCCATTTTTCATATTTTTTAATAATAATACTCCTAATTTACTATTTGGAAATAATTCCCAATAAGATTTGTCTGCAATAAATTTCATAACTCCTCCTATTATACATCCAGTTTATTGTATCACATTGACTATGCCCTGCAAATAATTATCTTTTTATATGGCAAAGTTTGCGAATGCAGTCACAACTCTTTTTCTGTACCACATTTATATGTAATAGTCTAAAACACGAAAAAAGAAGACCCGCAGGTCCTCTTTTCTTATTTTACTTTCTTTCCTTAATCCTCGCCGCTTTACCGGACAGTCCGCGCAAATAGAACAGCTTGGCGCGGCGGACAATACCGTGGCGCTTCACTTCAATCTTTGCCAAACGCGGAGAATGAATCAGGAATGTTCTTTCTACACCTACGCCATAAGAAATACGACGTACAGTAAATGTTTCCCTTACGCCATGATTTCTTCTCGCAATAACAATGCCTTCGAACACCTGGATTCTTTCAGTCTTGCCTTCGACAACCTTTACATGCACACGAACCGTATCACCCGGACGAAATGCAGGGATGTCATTGCGGAGTTGTTCATTTTCCAAGGTTTCAATAATATTCACGATCTTTTCCTCCTTCTCACAAGACATTCATGCCGATCGCATTTGGCAGAGGACTGTCCAGATTAACGGTGTTATTATACTACAGAAAGAATGGATTTGCAATCATCATTTGATTCCAGACAGTTCGTCTCTGCTGAAGTTTCATTTAATTAAAGCCCTGCCATGGGAATAGCCAATTTTTTTAATTTTTTTAAAGCTTTCCCTTCAATCTGACGAATACGTTCGCGGGTAACTCCAAAATATTTTCCCACTTCTTCCAATGTACGCTGGGTTCCATCATCAATTCCGTACCGCAGTGCAATAACGCCTTTTTCACGTTCCGTTAATGTTTCCAAAAGCTGATGGATCTGCTCACGGCGCATAGTTGCTGCCGCCTCATCTTCCGGAGATGCTGTCTTCTGATCCTCAATAAAGTCTCCCAAATGGGAATCTTCCTTTTCACCAATAGGCGTTTCTAAAGAAATAGGATCCTGTGCCGCTTTTTTAGCTTCACGAATTTTTTCCACACTGGTTTCCATTTCTTTGGCCAGCTCTTCGTTTGTCGCTTCCCTACCATGTTCCTGCAAGAAATGTCGCCCTACACGGTTCATTTTATTAATGGTTTCCACCATATGAACCGGTACACGGATAGTTCTAGCCTGATCCGCAATAGAACGGGTAATAGCCTGTCGAATCCACCATGTAGCATAAGTACTGAATTTATATCCTTTCGTGTAATCGAACTTATCCACAGCTTTCAAAAGTCCCATATTCCCTTCCTGGATCAAATCAAGGAAAGGCATTCCCCTGCCGGGATATTTTTTCGCAATAGACACGACAAGTCGAAGATTAGCATTGGCCATTTCCTTTTTCGCTTCTGCCGCCATCCGTTTTTGTTCATCAGTAGCTTCAGGCATTTTTCCAATTTCAATCGTCTGTGCCAGTTTCATTTCCTGTTCAGAAGTTAAAAGAGGTGTCGTACCGCATTCTCTTAGATATAATCGAACCGGATCGGTTATCCCAGCCGGATCAGCAGAAATATCACCATCCCCCTTTTCCCATTCCTTTTCATCAACATCTGCTTCTGCATCGCCATCTTCTAAAAGTTCATCTTCAAATTCTTCTTCCGACTCTCCATCTCTAAACTCATCTTTACCGTCTTCTTCATAAATAATTTCTACGCCACCTTCATGAAGCGCCTTAAAAACAGAATCTAACTGTTTGGACGTCAGAGATTTTTCTTTTGTAAAAAGAAGTATGTCATCATATTTAATATTGCCATCTGCATTCACTTTATCCTGCAATTCTTTAAGCCACTGTGCAAGTTGAGCCGCTTTAGCCGCCAATAAGGACACCTCCTGAATAAACTTGTAATGTGTTTTCCCTATAGAACTCTCTATTTTTAAATTAAATTAATTTACTCCATTTAGAAGCCTGTTTATGCTGGGGATACTTTATTAACAGAACAACATGATACTCCTATCTATAGAAAATTGCAAGGAAGAATCTCCATATTGATTTTTCTTGCCATAAAATAACACAAAAAAAGATCCGTATATACAGACCTTTTTCTGTTCACAAAATGTGAAGCTGCTGGTGACCCAGGGGGGATTCGAACCCACGACCTACCGCTTAGAAGGCGGTTGCTCTATCCAACTGAGCTACTGAGCCATGCTGGTCGGGGCAGCCGGACTCGAACTGGCGACCCC
>ENA-OWLX01000337-OWLX01000337.1-metagenome-genome-assembly--contig:-NODE-337-length-16459-cov-5.630761_pt1 | contig 16459 bp, 14 predicted proteins | sample MGYA00245351_ERZ651106 | MGnify/ENA primary metagenome ERZ651106 (study PRJEB26857, sample SAMEA4031768) | metagenome | biome: human; feature: oral; material: saliva | place: Philippines | collected 2014... | reverse complement strand
ACCGACTATAAATAATACTTTGTTATACATGATGTGGCGCCTGTTTTTAAATTTGCTAGAATTTTCATCAAATGAAAAAGTGATCACGTTTCCGTCGGATAAATTTAAAGATATTACAATTTCAGTTTATTTCAAAAAGGACTTATCTAAAAAGAATAAAACTTTAAGAAGTATATTAGGCTTTGTGATGGCAGCAGCTACATCACATTATCCATCACAAAAACAGTTAGCTGGCTATTTAGAAGAACTATATGGTGCTAATTTATCTGTCAATGTTATGACTAAAGGGCAAAGCGATATTATTTGCTTTAAAACAGTGGCAGTTAATCAGGAATATCTTCCTGATCATTCGCTAATGCTTTTATCACAGATAAATCTTATAAAAGATGTTATTTTCAATCCTTTTGTAAAAAACAATAGTTTTGATCATACTCTAACAGAATTGAAGAAAAATGAAATAAAAGCCCGTATACAAGCCTCACTGGATGATAAAGTTACCTATTCAGCAAATCAGCTATTTTCCTTAATGGGACATGGAACACCATTAGAAATATCTTCTACAGGCTATTTAGAAGATATTGAATCTATTACAGAAAAGGATCTTTATGAAGCCTATATAGATATGATTCATAATGATGAAAAACATGTTTATATAGCCGGTCATATTAAAGAAGAGGATATTGCTTTATTTAATACTCTTTCATTTCCTCAGTCAAAGCCTCAGCTTTTAAGCTGTTATCATTTTAAAAGTACACATAAAGATTTTGTAGAAATTATTGAAAAACAAAATATTATCCAATCAAAGCTTAATCTTGGGTATCAAACTGATACTTATTTCTTAGATAATGATAATGAAGCTATGACAGTGTTTTCTGATTTGCTGGGCGGTTATTCACAATCAAGGCTTTTCTTAAATATACGTGAGAAAAACAGTCTTTGCTATTATATTAATAGCATCTATGATCCATATCATGGTGTTATGAGTATTTCCAGTGGAATTGAAATGGAGAACTATCAGAAAGTAAAAGAACTGATTAATTATGAGATTAATGAATTAAGAAAGGGGCATTTTTCAAAAGAAGAATTAGAAATGACTAAGATGATGATTATATCCTCACTTACTAAAGCTTATGACTCTATACCTTATCTTATTTCTCTTGCATTTAATAGAGATATCATCAGAAAAAAACAGTCAATAGAAGACTATATAGAAGTAATAAACAAAGTTAAAAAAGAAGATATTCAAAGATGTGCAGAAAAAATCAAATTGGATACAGTTTATTTTTTAACAAGAAAGGAATTCCATGGATAAAATATATTACTCAGATATTAAAGAAACACTTTATCATGAAAAAATGAAAAATGGTCTTGAGGTGTTTTTAATGCCTAAAGATAATTTTAATAAGACATATGGTCTTTTTACTACTGATTTTGGATCAATAGACAGATCATTTATACCTTTAGGAAAAGAAAATATGATAACTGTACCAGATGGAGTTGCTCATTTTCTAGAACATAAGATGTTTGATCTGAAAAATGGAGATGCTTCAGAAGAATTTGCTAAATTAGGAGCATCAAGTAATGCTTATACTTCTAATGTACGCACTTCTTATTTGTTTTCTACAACGCAAAATGAAAATGAATGTACAGAACTTCTTCTTGATTTTGTTCAAGAACTGAATGTTACAGAGGAATCGGTTGAAAAAGAAAAGGGCATTATTATTCAGGAAATAGGTATGTATGATGATAATCCTGATTGGCAGTCTTACTTTGGAGCAATCAAAAATCTGTATCATCAACACCCTGTAAAAATAGATATTGCCGGTACTGCTGATACAGTTAGAAAAATTGATAAGACTATTTTATATGATTGCTATCGTACATTCTATCAGCCAAGTAATATGGTCTTATTCATAGCAGGACATATTCAGCCTGATAAGTTAATGGATATTATTAGAGATAATCAGGATAAGAAATCTTTTGTTTCCATGCCGTTGGTGACAAGAGGTGATTATCAGGAAGATAAAAGTGTTTTTTGTAGAAGAGAAGTCAAATATATGGATGTATCGGCAAGTAAGGTTTCTATTGCTTTAAAAATTAATGATATACCATCTAATATTCAAGACAGATTAAACAGAGAACTTGCTTTTACTATCTTACTGGATATGTTATTTAGCAAATCAAGTGATATAAGAGAAGAATGGACTCTAAGAGAGTTAATTAATGATTCATTTGATGTTACATTTATACAAGAGAGAGATTATTCTTTATTTTTTATGTCTAGTGATACTGAAAAGACTAATGAATTAGAAGAGGTTTTTCATCAGTTTATTAAAAATATGAAAGATTATTCTGCTGATCCGGTCATATTTGAAAGAATGAAAAAGAAAAATATAGGAATGATTATTCAGGCATTTAATTCACCTGAAACAATTGCTTCATTATTCAGTAGATATTATTTTGAGGGAATTAATGCTTTTGATTTGATATCTTTAATTAATAATTTAGATATCAAAGAAATTAGAAAGATATCAAATTTATTTGATGATGATTTAACTTCGACTTTTCTTATCATTCCGGAGGGTAAGAATATTGACTAAAGTAAACGCTATGATATAATGTGGATGACCTAAGAGTATATGCATTTCCTACATATTTGATAAGGGAATCTGATAATTATCATTTGTGTTGAAGACCTATTTAATTAGGGATCCTAATAATGATGATAAGATACCCACCTGTATATACAACAGGGATAGTCAAGTCTCTTAGGTCATTTTTAAGGAGCTTATTATGAATCAAGAAATGGATTTATTAATTAAAGAAATTAATTTTTTAGCTAATAAAAAGAAAACTGAAGGTCTGACTGATGAAGAATTAGTAAAACAGAAAGCTTTACGTGATAAGTATATTGAGATTTTCAGAAAAGGATTTCGTCAGGAACTTGAACATATCCGGGTGATTGATTCTCAAGGAAATGATGTAACTCCAAGAAAGATGAGAAAAGTGAATTAAGAGGTGTTCATAACACCTTTTTTATGTTATTCTATGAAAGAATGCTATATAGGGGGAAATTATAAGAATGGATACAAATTTATCAATAGCGACCATTAGATCACTTGGTATTGATACGATTAATAAAGCTAAATCAGGACATCCAGGGATGGTATTAGGATCTGCACCCGCACTTTATACACTTTTTACTAAACAGCTTGCAGTGAATCCGCAATTACCGGATTGGCAGAATAGGGATCGCTTTGTATTAGCAAGTGGACATGCTAGTGCGTTATTGTATAGTTTATTACATCTTTCCGGTTATGATTTAAGTATAGAAGATTTAAAGCAATTTAGGCAGTGGGGAAGCAAAACTCCGGGACATCCCGAATATAAATTAACACCCGGTGTTGATGCTGCTTCCGGACCATTAGGGCAAGGTATTCCAATGGCTATTGGAATGGCTATGGCTGAAAAGTTCCTTGCTGAAAAATTCAATAAAGAAGATCTCCAAATTGTTGATCATTACACTTATGCACTTTGTGGTGATGGCGATATGCAAGAAGGTGTTACATACGAAGCATCATCACTTGCCGGACACTTATCTTTAGGAAAATTAATTATTATTTATGATGCTAATGATGTAACGTTAGATGGACCATTAAGTTATTCTTTTTCTGAAAATGTTAAACAGCGTTATTTAGCTATGAACTGGCAGGTTATTGAAGTTGCTGATGGAAATGATACTAATAGTCTTGCTAAAGCCCTTAAGAAAGCAAAAAAAGAGACATATAAGCCTACAATCATTATTATGAAAACTATTATCGGCTATGGATCATCTAATCAGGGTACTAATAAAGTCCACGGCAATCCCTTAGGAGATAAAGATGGAAAACAGACAAAATTAAATTATCATTTTGATTATGAAAATTTTTATGTTCCTGATGAAGTTTATAATGATTTTAAAAAGAATGTTTTTAATAGAGGAAAACGTCAATATAAAAAATGGCTTACTCTTTTAGAACAATATAAAAATACCTATCCTAACGATTATGAAAGTTATAAAAAAGCTATTAATGGAGAGTACCATTTGGATTATTCTGAACTGTTGTCTGAATATGATATTTCCAGCTGTGAAGCAACAAGAGATACAAGCAGGAAAGTTATTCAATATACTGCTAAGCAGAACCCTACTTTTTTATCAGGAACTGCTGATTTAGCATCTTCAACAAAGACTTTGATTGATGGAGAAGATCGTTATTCACCCGAAAATTATCAAGGTAGAAACCTTTATTTTGGTATCAGAGAATTTGCTATGGTTTCAATCATGAATGGATTAACTTTACATAAAGGAATTAAAGTATCTGCCGGCGGATTTTTAGTGTTCAGTGATTATTTTAAGCCGGCTTTGCGTATGGCTTGTTTAATGAAACTTCCTATTATCTTACCGTTATCCCATGATTCAATTGCGGTTGGAGAAGATGGCTCAACTCATCAGCCTGTAGAACAACTGGCAATGCTGCGTTCAATGGTTAATATGCATGTTTTTAGACCGGCTGATGCTAATGAATTAATGGCTTGCTGGAAAATAGCCTTAGAAACAAAAGATAGTCCTAGTGCTCTTATTCTAACTCGCCAGAAAGTCGATAATATTACTCAGGCTGCTTATGAACAGGTTTTAGCCGGAGCTTATGTTGTTTCTTATGAAAAAGAAACATTAGATGGAATTATTATAGCTACAGGATCTGAAGTCAGTCTTGCCTTAAAAGCACAAAAAGAGCTTTATTATAAAGGCAAAGATGTAAGAATTGTATCTATGCCATGTAATGAACTCTTTGATTTACAATCTGATGATTATAAAGAATCAGTATTACCATCCCAGTGTCGCAGACGCTTATCAGTTGAGATGGCCAGTGATTTTGGCTGGAGCAAATATGTAGGATTGGATGGCTTATCATTATCTGTTAATACTTTTGGAGCATCTGCCCCAGCAGATATTATTATTAAAAATTACGGATTTACTGTTGAAAATGTTGTAAATACTTATTTAAAACTTAAATAAGATGACAATTAAAAAGAAGTTTGATATAATTCTAATATTACTGGAGGTGTAAGTAATGGAAATAGCTGGATATATTATTTGTACCATCATTGGAGCGATTGTTGGCTTTTTCTTAGCTCGTTATAACTTTAAGAAAAATTTGAAAAAGAATCCGCCAATTAATGAAAAAATGATTCGTGCAATGTTTAGGGAAATGGGACGTAAACCAAGTGAAGTACAAATCAATAGAATTATGAAAAGTATTAATGATCAGTATAAATAAAGCTATTTGTCTTTATTTATGCATCAAAATAAAAAGCCAAGCAATATGCTTGGTTTTTTAAAGCCATGAAACTTTATTTTCAGTTTTATTTTTTATTCGTTCTATATTACTGCGATGCTTATAAACAATCAATAAAACGATACATAAGTTTGTAAATATGCCAGAAAGGCTATATCCAATAAATGGTGAAGCAATTAGAATCGCAATAGAACCTAAAATTGACGAAAGCGAGACATATTTGCTGATCTTTAAAGTTATCATAAAAACACAAACACCGATAATAAAACCAATCCAGTTTGTATATAAGGCATAAGCTATTGCACTGGAAACTCCTTTGCCGCCTTTAAAACCGGCAAATATAGGATAACAGTGCCCAAGAATGCAAATAAATGCACAAGGGTATATAATATCAGGATTAATATTGAAATGTGATGCAATCATTTTTACTATTGCGATTGCTACAATACATTTGCTGGCATCTAGTAATATAACAGAAAAACCTGCTTTTTTGCCCAATACTCTGCCGGCATTAGTGCCTCCTAAATTTCCGGATCCTTTCTCTCTGACATCTGTATGATAAAATAACTTGCCTATAACTAAAGCAAAGGGAACTGACCCATACAAATAACTTAAGAGAAAGCAAACAATGGTTATTAGTATATTCATAAGCTCACCTCATTTGAAAATTATACATGACTTTTTAATATTTGCATAGTTTCTCATATGAATTTTTTAAAAAAATAAATAGTATCAGTTATTTCTAAATGATTATATCTTCAACTTTTATTAAAAACATGATAAAATAAGGAGTCATTAAGGAGTGTGAAAGAATGTCAAATAATCATTATGATGAATCAGATATACAAATACTAAAAGGTCTAGAAGCAGTCAGAAAAAGACCGGGAATGTATATTGGTTCTACTGATCATCGTGGATTACATCATTTAGTATGGGAAATTGTAGATAATTCTATTGATGAAGCTATTGCCGGATATGGTAAAAAGATTACAGTCACTTTACATAAAGATAATAGCGTGACTGTTACTGATGAAGGACGTGGTATGCCAACAGGTATTAATGCAGAAACAGGAAAACCTACTACTGAAGTTATTTTAACTGTTTTACATGCAGGCGGAAAATTTTCTGCTGAAGGCGGTTATAAAACATCAGGAGGTCTGCATGGAGTAGGGTCTTCTGTTGTAAATGCATTAAGCGAATTACTGGAAGTAACAGTTTATCGTGATGGTGAAATACACTATCAGAAATTTGAAAAGGGAGCTACACAGATAAGCAAGCTAAAGAAGCTTGGTAAAACAAATAAAACAGGAACTACTATTCATTTTCTTCCTGATAAAAGTATTTTTAATAAGATTAATTTTAACTTTTCAACAATAAGTGAACGATTAAGAGAAGATGCTTTTCTGCTTAAAGGGATTACAATGGAGCTTATTGATGAGAGAATAAAGCCTGAAAGAAAAGAAAGTTATTTTTATGATAATGGTTTAGAAGCTTTTATTGAATGGATTAATAATGATAAAAAAACTATTTCTAAGGTTATTAATATTGATGATACAAGCAAAGAAATTGAAGTGGAATTGGCTTTGCAGTTTACTGATGGGTATCAAGAGAATATTGTTTCTTTTGTTAATCTGGTAAGAACTAATGATGGGGGAACTCATGAAATGGGATTTAAGTCCGGATTAACAAAGGTTTTTAATGAATATGCAAGAAAATATAATTTTTTAAAAACAAAGGATAAGAATCTTGAAGGAACAGATGTTAGGGAAGGTTTAACAGCAATCATATCTGTTAAAATACCTGAACAGTATCTCCAGTTTGAAGGTCAGACAAAATCAAAGCTTGGATCTCCTATTGCTCGTAACATATTAGAAAATGTGACTCAGGAGCGTATTAATTATTATTTAGAGGAAAACAAAGCTGAAGCAGAAGAGCTTATTAAGAAAATGATTAAAGCTGCCGGAGCTAGAAATGCTGCCAGAAAAGCGAGAGAGTTGGCAAGAACCGGTAAGTCTAAAAGAGAAAAGCAAATTCTTTCAGGTAAACTTGCTCCAGCACAGTCTAAAAACAAGCATAAAAATGAACTATACCTAGTAGAGGGAGATTCTGCCGGCGGAAGTGCAAAACAGGGTAGAGATCGTAAATTTCAGGCTATTTTGCCTTTAAGAGGTAAAGTTGTTAATACTGAAAGAGCTAGTATGGCAGACATTATAAAGAATGAAGAAATTGCAACCATGATTAATACTATTAATGCCGGGTATGGCAGTGATTTTAATGCTGATGATTCTGCTTATGATAAGGTTATTATCATGACTGATGCTGATACTGACGGTGCACATATTCAGATTCTTCTTTTAACTTTCTTTTATCGTTATATGAAAGGACTTATTCAGTCAGGTAAGGTTTATATTGCAATGCCGCCTCTTTATAAGGTTTCAAAACGAGAGGGTAAGAAAAACAAGATTGTTTATTGTTGGGATGAATCAGAATTAGAAGCAGCTAAAAGAAAAGCAGGTCGCGGCTATTCTATCCAAAGATATAAAGGTTTAGGTGAAATGAATGCAGATCAGTTATGGGAAACAACTATGAATCCTGAAACAAGAACATTAATTCAGGTTACTATTGAAGATGCTGCTCTTGTTGAAAGAAGAGTTTCTGTTTTGATGGGTGATAAAGTTGAACCTAGAAGAGAATGGATAGAAGATAATGTTCAATTCTCTTTAGAAGATGATTTTGATTCATTTACTATGGATCAGAAAGATTTAATAAGACATACATAGGAGGAAATAATGGAAGAAAATAAAGATAAAATACTCATTATGTCTTTAGATGATATAATGGGAGACCGTTTTGGTCGTTATTCAAAATATATTATCCAAGACCGTGCACTTCCTGATGTCAGAGATGGCTTAAAACCCGTACAAAGACGTATTCTTTATGCTATGTATAAAGAAGGGAATCTTCCCAGTAAGCCATATCGTAAATCTGCTAAGACAGTGGGTAATGTTATTGGTAATTACCATCCACATGGAGACAGTTCAGTTTATGAAGCAATGGTAAGACTTTCCCAGGAATGGAAAATGCGTATGCCGCTTATTGATATGCAAGGTAATAACGGTTCTATTGATAATGATCCGGCCGCTGCAATGCGTTATACTGAAGCACGTCTTGCTCCTATCTCACTGGAATTGCTTAAAGATATAGATAAAGAAACAGTTCTTGAAACATTAAATTTTGATGATACTGAATATGAGCCTACTGTATTGCCGGCAAAATTTCCTCATCTACTTGTAAATGGTGCAACAGGCATATCAGCCGGATATGCTACAGATATACCTCCACACAACTTAGAAGAGGTTATTGATGCAGCAATACATCGTATCAAACATCCGCACTGTTCTTTTGAAGAATTAACCGGTTTTATCAAAGGCCCGGATTTTCCTACCGGTGCTATTGCAGAAGGAAAAAAAGATATTCTTAATGCCTTAAAAACAGGTAAAGGTAAAGTGACTGTTAGAAGTAAAACAGAAATTATTCAGGAAAAGAGCATAAATAAGATTGTTATTAGTGAAATACCCTATGAAGTCAATAAAGCTGAGCTCGTCCGTAAAATTGATGAAATTAGATTTAATAAAGATATTGATGGTATTATTGAAGTCAGAGACGAGAGTGACCGTTCCGGATTAAGAATTGTTATTGATTTAAAGAAAGATGTAGATACTGTTAATACCTTGAATTATTTCTTTAAAAACACAGAACTGCAAAAGAATTATAATTATAATATGGTTGCTATCAAAGATAAAAGACCGGAGTTAATGGGAATTGAAAAGATCCTTGATGGTTATATTGATCATGCTATCGAAGTTGTTACTAAGAGATCTCAGTTTGATCTTAATAAAGCAAGAAATAGAGAACATATTGTAGAGGGACTAATTCATGCTGTCAGTATATTAGATGAAGTTGTTTATACAATAAGACATTCTCATGACAAAGCTGATGCAAAGATAAATCTGCAAAATAAATATCAGTTTAGTGAAAAGCAATCCGAAGCTATTGTAATGCTCCAGTTATATCGACTAACAAATACTGATATTGTTGCATTACAGGAAGAATTGAAGTCTTTACAGGAAACAATTGAAACACTTGTCAATATTCTTAATAATGAAAAAGTCTTAAGATCAGTTATTATCAATGAGTTAAAAGAATTAAAGAAGACTTTTCCTTCACCAAGACTTACTGAGATAAAAGATTCTATCACTGATACTTCTATTAATGCACAGGCTATGATTATTGCTGAAGATTGCTATGTAACAGTTACAAGAGATGGCTATATTAAAAAAGTTTCTGAGCGAAGCTATAAAGCAAGTGAAGATAATACATTTGGTAAGAAAGATGATGATTATATGGTTTCATTGCATAAAGCTGTAACTCTGAATACCTTATTAGTATTTACTGATGCCGGTAATTATTGTTTTATTCCTGTTTATAAGCTTGAAGAATTTAAATGGAAAGAATTGGGTAAGCATATTAGCTATCTGGTTAAAATGGGCAATGATGAAAAAGTTATCAGTACTGTTCTTATTAAAGATTTTAATGTTCCTTATTATATTATCATTGCGACAAAAGATGGACAAATTAAACGTGTCTTATTAAAAGACTTTGAAGTTTCAAGGTATTCTAAGGCTTATAAATGCATTAATCTCAAAAAAGAGGATAGAGTAGTTGATATTGCCTATACAAAAGGGCATAATGGTCTTGTATTAGGAACAAAAGCCGGTTATGCAACGCTGTTTAGCGAAGAAGAAGTAAGTGTTATGGGATTAAAGGCGAGTGGCGTAAAAGCTATGAATATTAAGAATGATGAGCTTGCTTATATGTGCTGTTTTGATCCATCAGTTGATGAATCCTTGCTTTTATTTACAAAGCCGGCCGGTATAAAGCGAATTCATGTAGGAGATATCCCGGCGGCTAAAAGAGGTGCTAGAGGTATTATTGTCTGTAAAAAACCAAAGACAAAGGAACAGATTGTTATAAAAGGTATCGTTGCTCATACGAAAGATCAGCTCACTCTCTATAGTAATCAGGAGCCTCTCAATCTTTATGCTAGAGATTATTCTTTTACCGGCACTGCCAATCGTGTGAGTACAATTAAAGGACTAAATAGTGAAATTGATTATATTTATTATGCTAATGAACAGATTATAGGTTCAGATGATAAGGAAAATGATAAAGAAAATAAAGAGCCGGTTATTGACATGAATGTAGAAGATCATAATTTATTTGATGAACTTAATTATTTTAATGATAATAAGGAAACAAGACAACCTTATCAAGAAGAAACACATCATAAAATAAAGAAAATAAAAGAATTTAAAACAATTACTTTAGAAGATCTTTTAGACGATGATGAATTTTAAAAAGGAGCATTTAGTAATGAAAGAAATTAAATGTTATGGATGTGGAGCTATTATTCAGACTAACAGTCCTAAAGAGCCTGGCTATTTGCCGGAAAAAGCATTTAATAATGAACGAGTACTCTGTCAAAGATGTTTTAAACTTATGCATTACCATACAAAGATAGAAACATCAGCAGAAAGCATTGACTTTGTTAAAATTCTTTCTCAGATAGGGCAAAAGGATGCTTTAGTTATTTATATAGTTGATTTATTTGATCTTTATGGCTCAATGATTCCTGGATTTATGAGACATGTAGGCTTTAATGATGTTTTAGTCCTTGCTAATAAAAGAGATGTGCTGCCAAAATCATTAAAAGATGACAAATTAGAGCGTTATGTAAGACGGCAGTTGAAAAAAGAATCTATTAAACCTTTAGATGTTATCATAACAAGTGCTAAGAAAAATTATAATTATGATCTTATTTATGAATCTATAAATGAATTGAGAAAAGGTCGAGATGTCTATGTTACCGGAACTACAAATGTAGGTAAATCAAGCTTTATAAATGGATTATTAAAGCATTATGGAGGAATAAAAGGATTTATTACTGTCAGTGAATTTCCCGGAACAACTTTAGGAATGATTAAAATTCCATTAGATGAAAATAGTGCAATTTATGATACGCCGGGTATTATTAATAATCATCAGATGACATCACGAGTAACTAATAAAGATTTAGTTAAAGTTATTCCTCAAAGTGAAATTCGTCCTGTTACTTTTCAGCTTTCCGAAAATCAGACATTATATTTTGGAGCTTTAGCCAGACTAGATTATTCAGGAGATAAAGGTTCATTTACCTGCTATTTCAGTAAAAATCTTCCTATTCATAGAACAAAACTTGAAAATGCTGATAATCTTTATAATCGTCATATGGAATTAAAAATAGGTATTGATATTAGTAAAATAGAAGATTTTGAAACAATCAGCTATACGGTAAAAGAACCATGTGAAATTGTGATTTCCGGCTTAGGGTTTATTTCAGTAAATGCTTTAGGAACCATTAAAATACATGTTCCTGCCGGTATTGATGTTATTATGAGAGAGAGAATGATTTAATATGCTAACAAATAAACAGAAAAAATATTTAAGAAGTGAAGCACATTCACTTAATCCTATTTTTCAGATAGGAAAAGATGGTACAAGTACTAAACAGATTAATTCTATTAATGATGCATTAAAGGTTAAAGAATTAATTAAAGTAAAACTTCTTGGGACATGTCCGCAAAGTATAAATGAGGTCAGTATTGATATATGCTCAAAAACAAGAGCTGAAGTTGTTCATATTATTGGACATACTATTATTTTATACAAACAATCAGAAAAAAGGATTTACAAGCTGCCATGAAAATAGGATTATTTGGCGGAAGTTTTGATCCTATTCACAACGGACATATTGCTCTCGCAAAGAAAGCCATTGAAACACTTTCTTTAGATTCTTTCTGGTTTATTCCTGCTAAGAATAATCCTTGGAAAGAAAATAAAATTGCTAATGATGAAGATCGGATAAAAATGATTGAAATCGCAATTAAGAATTTAAATAAAGTGAAAGTATCAAGAATTGAACTTGATACAAATGATAAAAAAAATTATACCATTGATACAATAAAAAAATTACTTATTCTTTATCCTGATAATGAATACTTTTATTTGATTGGTATGGATCAGGTTTGTGCTTTTAATTACTGGAAATCGGCAGAACAGTTTCCATCCCTTGTTCAGCTTGTAGCGTTTAATAGAGGAGGATATCCTAAAAAACATCCTAATCTTGATAAATATCATTTTATTAAGATTGAAAATATTCTTATATTAGCTAGTTCTACTGAAGCAAGGGAAGGTAATCTTGAAATACTTGATCAGGAGGTTCTTCGCTATATTTCTTCTCATGGTCTTTATTTAGATACAATGATTGAAAAAAGAATGAAGAAAAAAAGATATGAACATTCTTTAAGTGTTGCTGCTCTTACAAAAGAATTTGCCTTGTTTAACCATATCGATCCACTTAAAGGATATATTGCAGGTATATTGCATGATGTTGCTAAAGAAATGGATATGGATCTGGCAAGAGAAATGATGAAATCCTATTATCCTAATCATCTCCATACCGCACCTGCAATATGGCATCAATGGCTATCAAGTTATATTGCCAAATATGAATTTCTTATTAATGATCAGGAGATATTAAAAGCAATAGAGGATCATACAACTGCTTCATGTGATATGTCTGTATTAGGAAAATGTCTTTACTGTGCTGATAAGCTTGATCCTTTAAGAGGATATGATTCATCAAAGCAGATAGAAATCTGTAAAAAAGATATTCATGAAGGTTTTAGAAATGTTCTTATAGAGTTTTATAATTTTTCAAAGAAAAAGAACAGGAAAATAGATTCTATTTTCTTTGATGTTTATAACAAATATGTGAAGGAGTGAAAAAATGGATAAATTAGAATGTATTGTTAGAGCTATGGATGATAAAATGGCAACGAATATAGTTGCGATTGATATGCGGGAAGCAAGTCCGATGTTTGATACTTTTGTTTTATGTACTGCCAATAATGTTCGATTGCTTCAGGCTATTAGAGAAAGCATAGAAGATTCCTGCGCTTTAAACGGCTTTGAAATCAAACAGGTAGAGGGATTAAGAAATTCTAAATGGATTTTAATAGACTGCGGTGATGTTGTTTGTCATATTTTTGAGGATGAAGAACGCAATAATTATGGTTTAGAAAAACTATGGAGCGATATGCCGCGTATTAATATTGAAGGATATTTATCTAAATGAGTTATCAGCAATTTGCTTATTACTATGATTCATTGATGGATCCACAGTTCTATAACGATTATGAAGATTTTATTCTTAAGCATACCGATGCTGACTTCTTTCTTGAATTAGGCTGTGGTACCGGTGAAATTGCAATCAGACTGCTCAAAAAAGAAAAGTCTATCTTAGCAACTGATTTAAGTGAAGATATGCTTTATGTAGCTAGCGAGAAAGCCTCTAGTGAAGGATTATGTTTAGATGTTCAGCAAGCTGATATGATTGATTTTCAAGTCACTCATCCGGTGGATTGTGTACTTTGCTTGTGTGATTCGCTTAATTATATTATTGATAAGAATGATATAATTAAGGTTTTTTCCAATGTTTACCAGGCATTGAAACCAAAAGGAATATTTATTTTTGATATTAATAGTATGTATAAATGTAATATTATATTAGATAATTACCATGAAGAATCACATGATGAGGATTATGATTTTTATTGGGATGTTACTAGTAATAATAGAGGAGATATTTATCATCATATCATTATTAATGATCGTGAGAATAACGAACAAATAGATGAAATTCATCATCAGAAAACATATGAATTAGATATTTATAAAAGTTTATTAGATAATACTGGCTTTACTTATGAAATATTCAGTGATTTTGATAAGTATAATGAAGAATCAGAAAGACTGATATTTGTCTGTAGAAAAGGGGAATAGTATGATAGGAATTATTGGAGCAATGAAACAGGAAGTTGATCAACTGTTATCATTAATGAAAGTTACTGAAGATAGTTATGATTGCGGCTATCATTTTTATAAAGGATTAATGGCAGATAAAGATGTTGTAGTTGTTCAAGGAGGTATTGGAAAAGTTAATGCCAGTTTATCTGCTGCCATTCTTTTAAAAGATTATCCAATAGATTATGTCATTAATATTGGATCAGCCGGAGGATTGAAAGAACAAGAAAATATTGGTGATATTATTATTGGAGAAAAAGTTATTCATCACGATTTTGATCTAACCGGATTCGGCCGTCCAATAGGGCAAGTACCTGATATGCCTCACTATTTTGAAGCAGATTCAAAGATGATAGAATTAGCTCATCAGATACTTGAAAAAAATAATCAGAAAGCATTTATTGGTGTCATTGCATCCGGGGATCAGTTTGTCTATCGGGAAGATCAAGTTCGTTTTATTTTAAAAAATATTCCTGATGCTTTATGTACTGAAATGGAAGCAGCCAGTATTGCTCAGATTTGCTTTATTTTTAAGAAGCCTTTTCTTATTACCAGAGGTATTAGTGATGTTTACAATAAAGGCAGTAACTCTATTCAATTTGATCAGTATTTGGAAAAAGCTTCCCGTTCGTCTGCACTTATGTGTTATGAGATGGTTAAAGCATTATGAGTATAGAACTATTAGCACCGGCTGGAGATTTTGATTCATTAAAAGCTGCTATTGAAAATGGTGCAAATGCTATATATCTTGGACCAAAGTTCTTTAGTGCACGTGCTTTCGCAAAAAATTTTTCCTTATCTGAAATTAAAGAAGCTATTGATTACGCTCATCTTAGAGATGTGCGTATTTTTGTGACAGTCAATGTCCTTTATAATGATCAAGAGCTTCCTGAGCTTATTAAATTGTTAGATGCACTATATGAATATCAAACGGACGCTTTACTGATCGCTGATATAGGATTATTAAAGCTTGTCAGACATAGATATCCTGATTTTGAAATTCATGTATCTACCCAAATGACTATTCATTCTTTAGAAGCCGTTCATTATTTTGAAAACCTTGGAGTTAAGAGAATTGTTTTAAGCAGAGAAAATACTATTGAAGAAATTAAATATATATGTAGTCATACAAGTCTTGAAATAGAAGTATTTGCACATGGAGCTCTATGTGTTTCTTATTCAGGACAATGTCTAATGAGTAGCATGATAGGGCATAGAAGCGGTAATAAAGGAGCCTGTGCTCAGCCATGCCGTCTGCCATATCAGCTAGAAGAAGATCAGACCCTTATTGATGACTATTCTTTTCTTTTATCACCAAAAGACTTATGTACGATAGATAATATAGCAGAATATATTAAAGCAGAGGTAACATCTCTTAAACTGGAAGGACGTATGAAAAAACCTGAATATGTAGCTGCTATTACCAAAGCTTATCGCAAGGCAATTGATCATTTAATTAAGAATACACCTAATTATAATGATGAGGATATCTATGACATGAAACAAATGTTTAATAGAAAATATACCTCCGGCTTTCCTTTTCATGATCAGACAATTATTGATACTTCATTTTCCGGCAATAGAGGAATAGCAATCGGTAAAGTGACTGGCTATTCTAAAATGAATCATCTGGTTCATATTAGATTAAATAAATCATTGAATCAGGGAGATTCTATTCGCTTTTTAGCAATTGATGCCGGTCGTCCGGTCAATAAAATGTATAAGAATGGTAAACTTGTGTCAAAGGGATATCCTAATGATCTCATTGATATTGAATTTGACATACCTGTTTATCAAGGTCAGGTAGTAAGAACTGTATCTTTAGAAACAATCAAAAAGTTAAATACAATAACCAAAGAAAAAAAATATAGATATATAGATTTGTTCTTCGAAGCTTCTCTTAATAAACCTGCTAAACTTACTGCAAAAACAAACAAATATTGTTCTACCATTCAAAGTGATATTCTTATTGGATCTTCAAAAAATAATCCTACTTCACAGGAGCGTATTAAACAGCAATTATCTAAATTAGGAGGAACTATTTTTGGTCTATCAAATATTGATATTTATGTTGAAGATAATCTGTTTATTCCTATTACTTTATTAAATAATTTAAGAAAAAACTGTATAGATTGAAAATTATTTGTGTATATTTTTCT
>ENA-OWLX01000330-OWLX01000330.1-metagenome-genome-assembly--contig:-NODE-330-length-16636-cov-23.092033_pt1 | contig 16636 bp, 13 predicted proteins | sample MGYA00245351_ERZ651106 | MGnify/ENA primary metagenome ERZ651106 (study PRJEB26857, sample SAMEA4031768) | metagenome | biome: human; feature: oral; material: saliva | place: Philippines | collected 2014... | reverse complement strand
CTCCTTTGCTTGGCTCCCGGGGTGTTTCTGGGAGGCTGGTGTGTTTTTTCTGGTGAGCTCTAGTTGAACTTGAACACACTAGATGTGAACTAGAATACACCTCAAAACGGCTTGTGAAGCGTTTATTACCTCTATATGCATCAAATTATGGACATGTTCGCCCCTTTTCTTTTGCGCGCTTTTCATTTGCACCCGATTCTGCGGTGCCCGCTCTGTCGGGGCTTCTACTCCCGCGCCTGCGCCGCCGAACGCTCCGAGTCCTACCTCAAGTCCTGCTCCACACTCGGAGGAAGGATCATAGTCGACTTCCTGTGAGTCCTTGGACTCCGGTAGCGCTGAACCCCCGGCGGTGTTAACGCATCAGTGTTAGTGCTTGTCCGGGGGTTTTTCTCAGCTTATATCAGGCGGGTTTCAAGGGAGTGCCCAGCGCACGCTGGTACGGTGGTGCCACCAGGAGTATGTCTGGTGAGCGAAGGAGACGACCATGACAGACCGCCCCGCTGTAAAGAATGAAGCCGCAAAGAGGGAAACTGCAAAGAAAGACGAGGGGTACCAGCCTCTCTGGGACACCGACCAGTCCGTCCCGGAATACATGCTGCTACTCATGGACCAGCAGCCGTCGACGACAGAAGACGCTGAGCTATATGAAGAATCCGACGACGAAGAGCTAGAGCACCCGGACCAGCACCCGGACCCCGATTATGAATACGTCTACCCGGGTTCCCCTAAGCGTTACGACTCCGCGCGGAAGGACTCAGAGGGCGAACCCGAAGACTCTCAAGACACCGACGACACCGACGACACTGACGATATCGAAGAGCCGGAAGACACCTTAGAAGACGCCCCGGCATACGTCCCGGAAGATACTCACGAATCTCGTAAGGACGATGAGGCAAACCACCCGGTAGCGCTCGCCTCCACAGAGCAGGCTCAGCAAGAGCAGGCCCAGGCTATGCAGAATCAGACAATGCACGCCTACGGCGAGTACGTTCGGTTGGAACAGCTCGGTCTGCAACCGGGCGCTATTCTGCCGGTTATCCCTGAGCCGTTCTTCGGCATCCCAGACTCGGAACTTATCGAAATGCGCCTGCTGGACCGCTCGCATGATTCCTCCGCACCCATGCAGGCGTGCGCTGCCCACCTGAACCCGGTCAAGATCGAGGAGAACCCCGTATCGCGGGCAGCCAAGCAGCAACCGGTGGGCTACGTACCCATCAATAATCCGTTGGCTGGCACCAACATTGAAGAGATCGAGAGTCAGCGCACCTTCTGGAAGACCGTGCTTATTGTCCTACTGATACTGAACCCGTTTGTGCTGGTTCCTTTGGTGAGCATGTTCGATAGTAGCGCCGGCATGTCGATGCTGTTCTTCTTCATCATTATCGGTATGGGCTCATTCTTTGTGGTGCCGATCCTATGGATTGTGGGTATTGTTCAGGCGGTGAAGCACAAGAACCGGCTGAGGGAACTCATCCAGAAAACAAAGACGACACATGCCGAGTTCTGGTACTACCTGGTGTACAACCGCCTGCCGGACGACTACACGGGCATCAACGGCTACACGAAGAAACAGGGTTTTTTCGATGAGTATGAGGCATTGAAAAAGCAAGAACGCGCAAAGCTACGCGAGTCTGCAGCACAGCGTGAGCCTGCCGCACTACATAAGCCCGCCGCGCATCCTGGCTCACCCGGTGTAGAGAAACAGGACTAACCTCGGCCAACCCACACCGTATAACGCTCCTGCCCCTCCACGCACGTAACACCGCGTGGAGGGGCAGGGCGTCTTTTTCTTGTCATATTCGGGTTTCTTCGCCTGCTGTCCGGCGAGGGTTAATATTCCATTTACCTTGCCTTGATAGGGTGAAACCATCACGAGCGTTGCGACCTGGCAGAGCGAGGCGGGCACCCGCCGAAAACGGTGAGTTAGCCTGCCGCCGCACCTCAATGATTAGCCGCGCCTCAACGATTAGCTGTATCCACTCATCGATAGATTAGGAAAAGAACGATGTCCCAGAACCCGAACCCTGAACAGTACAACCAGTACTCCCAGCAGGCACCCTCCTACTCGCAGGCGCCGGGTCAGCCCAACGGTTACGTAGTCTCCTCCAAGGATGACCAGAACATGGCGATGCTCACGCACCTGGCTTCTGCGATTCTGTCTCTGCTGTCCTTCGCATCCGCAAGTATTCTCGCGCCGCTGGTCATGTGGTTCATCTACAAGGACAAGCCCGGTTACGCTTTCACTAAGGAATCGGCCCGCCGCGCGTTCAACTTCAACTTCTCCCTGTGGGTCGTCAGCATGGCGTCTTGGGTGCTGATGGTGGTGTCTTTCGGCATCCTGGGTATCATCCTGTGGGTTGTCCCGCTGGTTGTGGCTATCCTGATGGTTATCTTCCACAGCCTGGCTGCTGTGGCCGCGAACCGCGGTGAGCAGTACACCTACCCGATGACCTTCATCGAGATCATCAAGTAGTCTTCACGGCTCACGCCGGTAGCGCCCCCGTCCGAATATCGGATGGGGGCGTTGCCGTGCCCGGTGAGGCTCACCGGCACCGTACCCGGCATGCCTGACGTCCCGTCACACGGGACTTAAAGGGGCGGGCACGGTATCATTAGAAGAGGTGTGCCTACCCGGATCATGAGGCGGTAGGTCGCCGCCGCGCCGTGAAATCCGGTGCGTATCTTCAAGGCTTTCAAGGAGCACAAAAATGTCAGCTGTCGTGATTGTGGGCGCCCAGTGGGGCGATGAGGGTAAGGGTAAGGCAACCGACCTGCTCGGCCCCCGCGTAGACTACGTGGTCAAGCCCAACGGCGGTAACAACGCCGGTCACACCGTGGTGGTGAACGGCCAGAAGTTTGAGCTGAAGCTGCTGCCCGCGGGTATTCTGAGCGACAACGCCGTCCCCGTGATTGGTAACGGCGTGGTCGTGAACCCTGAGGCTCTTTTCGCTGAGATTGACGGCCTTGAGGCCCGCGGCGCTGACACCTCCCGCCTGAAGATTTCCGCTAACGCACACCTGGTCGCGCCCTACCACCAGACCATGGACAAGGTGACTGAGCGTTTCCTCGGCAAGCGCGCTATCGGCACCACCGGCCGCGGTATCGGCCCCGCCTACATGGATAAGGTTGGCCGCCTCGGCGTGCGTGTTCAGGACATCCTGGACGAGTCGATCCTGCGTCAGAAGGTTGAAGGCGCACTGCGCCAGAAGAACGAACTGCTGGTGAAGGTCTACAACCGCCGCCACGTTGAGGTCGACGAAATCGTCGAGTACTTCATGTCGTACGCTGAGCGTCTGAAGCCGATGATTGTGGACACCACCCAGCTGCTGAACAAGGCACTGGACGAGGGTAAGACCCTGCTGATGGAGGGCGGCCAGGCAACCTTCCTGGACGTGGACCACGGCACCTACCCGTTCGTGACCTCCTCCAACCCGACCTCCGGCGGCGCGTGCGTCGGTTCGGGTGTGGGCCCGACCCGCATTTCTCGCGTGATTGGTATTCAGAAGGCGTACACCACCCGTGTGGGTGCTGGCCCCTTCCCGACCGAGCTGTTCGATGAGATGGGCGAGTTCCTGCGCACTACCGGCGGCGAGTTCGGTGTGAACACTGGCCGTCCGCGTCGTTGCGGCTGGTACGACGCTGTTCTGGCGCGTCAGGCTGTGCGCATCAACGGCTTCACCGACCTGTTTATCACCAAGCTGGACGTGCTGACCGGCCTGGATAAGATTCCGGTCTGCGTGGCATACGACGTTGACGGTGTGCGCCACGATGAGATGCCGATGACTCAGACTGAGTTCCACCACGCTAAGCCGATTTTCGAGTACTACGACGGCTGGACCGAGAACATTTCGGATGCGAAGAGCCTGGATGAGCTGCCCGAAAACGCCCGCAAGTACGTGCTGAAGCTGGAAGAGATTTCCGGTTGCCGTATTTCTGCGATTGGTGTGGGCCCCGATCGTGACCAGACTATTGTGGTCCGTGATCTCATCAACGAAGACTAAAAACTGACGAGAAGGACCCCTGGCGAGGCTTTGAATGCCTCCTCAGGGGTCCTTTTATGCCTGGCGACCTGTAAACATATCGTCTTAGTGCGACTATTCTTTTGGGTTAATGTCATCCTTACGTTGATATATGTTTAGGGTAATGAGTAGACTTTTCTAAATTATAGGTTAAATAATTAAAAAATATAAGGTTTATGTTTAAGTGAATAATCCTGAAAAACTGAATTATGTAGGATATTTAATGTGTGTGAGTGCTAGGGTTAAATTATCCAGGATATATCTGATGGGTATCACGGTCATTGAATGCTCTGTGCATAATTTTATGCACTGTATGCATTTTAATATTTTCACTCAACACGATTGGAGACAGCGATGTCTGCATTATCGCGCCGCTCAATGATTGCTGGCGCCGCATTGTCAGTTCCGTTTGCCTCAGCAACGGTATATGCTGATGCGCATGCTGATGAAGTTCAAGGTGGAATTACTCCGCAAAATCACACGAAAAACTACATTAATCTCCTGAGTAATCCGCAGGTGAAAGCTGATGGGTCTCAAGATTGTACTCAGGCCATTAATGATGCAGTAAGGACTTTGGCTTCAGCTGGAGGTGGAGCTCTAGAAATTCCTGCTGGAAAGTACAGGGTCAGTGCTCCTTTTATTCAGCTACTTGACCGGGTTGAAATCTTTGGGCATGGTAAGGCCACACAGATTATTGCTCATCCTGGCGGTGGCCTAGTGCAGAAGGACGAAGACGAAGCGGAGTGTGTTGGTGTTTTCCACGTTGGATCTTACCTTGTTGCTGGACCGGAAAAGCCAAAGCCAGGTGATAAGGAGGCCAATCAGTGGTTCTCTGAGGCTCCTATGCGTTTTGGGGTTCGTGATTTAGTTATTCGTACGAATGCTGATAATGTCCGTCTAAATCGGGATGACCCTTATAGCCGGGCTCGGCACACTCCCATTATGAAGGGTGTGGCGGGAGTTATTTTGCATACGTACTATGCAAATAAAAACTATCGGCCTGAGCCTGAAGCAGTTGCAACACTAGAGAACCTTGAAATCTGGGATACAGATATGGGAGTTGCTATTTTGGGTCTCCATGACCGTGCGATGAAGGTCCATGACATTCGCGTGCGTATGACATGGAGGCAGGGATTCCTTGTGGGTAAACCTATTGGTCATAAGGCAATTAATGTGGATGGTATCGGTGCAGCTGATAATAAGTTCAGTATGTTGGATGTATCCGATGCCAACAAGTGTGGCAGGAATTATGCCGGCATTGAGGTCTACGCTTCGCAGTGTAAGTTTTCACAGTCAACGAGTTGGTATAACCACCGGTATTCGTCTGGAGAATCGCTGTATCAGTCGCGCCAGGAGGGGAAGCCACATTACGCATATGCAGGTAAGGCTGGTGCAGGCTGGTATGTTGCGGCAAGCCGTAATATGTTTATCGGATGCACTGCTCAAGAAAATGGGGGTCATGGCTGGGTAAGTGATTTTGAGCGTAATATCTTTGATGGTTGCATTGGCGAATCGTCCAGCTACTTCGATACAGTTCATGGTCAAGCTCAAAATAATCAAGCAGCCAATTGGTACATTAGCAATTGGTCGCATGAATGTAAGTTCATCGCTCCACGTTCCGATAATCCTCATAAGGTAGGTGATGGTGCTGTAAAAGCGGAGAAAGATGTACGTGCTGCACGGTGGGGCTTCTACTTTGAGCAAAATTGTAGGGATATTGTGGTAGCTGGTGGTGATGTCTATGATGAGCATCGTAAGAAGCATCCAGATAATTACTCATGGAAAGTTCACTTTGGCCCGTGGCGTGCAGGGTATATGGATGTCACGATTAATAACTTTGTTATGCGGTATGGAATGCATGACATTGAAGAAGAATCCAAGAAAAACCGGAAATATTTTGACAAAAATTCTAATTACAGTCGCGGTATTTATGAATCTAATTCTGTGGAATTTTAAATAAACATTTGGGGCTCTATATCAATATCAGTATTGATATAGAGCCCCAAAATATTCTATAAGATTCCCATCAAATCCAATCTGTAGAGGGTATATAGAATATCTGAAAAAGTAACTTCATCATTATCGATATACCCACAGCTCATGTTTGGTGAACCATACCAGCTACGTGCCTTGTGCATGTCGCTATTTTCTTTAACGCAATGTGCGTATTCTTCGGGGATGGGGGTAAGGTTGACCGTCGGCTTACCGTGCATTCGATAAAGGAAAATGAGCGCAGTATCAATGTATGCGGTGGCGTCGTAATGGAATTTGCCGTCTCCCCATCCGCTGCTGATACCTTCACGAGTAGCCCAGATAGCAATAGGGTAGTGCGGGTCATCGACCGAAATATCGCTGTACGGCGACGTAGCAGGAAGGTCCTTAACCACGGGCCTGCCCTTCACATGGTACAGAAACTCAAGAAGCTGCCCACGAGTCATCGCAGGCTGGGGAGCATTCTTATTCTTCTGAAGATAAAGACGGCGGCCGTGAGTAATAAGTCCAGTGCACTCCGCCCAAGCAATCACCTTATCCTGGTAATCACCCGGGGTATTGTACTCAGATTCATTAATACAAGTAACTTCCAGTTCATCACCCGGAAAAGGAGAAAAAGTCTTAGGGCGCAATTGCGTTGCAGAAGCAGGCACCGCCGCAGACAACAAGAGAGAAGCAGCGGCAAAAGTACATGCCGCACCCTTCACAAACGGTTTCAACAGCATCGTTGACTCCTCAAAAGAAAATAGTGGTTGGTTCTAAGACAATCACAGTCTTATTAACTAGAAGTTTAGACTTTATTAGCTCTCAAGGGAAGGTTGAAACTCTGCAACCCCCAGATATCTTAAAAAGAAAATCCAAGACTCACCACCCCACCCCACCCTCAACTCCTCCGAGCCTGCGCATGTGACCGGACGGGGCGCATCCCGTATGCTGGAAAGAGCGCCCGCACACGTGGCGCCAAAGCGTTCAGAGGAGCACAACGATGACTTATATCACCGGAGCCATCTACCCCAGCGGAGACCGCATCCGCGTAGGCGCACCCGAAGAAGAAACCTTCACCGCCTACCAGCAACCCGACACCGCCGTAGCCCTCGGATACGCCAACACCGGCATCCACGAACTGCACAGGCTACAAGAAACCTTCAACCTGCACGAACTCGCCATCGAAGACGCCGGACGAGGCCACCAGCGTGCCAAACTAGAACGATACGGCGACTCCCTCTTCACCGTCATCCGCCCCGCAATCTACCTCGACAAAGAAGAAGAAGTGCGCCTGAGCGAACTGCACCTCTTCACCGGCCCCCGCTACACCCTCACACTCGTCCGCGACGAACAGCGTAGTGACCGCAGCATCAACGACCAGTTCAACCTGCTCTACGCCAGCCCCGACGCATCCCCCGCCCGACTGCTGCACCGCACCCTCGACAGCACCGTCGACGGGTACGCACCCGTGCTCGACGGCCTCGAAAACGACAGTGACGAAATCGAAGATATCCTCTTCTCCACCGGCGAGCGACGAGAGGCCAACTCCCTCGCCCAGCGCATCTACGAACTGCTCAACCAGGTCATCGACTTCCAGCGTGCCTGCCGACCCCTCGAATCCATGATCGGCCGAATCATCGAAGGCATACGCACCGGCGCACTCGACCCCTCCCCCTACCCGGGCGCATCCGAGGAAGAAACGAACGAAGAAGCGGTCGAACTCGCCCGGCAATTCCGCAACGTGCTCGACCACGTAACACAAACAAAAGAACGTCTCGAAGACCTGCGCAGCTCCCTCGAAAACGCCCTGCGCGTGCACGATACCCTGCTCGGTCAGCAACAGAACGACGACACCAAGAAAATCTCCGCCTACGCGGCGCTACTCATGGTGCCCACCATTATTGGCTCCGTCTACGGCATGAACTTTGAGGTCATGCCCGAACTCAAATGGCAGCTCGGCTACCCTTCCGCGCTGCTACTCATGGTGGGTTCCTGCCTGCTCCTCTACTGGTTCTTCAAGAAGAACAAATGGCTCTGATATGCGCGTATGCCGCATAAGGCATACACGATATACCTTATGCGGCGCGGTCGTACTGGGCACGCATTGCGCGGCGGCAATCACGACGCTCACGCTTAAACTTCTTACACACAGCCTCCGAATCGGCAAACATGTAGAAGTCCTCCGGCTCAGCCGACAGACCCAAAGTCGACAAGTGAACCAGCGACAGCATCGCGTAGAACATATCCAGACGCAGCTCAAAATTGCAGGCACCCGGAGCGGACTCCACCGCAAACACACCGCCGGTGCACTCCAGCGCGCGCATCGCCCAGTGCTGAGTCCACAGGTCACCATTGACCGGGCTCACGCCCAGGCGAGTCAACGCCAGACCGGTACCCTGCACACGCTCAAAGCGCAGGCACATCTCCAGGTCCTTCTCCAGAGGGAATACGAACAGCAGAGCGTTCTGCGCCGCCGCACGCAGCTCAGCCAGGTTCGCCTCGTAACCGGAAGCACCCTGAGTCAGGTGACGCATCACGCGGCCCATCGTCGAGGACACCGGCGCGGTGCGGAAGCACGAACCATCAGCCACCAGCTGCTCCAGAACGCCGCGGAGCTCCTCCACATTGAAGCGCTCCATACGAACGATAGTGCCGGACTGCATCAGCAGATTGAACTCTGCATCACGGCCCAGCTGCTCATCGGCGGTGCAGGAAATCTCTGCGTTTGCGTACTGGCTCTCGTGAGTGGTGTTTTCCATGACCGTTCCTTCCGTAGATGCTGAATCAACCTAGCGGCAACACCGCAGGAGACGGCGTGCCCGGTCGGAAGGATCGTCCCTTCCAACACCTACACTCTATGAGCGACCCCTGACACGATAAGCAGTTTTTAATCTACCCCGGGGTAAAACTGGGAAAATTCTGAAAAATTCTGAAACCGCCTCTGAAACCACCCCTAAAACCCCGCAAAACCCCATGAAACGCAGAAAACCGGGCGCCCCCCACAGCGGGGAACACCCGGTCACTCACACCGAATCAAGCGGTACAACTAGCGCTGACGGTACAGCAGCCACAGCATGTACACGCCACCCAACGCGCCTGTCACCAGGCCCACCGGAATCTGGAACGGCGCCAACGCACGAGCCGACACAAAATCAGCCAGCACCAAAATCACCGAACCCAACAGCGCCGAATGCCACATCGCCGTACCCGGAGTATTCCACAGGCGGCGCGCAATCTGCGGGGCAACCAGCGCCAAGAAACCAATCGGACCCGCAACAGAAATCGCCACAGCCACCAGAAGCACGGCAGCCGCCACCAGCAGGTTCACGGTCCTCTTCACCGGCAGACCCAAACCCGCCGCCAAATCATCGCCGAGCTCCAGGGTGCGCAGGCGGCGCGTCAACAACAGAACCAGCGGAATAGCCACCAGCAGCAGAGCCGCCTGAACCGACATCTGATTCCACGACAGCGCATTCAGTGAGCCGTGCTGCCAGGTCTTCGCAGCCTCCGCCTTCTCCAAATCACCGCGCGTAATCAGGTAATCATTCACGGAACTGAGCATCGCACTCACCGCAATACCAATCAGCACCATCTTCTGACCCATCGTCGCGCCACCGCGCGCACCCGCCAGAAGCATCACCACAGCCGCCGTCGCAAAACCGCCAATAATAGCGCCCATGCCCATACCCACGCCGGTAGAACTCAACGATCCAATCAGCACCACAGACAGGGCACCGGTCGCCGAACCCACCGTGAAACCGATAATATCCGGCGAGCCCAGAGCATTACGTGAAACCGACTGAAAAATAGCGCCCGACAAGCCCAAAGCCGCACCCACCACCACGGCGGCAAGCATACGCGGCAGACGCTGGTTCAACACCAGCTGACGCTCAATCTCCGTGCCCTCACCCTGAAAAATCAGGCGAAACACCTGATCAGGGCTCATCTGATAACTACCAAAAACCAGGGAGGCGACCGCCGCCACCATAAGCACCGCCACCACCAGCAGGGTACGCGGAATAGGGGTGCGGTAACGCCCCGGGATACGCACAGACCCGGCTACAGAACGAAACACAACGCTCACAATAAAACCTCTCAGAAACCGGGACCTACGAACCAGATACGCCAGTCGAACCAGACGAACTCGAACCAGACGAACCGCGCGCAACAGGGCGGTGAGCACGGTGCGCGCCGTGCTCTGACACGTGAGGCGGGCCCGCCTCCTCGTGCGCCTGCGCCTTCTTACCCATGCGGCTCTTCTTCGCGCCGCGTGCGCCGGTACTCAAACGCAGCACCAGGACCATCAACACCGGGGCACCAATAAAGGCGGTCACAATACCCACCTCAAGTTCACTGGGCATGACCAGGACGCGACCTAAAATATCGGCGGCAAGCACCAACACCGGGCCGTACACCAGCGATAGTGGCAGAACGCGCGCAATATCGGAACCCACCAGCAGGCGCACCACGTGCGGCACGACCAGGCCCACAAAACCAATCGGACCCGCAATTGCAGTCGCCGCACCACACAGCGCCATAATCGCAATAATCGTCGCGCCACGCACCATCGTCACCGGCACGCCCAGGCCGGCTGCCGCATCCTCACCGAGCGCCAGGGCACGCAGGGGACCAATCAGCATGAACGACAGCACCAGACCCAGCGCCACAAAGGGAAGCGCCGAGAGCACCTGCTCGAAGGTGCGGTTCTCGAGCGAACCCACCACCCAGAAGCGGTGCGAATCAAAAGCCCTCGAATTAAACATCGTGATGATGCCGGTAATCGTGCCCAGGCAGGCGTTCACCGCCACACCCGTGAGCACCAGACGCGCCGTCGAATCCAGGTTCGGCTTAGAATCCACCAGACCCATGACGAACACCAGCGCCGCCGCCAGACCCGAACCCAGTAGTGCCAGCCACAGCTGAATGAACGGGGACGACACCCCAAAAACGCCCACGCCCACCACCACGGAGGCGGCAGCACCCGAGTTCACGCCCAGCAGGCCCGGCTCAGCCAGCGGGTTACGGCTCAACGCCTGCATGAGCACACCCGACACCCCCAATGCGGCACCGACCAGCAGCGCCGCGGCGGTGCGCGGGGCACGCTTTGCCCAAATCAGCTTCGATTCGATGGTGTTCGCCTCCGGGTGGAGGAAACCGTCAATGGAGCGGTCCAGGGCGAACATGCGCGAACCCACCGCAAATGACAGGGCGCAGAGCAACACCAGCAGAACGCCGCCAATAATGAGGGCGATCGCCAGATGTGAGATGGACTTGCCGCCCTGACCGCCCGAGGAGGCGCCAGATACGGCGTCCGAAGAAGCAGAGAGGGCACGAACTTTCGCCAGGGAGGCTTCGCTGACGGCGGGGCCGGAAGAGGTGGTGGTCTGTGGGGTCATATGCCTTGGAGGTGGTGGGGGAGCGGTGCGCTCCCGAGCGGGCGGAGGATGCTTAATGTATCAATAGATGATAATTAAGTATCGCATATGCATATATGAGGTTATCCTAATAAAATGGCAAATATGACGAACAAAATCACCCGCCGCTCCTTCGGCGCACTCGCACTCGGTTCCTTCGGTGCCCTCGCCCTGGCAGCTTGCGGCTCCTCCAACACTTCCGGTTCTTCCTCCTCCTCCGCGTCCGCTTCGGCGACCGGTAAGAAGGTTGCACCCTCCGCTCTGCCCTCCGGCATGGGTACCACCACCGTTGACGGTGAGTTCCCCCGCACCGTCAAGCACTTCCGTGGTGAAACCACCATCGAATCCGCACCCTCCAAGGTCGTGATTCTCTCCACCGGTCAGCTCGACGGCGTGCTTTCCCTCGGCATCGTGCCCGTTGGTGCGGCAACCGCCGGTGACGCCGACCTGGTCCCCAGCTACCTGAAGACTAAGTTCTCCGATAAGTCCGCAGAGCTCGACAAGATCGCCAAGGTCGGCAAGCGCACCGACCCGGACGTTGAGGCCATCGCAAACCTCAAGCCCGACCTGATCCTCATCAACAACACCAACAAGAAGGACGAGCTGTACGAGTCCCTCGCCAAGATCGCGCCGACCGTGGTCACCGAGGGCACCGGCGTCAACTGGAAGCAGGACTTCCTGCTGATTGCCGCCGCGCTGGGCACCACCGAGAAGGCTGAGAAGCTCATGGAGGAGTACACCTCCAAGGCGAAGTCGGTTGGTCAGAAGGCTGGCAGCGAGAAGACCTTCTCCTTCCTGTACGCTTCCGCTGACCGCATCCGCATCTTCGCGAAGTCCTCGTTCGTGGGCTCCATCTGCGAGGATGCGTCCCTGGCACGCCCCGCAGCCGCACAGGTTGAGAAGACCTCCATCGACCTGAGCTCCGAGCAGCTTGACCAGGCTGACGGCGACTACCTGTTCTACGGTGTGCAGGGCGGCGACGAGTCTAAGCTGACCGGTGAGGCGCTGTGGAGCACCCTCAAGGCTGTTACCGAGAATCGCGCGCACAGCGTGGATTCTGACATGTTCTTCCTGAACGCTGGCCCGGCTGCCGCGCTTGGCGTTCTGGAGACCATCGAGAAGGCGCTCTAAGCCTTTCATCGTCTCGTGTAGAGATTCACTGAGAATTACTGAGAATCATCGGAAAGCCCCGCGTTCTTGCCGCTCATGTCCGCGCATGAGGGTGAGGAGGCGGGGCTTTCTGCGCGCTGTGCTTGTTTTCTGCGCGCTGTGCACCTGCTTCTACCCGCCGGATGCACTCGTGACCGGAATCGGTGCGCGCCCGCCCGAAATAGGGTCTAATGGGGGTAGAAGGCGCAGCGGTACCGTTGCCGACGCCTGACACACCGAACCTTCCACACCGATTAATTCACCGACGAAACGAGCACGTAATGCCGAAGAATAAGCCCTCCGAAGAGACCCTGGCGCAGGTACGCCGCGTTATCGATGCGCTCAACGAGCGTGGCGCCCGCAAGCAGGCAATCCGCCTGAAGGTGACCCGCCCCGATGCACCGCTGCCGCAGACCGCCTCCAAGTTTGGTGGCCGTCCGTACCTGCCCGCCGGGGAGTCTGCACCGACCAATGAGAAGGGCGAGCCTCTGGGCATGATTGCGCAGATTAACTGCGCCGACCTGCCCGAGAATGACCTGTACCCGGCGACCGGTCTGCTGCAGTTCTGGATTAACCCCAACGACGAAGAATGCTTGTGGGGTTACGACTACGAGAACCCGCTCTCGCAGAAGAACCACCGCGTGGTGTACTACGAGACTCTGGGCGAGCCGAACCCTGATGCCCCGTTCCCGACCGTGAACTGGGATGACTACGGTTGGCCCTATGGTCGTGACGGCAAGGGTACCGCTGAGGAGGTTGTTGAGTACGCACTCGCCTTCGAGCCCTGGGAGCAGGGCTTCCTGGACGGCGGCTTCGAAATCTACGACCAGTTCGCCGCCGCCTGGGATGAAATGTACCCGGACCAGAAGCTTCCCGAGGAACCGAACGCACGCGATAACGCCTCCTACAACCTGCTGGAGCCCTTCGAATCGGAGGAGAGGGATTACTCGCATATCGGCGGCTACCCTTCGTTTGTGCAAGATGACCCGCGCGACGAGTTCGAGGAGCTGCGCGGCCACACGGTGAACCTGCTGACCATCGAGTCGGAGTGGGGCGAGGACGCTGAGGAGGGTGTGTACGTGATGTGGGGTGACGCTGGCGCGGCGAACTGGCTGATTACTCCGGAGGTGCTTGCCGCCCGCGATTTCTCGCAGGTCGTCTTTGAATGGGCTTGCAGCTAGACGCTGTACTACTTTCATATCATCAATGAGGAGATTCTAAGATGCTCGACAACAAGCCGTTCAAGGACATCGAAAAGCAGGCGAAGCACGTTATCGACCTGCTCAACCAAGAGGGCGCCCGCAAGAAGGCTATCGCGCTGAAGCCTTTCGTTCCCGCTGACCCCTTGCCGCAGACTGCCTCCAAGTTTGGTGGCCGCCCCTACCTGCCTGCCGGCGAGTTGCCGCCGACCAATGAGAAGGGCGAGCCGCTGGGCATGATCGCGCAGATTAACTGTGCCGACCTGCCCGAGAACGATTTCTACCCGGCGGCGGGTCTGCTGCAGTTCTGGCTCGACCCGAACGACGAAGAGTGCCTGTGGGGCTTTGACTACGAGAACCCTCTCTCGCAGAAGAATCACCGCGTCATCTACTACGAGACCCTGGGTGAGCCGAACCCTGATGCGCCGTTCCCGAACGTGGACTGGGACGAGGGCGGCTGGCCCATTGGCGGTTTCGACTGTGAGAGCGGCCCGCTCGAAATTGAGTACGGCATGACCTTTGAGATGCGCGAGCAGGGGGTGACCGCCTCCGGCTATGACTACTATGACCTCTTCGGTGCGAAGTGGGATGAAACCTACCCGGATGAAAAGCTCCCGGAAGCACATGAAAACCCGTACAAGAACCAGGCACGCCGCGAAGCCCTCTACGAGCTGACCGAGCCCTTCGAGTCGGAGGAAGAATACTCCCACGTGGGCGGATACCCGTTCTTCGTGCAGAATGACCCGCGTGAGGAATTCAAGGAACTGCGCGGCCATACCGTGAACCTGCTGACTATCGTCTCTGAATCGGAGAATGAGGAGAACGAAGACGAGGAGATTGAGATTATGTGGGGTGATGCCGGTGCGGCGAACTGGCTGATTACTCCGGAGGCGCTTGCCGCCCGCGACTTCACCAACGTCGCCTTTGAATGGTCCTGCGGCTAAGAATTAGCGGGACAACTTTATGCAGGAATGTTGTGAATTTATTCTTCGCAACGTCATAACAACATCATGACAAGACTTGTCATGATGTTGTTATGATCCTGCGATGATGTTGATATGATGCGGTATCTTCATCACTTTTAGAATCTTGAAAATCCTGGAATTTCAGGCTAAAACCGGGTATTTTTATCGGTCTATTTGACCGCGCATCATATCAGCCGTCATAACAACTTCTGCTATGACGGCTGATATGACCCAGCTTGAGATAGATAATCTTTGCATAAAAATTCTATCTATTATTTTTTGTTAGTGATTAATCTTCTTTAGAAAGGGGAGGTTGCAAATGTCTGATAATACTCTTGAGATTGGCCAGGTCAGAGTGGGGTGGTTATACCCCGGTGAGGTAGAAGAGGGGAAAGGAATCCCAGCTACTTTAGTGCGCGAGGGGCATCGAGTCCATGTGCTTATTCCAGTAGAAGGCCGGCGCTCTTCAAATCCTGCAGCTCGTTGGGGGACGGAAGGGATTGTCTTTGATGATGACTTAGCGCGAACAGAATATCAGTATGAAGTTCCTGAAAACATGTATTTTATTGATAATCTTGGCATGGTTCTTCTTATTGAATGCAGGAGTTCTGGTTTTAAAGAGAAATTCATTTCAGTCTTTCAGAATCTTGGCGGGATTCTGCACAAGATTTCGGTGGGGGCAGCAGTTTTTTCTTCCCGCGCGTATAAGACGAATTCTTTCAATGGTTATCGGACTGAAATTGAAAATCTCTCGCAGTGGTTTCAGATGAATACTATCAAAACGCGACCTGAATACGAGGAAGTGGATGGCTTGCTTCGTGTGAAGTCGGTTGAGACAAAGGCTGGATTTGCTGGTGCGAATTTAATTGATGAGTCGATAGGGCTGAAATTTAAATCCAACTTTACGGTTGTTTCTAATAGCTCTTTAACTAAAGTTATATATGAATCTCACGATTTTCTAGAGTCGTATCGTGATGAAAGTATTCCGTTTGTTGAAGGTATGAAAGAACATAATGCTATCAGAGATTTACTGATGATCTCTTCATGGGGTGTTCATCGGTTTATTTCGATTGCAGTCTCTCGCGATAACGACAGGGGAGACTTTGGTGCTATTGCGTGGAGGAATGTTGTTTCGGAGCGGTGGGAGACGACTAAGGATATTGACGTTGATAACAAGGAATTCGTATTTACCTATAAAGACATTGAATCTGTTGGAGTTAGAAAGTGGCTTGAAATCTCTGAAAAATATCCCCGTGCACTAAATCCAATTTTGTCTACTGTTAGGTCGAACAATGGGACAGTTGAGAATGAGCTCTTTAATCTTTGTTTGGGTGTTGAAGCACTCGGACGATACATATACCAAGAAAATCCTGATAAATCACTCGGGGGCAGAGGGGGTAAAATTTATCTACACAATGCGTTGCAAAATATTATTAATCAGATTCCAAAAGGTGTTTTGCCCTATGTGAAAAAATTTGAAAATTCACGTAATGGAAAAGTTGTTAATAGCCTTCCCGAATGGGCGGATAAAATCAATAATTCCTATAATTCGGTAAAACATTATGGTGACGAAGAGATTAATTATAAAAATATCTTTGAGTCAATTGATCTGCTGAGGATTATTATTGTTTCATGGGTTGGAACGCAGCTCGGTGCTAAGCCTGAAATTTTACGGGATAGTCTAATCAATAAAAATTATGAATTTAGAAAATATCTTCCCCCTCTGGATGATGCAGGATACGTGATAGAAGAACAGGAACCGGAGCTGGAATCTGCGGAATAGTGCAGCGTAGGGGTTGGTGGGGCTGAGGCTACAAGCTCCAGCCCCACCAACATCCAGCCCGTCATAATCCGCAATAAACGACATATAGGTACCCGCACTTGGTGCGCCCCGCCGCTGGTGGCACAGTATA
>ENA-OWLX01000329-OWLX01000329.1-metagenome-genome-assembly--contig:-NODE-329-length-16645-cov-34.803014_pt1 | contig 16645 bp, 15 predicted proteins | sample MGYA00245351_ERZ651106 | MGnify/ENA primary metagenome ERZ651106 (study PRJEB26857, sample SAMEA4031768) | metagenome | biome: human; feature: oral; material: saliva | place: Philippines | collected 2014... | reverse complement strand
GAAAACTTTTGAGTGGACTTTTGGTAGGGATTTTATTATCGCGAACATTTTCTGGCGTTGTAGCTAGTTTTTTGCCTTGGCGTTCTATTTATCTCATTGCGCCACTATTGATTATCCTGTTGACCATTTTACTAACATTTAAAATGCCAAAAGATCCAGTTAAAAATGTCACCCTTTCTTATATGGATTCATTGAAAAGTATCCCTTTATTAATAAAAAAACAAAGGGTCCTTCGTGAAGCAGCTGTTTCCGGATTTTTTATGTTCGGAACTTTTTCAATTTTTTGGTCTACATTGATTTTTTATATCAGCAGTCCTGTTTACAATTGGGGAACTTTTGAAGCAGGAATACTTGCTATCTTTGGCTTAGCTGGAGCTGTAGCAGCACCGCTTGTCGGAAAACTATCCGATCAATACGCACAACGAACGATCGTGTGGATGGGTATTATCATGCAGACAGTTAGTTTTATTATCCTGCACTTTTTTGCTGCGCATATTCTCCCATTAATTTTGTCTATTATCTTATTAGACATCGGCAATCAATTTGGACAAGTGGCTAACCAAACACGAGTACAAAATTTAGGAGAGCAAGTCAGCAACCGTAATAACACTGTGTTCATGTTTTCTTACTTTATAGGAGGTGCACTTGGTTCTTTCCTAGGAACAACAATGTGGGGCCAAGCTGGTTGGATCGGCGTCACTTTGACTGCCCTGTCTTTTCAATTATTAGCGATAATTTTCCACTTTATTGTTTTTAAAAAACAAGCTTAATGCGCTTTATTGAAGCAGATTCAACAACGTTTTCTGCTTTCTTTGGGCAATCGAGACTGATTCAGCATTAGTTTTTATTATCTATGTCTTATCTCTACTCATCCAACATTATTTTTACTTTCTTTTGAGCAACTGGGACAAATTCATCATTGTTTTTCGTTTCTTTTGAGCAATCGAAACGGATTCAGCATTGATTTTTGATTTCTTTGTGCTATCTAAGCAATTATCATCTAAAATAAAAAAAGCGAGCGTTTCTTTCAGCAATTGAAGAAACGCTCGGCTTTTTTTTATTCTAAATCGACTTTTACGCCAACGCACCCATAGGATCCCATGGTGCTAAAACAGTTGGCTCTTTTTCATAAGCTTTTAATTGTTCATCAGTTAGTAAATCTTTTCTAACCACGATTTGATAAGTGTATTCGTCCATCCAAGCATCGCTTGCTACAAAGAATCCCTTATCGCCGACTTTATCGCCCCAGCTGTTTTCAACTTTCCATTTCGTAGATTTATCATCGACAATATCTACACCAGTCAATACCATTGCATGGGTCATTAAACTTTCACCGTAGTCTAAACGTTGCGCCTTTGTTGTCGTAAAGTCAATATCAAATAACTCGTTCATGTCATAAGTATCAAGTGACATGATACCATTTTGTCTATCTGAAGATTGACCTACATCGCAACCAAACCAAACAGATTCACCTTGTTTTAATTGTGCAACTGCCAATTTTTTGAGGGTATCTATATCAACATTCAAATATTTTACTTCTTTACCACCCACAACATTACCTAACATCTCTACTGTGTAAGATTGATTGTAAGGTTTGTCATCGGTTGGCGCATTGATGATAGGAACATAATTGTCCAAATCTACACCTAGATATTTATCATAAAAAGACTTCGGTGTTAAATCACGATCGATATGATATTCCTTATTTTCATCACGATATTCAAAATCAAAAGTAGTCGGCGGCGTGCCCAATGAAATAGCTAAAATATTATACACTTCTTGTAGCATATCCTCTCTTCTAGCTTGGATATCACTTTCAGAAGCACCATCAGCTACTAATTGGCGTAAAATCGCTGCATCTTTGCGAAGTTTTTTGTTCAAATAATTGTTTAAATCACGAGAATTCGATGAATTACTACTTTCAGGCATCGCTGCTTTAGGAACAACACCATACTTGTTAAATAGTGAAACCATCATGTCCCATTGTCCACCATCTTGTTGCGGTGTTTCTAGTAAAAATGCCACTTTACGGCTCGTTACTTCTTGGTCTGCTGTTGCCAAAATATTTTCATAAAAATAATTAGACTTTTCATACTTATCCCAAAAGTTTGTATAATTTTGGGATAGTTCAAAGTCTTTCAAATCAAAATTATCTAAAATCTTATGACGGAAAGTGTTAAGCGCTGCAAACATCCAGCAACGTCCTGATTGTTTTTGGTTAGATACATTTCCCGTTTTTAAATCAATTGAAAATACAGGCACATTATTCGTTTGTGCCGCGATATTTTCCGCTGAATTGGTAATACCATTTTTAACTACCGCATTTTGAATTGCTTGTTGTTTTGCATTTTCTTTAAATTCTGCAGCAAATTTTGCTGTTAATTCATTGTTAATTTCAGCCATTTTTTCATCTCCTTTTAAAACTTACTTATCTATTCTACTCTTTCCCTTTAGTAAAGACAACTATGATTCGTTGTAAGTTGGTTTGGTCTTATTCTTATTTCCCAAAAAGTAACGTTCGATTTTATTATAGACTTTTCCTACAGGTTCGCTTGCAAGTACGGTCGTCAGCAAAATACTAGCCAAAGCTAACACGATAAAACCTGGAAAGCCTAAATAAACATTTTCTAAATCAAAAGCACGCATCGATCTGATAAAGAAACCATGTAAAAGATAGGCAATCAATGTATATTTCCCTTCTTTAGTGTAGCTAGTTTCTCTAGTCGGCACCAAAGAAAAGAACGCTAACATGCCGATAATTGCCAACATAAAGGTGACAATGCGCACTAAAAAACCCCATTCTGGGAAGTTTAAGAAATCATCATATGGTTTTGAACCAAAGAACATATATTTATTCACTTCATTCAAATAATTCACTAAAGCATAGATAATAACAAAACCTACTGCAAAAAGCTTTTTATATTTAAAGTTTTTAAATCGATCGACAAAATCTTTGGGAAGATAATAACCAATAATAAAAAATGGCAAGAAAACAGCTGTACGCTGCAAGGTAAGTTCCCGACCGATAAAGGGAGTATACCCCACGAGTAAACTAATCAGTATACTAATAATAATACCAGCAGTGGGTCTTATTCTTCTGAAAAAATACAAAGAAATTTGCCAAAAAAAAGAACTAATTAAAAACCACAACGACCAGTTGGGGACATCAAGCTGAAAAGTAAAATGTTCTTCTGCTCCTGATAAGCGGTTAAAAAGCGAGTACAGCCATTGGAAGAATATATAGGGTACAATAAACTTTTGAAAATTCGTTGCTACAGGTGCTTTTTTTTGTGGATCAAATGATTTTGCAAAAAAACCTGAAATAAAAATAAGAGCCGGCATATGAAAAGAAAAGATTGTATAATACAAATCATGATTCCATTGTTCATTTTCAATAAAAGGTTGCATCATATGCCCAAAAACCACTAAGATCATTAATAAAAATTTGGCATTGTCAAAATAAGGGTCTCGTTTTTTCTCTGCCATATAATTCAATCACCAACTTCTCTACAAACTATTTATTATATCTGTATTATACCTGAAGATTATTGCAATTCAGTTGCATTTTTATGAAAAAACATCAAAAATTTTAACGGCAAACTAAATAAAATCTAAAAAAAACAGCGACCAGGATTTTGGACGCTGTCAAAATACTCCGGCAGTAGGACTCGAACCTACGACATCATGATTAACAGTCATGCGCTACTACCAACTGAGCTATGCCGGAATGATAGAAGTTTAATCGTCTTTAGCAAAAACAAGAAGCAGGAGTAAAACAGTTTTGAATTACAAGAATTTTTGCATTCTACCTGCTTTACTTCTGATCTTTTATTTAAACAAATAAACTAGACCTTACGAGAGAGAGTTTTAACTTTATTGTAGGCATCTACGTAAATTTCACCATTATCTCCATCATAGGTAGACTCATAATACATATCATCCGATAAGGTTGTACTTAGTAAAGCCTTATTGTTTTGCAATGTCTTTGAAGCCCACACTGTGTGGATATGAAATTCTGGCATTTCTTCATTTTTATCAGAATATTGTTCACTGATAAAATCATGAATAACGCTTTTACTTGTTTTCAAAAAATCTTTCATTTCCATTGCTTTTCTCTCCTTTACTGAGTAATTAATTCTGGCAGCTAAGCTCAACTTTTTACCACTATGAGGTATATAATTAAGCTATGTCGGAATCTCTACAAGAATAATATAACAAATTACTTTTTAAACGGCAAGTGATGGACTTTGCAATTTAACAAAATTAGGAGAGCGAACAAGAGGCTTTCGTTTTATTAAAAGCCCCTTTTTGACAACTTTATTTTTTATAGAATACTTTAGCAGAACTACTCTTTTGGTTCCAAATCTTCGATAGAATCAACATCCATATATTCAGGAACTACAAAACCATTTTGCAATCCTTCTAAATTTGTACCTAAGTCATCAATTTCGTCTTTATGTTTATTATATAAGTGACCCTGTGTTACTGGTAATGCCGGAGCAACAGTTGCATCAGCGCTGTCACCAGCCAGACTTTCAAATAAGATCGCTGGATCTACTTCAGTTACGGTGACATTATAGCCAACATCTGCAAGCACTTGTTCAATAACAGCTGCAGATGCTTGTTCTCCTTCCCACGGCATCGAAACAATTTCAATTTCTTCATCGTCTACTTCCTCGACACCTTCCGTCCATTCATCCGCTTTATCTTGGTTATCATCTAACCAATCTGCAGCAGCTGTTTCAACATCAGAATCTTGCGCTTCATACATGATTTCTTGCATGTCATCTAATTCCCAATGAAATGCATCAAGTACTTCATAAGCGCTAGGCATGTCTTCTTCTAATCCTAGGCGCGTAATTGTGTGAGCAGCTTCCCCTTTCCCAAAAGTCTCTTCCGGGTCCTCCAACATTTTTAGATCATATTGGATAAATTTATGATGAGGTATCCAACCTGTAACAATAATCGGTTCTTCATTTTTTATCGCCTCATCTAATTGAGCAAGCATCCCAGCTGTTGAACTTTCTTCAAGCTCCCAGCCAGCAAGATTATCATAACTATCAAGGGTATCGTGTGCAGCTTCAGTAATACCTGCCCCTGGTTCAATTCCTGTAACCGTATAGTCTACTTCCTCGCTATAATTCATATCCTCTTGAGTCTCGTCAGTATTTTCTGTTGAAGCACTATTACAAGCAGCAAGTAAAAAAATTACAGATAAACTCACTGTTAATAACTTTAATTTCTTCACAAATCACAACACCTTTCTGAAAGATTCATTTGATACTAGTCTGTCAATAGTTTTAAATTTACAACTAGGATTTTAAAACTATATGATTATCAGATCCGTTAATGATAATAACTATATTTGGGTGTCAGTGATAATAAAACTTTCAAAACGGATTACTGGTTTATCCGAGTTCGTCCTAATTATTGGCGGATCTGATTTTTTATTTTCACCACCTCCGTCAAACGAGCAACATAAGGGTTTTCTATTGCATAGAACGATTTTAAAAGTATTTATAACACCACTAAAATATTTCATCATTTAAATGTTGTTCACTCGCTTACTATTCAACTTACCACAAAGACTAATCATAAGCAAAATACCGTTGTATCAAAGATCACTTCACACAAAAGCAGAAACTAACTCTCTTTTTGAAAAATAATAAAATCAACACGATTGGCGGGACATTAAACGATGTTACCTCCAATCCCTAAATTTTTGGTGGTAACTCTATCGATGTGCCCCCAATCCTCAAATTATTAGTGGTAACTTCCTCTATGTACCTCCAGTAATTGTAAATAATGATGGAATGTATGAAGAGCACGAATTTTTCCAGTTAAGAAAAATAATTCTGTTACCATAAAGTCTCAATAACTTTTACGCTTACTTATATGGCTTTTATTTTTCAGCAAAAATTAGTAAAATAAACAGTAAATTGTTAGACAAAGGAGTCAGTGATGATTACATTAAGAACCATTCAACCTTCTGATTATCAAAGTGTAGAAAAACTAATTTTTAATGCATTTGTAAATACTAAAGAAGGTTACGGAAACGAAGCCGAACTCGCTGCTAACTTACGAAAAGATCCAACTTATCGGAGTTACTTTGAAGTTGTTACTTTAAAAAACAATACAATTGTCGGCCATGGCCTTTTGAGTGAAGTCTATGTTTTTAGCGATGACAAAGTATTAGTCACGGGCTTATGTCTAGCGCCTTTAGCGGTTTTACCAAAAGAGCAAAAGCAAGGAATTGGTGCAAAAATTTTAAAGGAATTAGAAGCACGAGCGAAAAATAAAGGGTATCAGTTTATCAATATTTTGGGTCATCCTGATTACTATTCAAAATTTAACTATAAATTAGCCAGTCGTTATGGGATATATCCACCGTTTCCTGTGCCGGATAACAGCTATTTTATCAAAGAACTTCATGGAAAAAGTCTAGCAAATGTGCAAGGCACAATTCATTATTTAAAAGCATTTAACTAATAATCAATCGGGAGTGAACAACAATGGCAATTAAAATCATACCTGCATACGATCGGCCATATGAAATAAAAAAATTATTTTCTGAATATACGAATATGCTGGTAACACAAAACGAGGAAATAAAAGATTATTTAGCCATGCAAAAATACAATGATGAACTAAATAATCTAGAAGAAAAATATGGTTTGCCTGAGGGGCGCTTGTATTTAGCTTACTATGACAGTAAACTAGCAGGTTGTATCGGCTTAAAAAAATTGGATAATATACATTGTGAAATGAAGCGGTTATATGTTCGACCTGCTTTTAGAAGAAAGCACATCGGGTCTCATTTAATCGATAAAACGATTGAAGAAGCGCGGCAAATTGGTTATCAGTATATGCTATTAGATACGCTTCCTTTTTTAAAAGCAGCAGTTATCAATTATAAAAAACATGGTTTTTATGAAATCAAAAGCTATAATGACAATCCGATAGAAAATACGATTTATATGCAACGTGATTTATAACATGCTCAAGTAAAAGAAAAGGAGAATTTTAGTGAGCTTATCAGAAATGGAAGCATTTGAAAGTATTAAAGATACGCCTTTTGGTTACACTTTATCCATAATCAGTGGTAAATATAAGATGGTTATTTTGTACTGGCTTGTTGAATATGAAACGATTCGTTTTAATGAATTGCAACGTTTAGTTGGGGATATATCTCATCGAACACTAGCGCAACAATTAAAAGAACTACAAAATGACAATATTATTATGCGTACCCAATATGACGAAATTCCACCAAGAGTCGAATACTCATTAACAGAAAAAGGAGAGTCACTTTATCCTTTAATGGATCAGATGTGTAAATGGGGCGAACAATGGAATTCTCTATGAAAAAAAGATGTTCATCGGTTACATCTATGTAACTGACGAACAAAAATGTGCATACTTATTTTACAAAAAAATTGATTTATACTCTTTAATAAGGAGTGATAAAATGACAGCATTACGTTTGCGTATGCCTCAATGGCAAGGAAGTAAAAATTTTAACTATTACTTTGGCGGAAAAGCGCTTGAATGGTTAGCGCCTAATGCTGAGCAGGCTGAAACCATTGAAGTCCCTATTTCCACAGAGCAAAATGTGAAATTAGAAGAAGGAATCAATTCTCGCTCAGTAGTGACAGAGCAAATGAAAAAAGCCAAAAACATTTCAGCTGAAAAAAATCCAGAAAAAGTAATCGTTTTCGGGGGTGACTGTCTGGTAAGCCAAGCGCCTGTAGACTATCTGAGTCAAAAATATGGGGACAAATTAGGTGTTATTTGGATTGATGCTCATCCGGATGTTTCAAACAAAACAATCCAAGCGAATGCCCACTCTATGGTTTTAGGAAACTTATATGGCGATGGTGACAATCAACTTGCTGCACTTGTTGAACATCCGATCAAACCCGAGCAAGTCGCATTTATCGGTCTAAATGAACCAAGTGATTTTGAAAATGAGCAATTGGAAAATTACCCTTTTATCGATATTCGCGATACAAATACTGCAACCATCAATCATAAGATAAATGATTGGATCGACAAACAGGGATTTGAAGCCGTGTACGTTCATTTTGATTTGGATGTATTAGATCCGACATATTTTCATAACAATTTGTTTGCCAAACCTTACGGCGAACCGATTGATGCACCTCATGGACTGCTTCATGTACAACAAGTTTCAGAAATTATCGCAAATATTGAAAAACAAACTTCACTAGTAGGTCTTGCTATTACAGAGCATGTGCCTTGGGATGCGATTAATCTGCACAATGCTTTGAATCAAATCCAGCTTTTTCATGAATAATTTAAGAGCAGGTACAATCTTCGCAAAGAAGTTCCTTTATCAATACGAAGAGAGACTTCTTAAAAACTTTAGAAGGAATTCCTTCACTATAATAACAAAAAATAAAAACAAGTCCTCATCATTTGATTAGAAATAAATCAAATAGTGAGGACTTCACTTTAGTTATTACTCATATTAAGTGGTTTATTAAATTGTTGCGACAGAACCGCCGTCGACTCGATAATTAGCGCCATTAACAAATGATGCACGATCAGAACATACAAAGGCAATAACAGAAGCAACTTCTTCTACTTGTCCGCGGCGTTTTAATTCAATATGAGGACGCTCTTCATCTAAAAATGAACGAACAGCTTCATCGAAAGATACACCTAATTTCTCTGAACGTTTCTTCATCATTTCATCTGTCATGGGTGTCTCAATAAAAGCCGGCGAAACCGTATTGACCAGTAAACCTTCTGTGGCATACGTCCGCGAAAGAGCCTTAGAAAAAGCTAACATACCTGCTTTTGAAGCATCATAAGGGAGCTCATCTTTATAAGGTTGAACAGCATTTTCTGAAGATACAAAAACGATTCTACCCCAATTTCCCTTTCTAAGGTCAGGTAAAAACTCCCGAACCACACGTACAGGACCTAAAAGATCAACTTCGATGGTATCAACCCAGCCGTCATCATCTATTTCATCAAAGAATCCTTGTGCACCACTTGTTCCAGCAGCTTGAATAAGAATATCGATCTCACCAATTTCTTTTGCAATAAAATTGTGCAACGACTTCAACTCGTCAAGGTTCGTAATGTCTGTTGCATAATAGTAAAGATTAGAACTATTTAGCTCTTGCGCAGCATCTTTAAGTTTTTCTTCTGTTCTACCAATTATTACAACAGTTGCGCCTTCTTCTAATAAAGTTTGAGCTGTCGCCAATCCTATGCCTGATGCGCCACCTGTTACTAAAGCCACTTTTCCTTTGATTCCTAAATCCACTATACTTCCCTCCAATTAATTGAATGCAATAATGATATAGTTTTCCCTACTACTAAAAAGGCTAACTTGTTACTAGAAAAAGTGCAATTAAAACGTTTCCTAAGCCGGAACAAAAAACTACTTTTAATCTTTTATATCATAAACCCTATTATGCTGATTTATTAGCAGAGTTAATACAAAGAAAGTAGCTAAACAATGATCCTGCTCAGCTACTTTACTTACTTAATTAAGTTTTATTATGATCAGCTTACGAATTTTTATACATATATTCTCTAGTCATTGGTAGGCCGTAACCACTCGTTCCATTGACCAATAGATATTGCAAAACATCAATATTGCCTGCTTCAAAAGAAGCTGCACAAGCTTGAAGATATAATGACCACATACGTGAAAATGGTTCGCCGTATCGATCAACAACCGTATCAATATGTTCTAAGTAATTTTGATACCAAATTTCAAGTGTTTTTTGATAATGACGTCTTAATGGTTCAAGATCTGTCAATTGTAAGCCTGCGTTCATGATATTTGTTAAGTTTTCAGCTACATTAGGAATATAGCCACCTGGGAAGATATATTTAGCAAGAAATGGATCGCTACCTACGCCCTCATGTTGACCAGTAATACCATGAATCAACGCGCGTCCATTAGGGATAAGTAGTTTTTGCACTTGTTCGAAATATTTCGGAAGATTTTCTTTACCAACGTGTTCAAACATACCAATAGATGTTGCGTAGTCAAATTTTTCTTCAACTTCGCGGTAATCTTCTAGATAAACATCAACTTGTCCTTCTAAACCTTTTGTTTTGATTTCTTCTTTTACTTGGTCATACTGTTCTTGACTTAAGGTAATCCCAGTAGCTTTAAGGCCAAATTCTTCAGCTGCCATAAAAAGCAATGAACCCCAGCCGCAGCCAATGTCAACTAAAGTTTTTCCTGCTTCCGGATTTAATTTTGTTAACACATGACGTATCTTATTTTCTTGCGCTTGTCCTAATGAATCATTTTCATTTTTGAAGTAAGCACAAGAGTAAGTCATGGATTCATCTAACCACAGACGGTAGAAATCATTCCCGATGTCATAATGGCTTTGCACATCTTCTTTGGAATTTTTTTCTGAGTGAGAAACTTTCGGTAGAAATTTCAAAAATCCACTATTATCTGTTACAAAACTGTTTACACTTCGATAAGCAGAAGCAACGAGTTCTTGCAGGTCGCCTTTTACCTCAATATCGCCGTTCATGTACGCTTCACCTAAAGTTAATGTAGGAAGTGAAGTTAGCTCTTTAATAGGGATCGCCTTTTTTAATTGGATCACAGTCTCAGGCGTGCCTTCGCCATAAACTTCGCTTGTTCCATCCCAGTATTCTACCTTTACTGGAATATCAAAAGCATGACCTAAAAGTTTATCATACGTTTTCTTTTCTAACATTAAAAACACTCCACCTTTTAAATTTATATTCTTGTTCTTCAAGTGTATACTTATATATTTTACAAAACTTTTTTATAATTTTGTAGTGAAAAGATTTGTAAGAAACGATATTTATTATTTTTTGATAATCAGCAAATAAAAGTCATATAAACTAAGCATACAGTAATTAAAAGCAATAGTACAAATATAACATGAGATTTTGTTGTCGTAAATAAAACTGTCTTCTAGCAAAACACTCCTTTTGACAATCCCTAATAATTCACTTATATTCATAGTTAAATTAGGTGATTATAATAAACAAATTCCGAGTTTGCAATAAAGAAGTTTAAGTGATTGATTGGCTGCTGTAATAGCTGCATTTTTGACCCTTCTTTTGCTATGCTTAGGGACAAAATCAGTATTGTTGTCCCTTTCTTTGCAAAACTTTGGGCCAATTACTTTGCTCATGGCCCTTACTTTGCCTGACCTAGGGACAAATGCCGAATAGTTGGTCCGCACACCAGCTTTAGTTTGGGCCAAGAGACAAAATTTTGGTCCCTTCTTTGCCAGACTTGGGGCTGAAAATCACTCATTTGCTGACCCTTCTTTATCTAAAATGTCTCAAAACAGGGAATTTTATTATCATTTTTTCCTGTATTCGATCCTCTAAAGGAGTGAAACAATGGCTAATCAACAAAAGAACTTTCGTTTTCTTAATTTCATTGAACGTGCGGGTAACCGCTTGCCGGATCCATCTTTTTTATTTATATTTTTAACCCTTTTGACAATTATTGCTTCAGCGATAGCAGCCTATTTTAATCTTTCGGTAACTTATGAAGGGTTTAATGAAGAAACTGGGACAATAGAAACAATTACAGCTTCTATCAATAATCTACTTTCAGTTGACGGTTTCCAATATATGGTGACAAATATTATTGATAATTTCACTGGATTTTTTCCTTTGGGAACTGTATTCACCGTTATTATTGGTGTGAGCGTAACTGAAGGAACGGGAATGCTTTCTGTATTGTTAAAGCGGATTGTTTCTAAAACACCCAAAGCACTTATTTCTGGTATGGTTGTGTTTTTAGGAATTCTTTCAAACATCGCTTCTTCGACAGGCTATATTGTTTTATTGCCGCTAGGAGCCATTATCTTTTTAGCAAGTAAAAGGCACCCTGTTGCTGGGCTAGCTGCTGCCTACGCCGGCGTCTCTGGTGGCTGGACTGCTAATTTATTGATTGGTTCAAACGATCCCTTATACGCAGGGATCTCTACCCAGGCAGCAAACATTTTAGATCCAAATTATACGATTCAACCAACGGGAAATTGGTTTTTTATGATTATATCTACTATTATGATTACGCTAATCGGTACTTATATTACGGATAAAATCGTAGAACCAAAATTATCCTCTTATTCTTTTACTTCATCAGAAACAGTAGAAACAGTTACCGATGACGAAAGAAGAGGTTTACGATTTGCCGGAATAACATTTTTGATTTATATCATTCTTATTGCAATAACAATCGTCCCAGAAAACGGTATTCTTAGAGATCCAGAAACGGGTAGTTTATTAGAATCACCCTTTATGGAAGGAATCATCGTATTTATTATGTTGATGTTTTTACTCCCAGGAATAGCTTATGGAATCGGTCAAGGTTCTATTAAAAGTACACATGATGTGGCTAAACTGATGTCTGATGGTATTTCAGGCATCGCAAACTTTCTTGTGTTAATTTTTTGGGCAGCGCAATTTACTGCTTTTTTTGAATACTCAAATTTGGGTACGATTCTTTCAGTAGACGGTGCACAATTACTGACAAATATTGGGTTGACGGGGTTGCCATTATTACTATTATTTGTCATCGTCGCTGCTTTAATCAATATTATTATGCCTGTTGATACAGCAAAATGGGCAATGATGGCGCCTATATTTATTCCGATGTTTTTACAAGTGGGGCTTTCACCAGAAGTAACACAAATTGCTTATCGGATTGGTGATTCAACCACCAATGTCATTACACCATTGATGCCTTTTTTCCCGATGATTATTGCTTATTTCCAAAAATATGACAAAAAGGCTGGTATCGGTTCAGTCATTTCAACCATGCTGCCATATTCTATTGCTTTTCTTATCGGCTGGCTCTTATTACTTAGCGCCTGGTACTTATTTGATTTCCCGCTAGGTCCAGGAGCACCGATAATATTATAAAAAATCTCTAAAAAAAGAGGCTGACATCTGCTATCAGCCTCTTTTACTTATTTTGTTTTACAAAAGTTCAATTAAATCAGTAACGTAGTCTCGCACTCAGTTTTACATTATCAGGCATTTGATCTTCTGGCAAAATATACACCTTGCCGTCAGTATTGAACACGAAGTTGACTAATTGATAAAGAAAATCCGTGCGATCATTGTCTTGATAAGCGCCATTACCATCAATAGTTCCTGTTGGCACGTACCCTTCTTCAACAATCAACTCTTCAATTTGTCCTTGCATTCCACTTAATGCTAAATCTTGCGCAATATCATCAATACGATATTCTGGTGTTGTTTCAGTAAAACGTTGAGTTAATTCATCTTCTTGTTTTTGAACAATCTCTTCTTCCTTTTCCTTAACTCTTTCTTCAATTTGATCATCATGAAGTTGTGAAGCAGACTCGTCGATACTTTCATCTAACAAGTAATCATTTTCTGAAATTTCATAAAAGAGATCTTGATTCTCTTTGGTGCCAAATAAAATCAATGGGAAAGCCGTTTTCCTTGAATAATTCCGGTCAATATAATGATCCACCGCACTAAAATAATGTTTAAGATCATATTGTTTTTCAAAGATACTATCATTGTGCTCGGAATGAAACTCTCCTGTACCCGCATTAGAAGTGTCTTGAGAACCAAATTCAAGACTTGTATCTGTAGCATCAGCACCTAAGCTTTCATTTTGTGTAGCAGTAGTATCTTCATCGTTTTCTTTTAGATCAATTTCAAATAACTGACCACCACTTTTTTCAAGAAGACGGACGCCTTCCTGGTTTAAAAGCAATACATGATAGTTTCTAGTATATTGATAATTTTTGACCAAAGGAATAATATTTGGTCGATGAGCATAAGTTACCCCATTGATAGGTGCCACATCAACATGATAATAATAAGCATTATCAGTCGTGATATATAAAATTAAGCCACCATCTGAATCCACTAATTTATCTTCGTATTCACGAGTCGCTTCCACTTGGTCAATTAATGTTAAGTATTCATCACGATCAAATACATCTGATTCCTTAAGATTTTTAGAAGCTTCGTCCAAAAGGTTTCTTAATTGAATAGTGTCTTTATCAGAAGTAACGTCTGTTACGTGTAGCGGCATAGTCAAAGTAATGACTGCCTTGTCGTCAAAGTTTAATGTTGCATTTGGAAAAGTAACTAATTTTTGCATATTAATAGTTTGCCTTCTTTCCGCGCAATATTTATTATAAAAAAACGCTGGTTTCAATATAATATCTCAGTTTAAATTTGTAAAATAAAAACCATTGAGATAAACAAGAAAGCAAACAATACTTTATCTACCAGACACTTGGCACTTTTAAATAACTAAGAAGATAATAAATAATAATCGATATAATAACATATGATTTAAGTAATAATGCGCGTCTCATAACCTGCTTTTACTAGTGCTTTTTTAGCTTTCTCCCCTATTTTTTCACTGATTTGGATCGTAATTTCAATACGATTTTCAATGCGATTTACAAAAATATGTGAGATACTAATATTTTCACTTGCTAAAACAAAAGTGATGTTATCTAAAACGCCCACCTTATCTTCATCGATTTCAATGACTAAACGATCTCCCTTACTTTGATAGCCTGAAAGTTCGATCAGGGCTCGAAAAATATCTTTATAAGTGATGATACCCTCTACTTTTTTATTCTCATCAATAATTGGTAGAACAGTAATATTGTTATCAACCATTAATATTGCTGCTACTTCAATCTGTAGCTCTTTTGATGCTGTCTGTGCATCTTTTTCCATAATGTCTTCAACAATTGTTTTGTCCAGTAAGTAATTTAATTCATAAATGCTTAAACTGGTCGCTGCAGAAGAGGTTTTATTTTTAATCAGTTCTTCTGTTATCAACCCAACAAATAAATCATTTTTAATAACTGGAAGACTGTGAAAGTCATGTTTTTCCATCAGATCAACAGCTTCAGTCACTCTAGTGTCCGGTTTAATCGTTACAACATCTTGGGTCATATAATGTTTAATATTCAAAAAATTACCCTCCTAAATAAGCTTTTTGAACTTCATCGCTTTCCAATAGCTTTTCTCCTGTTCCTGAAGTAACAATTTTCCCTGTCTCCAGCACATAACCACGATTTGAAATTTCCAAAGCAACCTTAGCGTTTTGCTCAACTAACAAAATTGTGGTGCCATTTTGATTGATGTCTTCGATAATGCTAAAAATCTCGCGAATAAATAATGGCGCAAGTCCCATAGAAGGTTCATCGAGAAGTAGTAATTCAGGCTGTGATACTAACGCTCTTCCCATAGCTAGCATTTGTTGCTCACCTCCAGATAAGGTGGCCGCATCTTGTCCGACACGTTCTTCTAACACAGGAAAACGTTCAAATACCATTGCCATATCTTTTTTAACGCCTTCTTTATCTTTACGCAAAAATGCGCCCATTTCTAAATTCTCTTTTACCGTCAGGCCACTAAAAACGTGTCTTCCTTCAGGAACATGGGAAATACCGCTTTTCACTATTTTTTTTGGTGCAATACTTCGAATATTCTTTTGCTTAAAATAAATCGACCCATTTGAAGGTTTATTTAGCCCTGAGATAGTTTGCAAAATCGTGGTTTTTCCTGCACCATTGGCACCAATCAAGGAAACGATCTCGCCTTCCTTAACTTCAAAACTAAGGTCTCTAATAGCTTCGATTACACCATAATGTACAGTTAAATTATTCACCTCCAACATACTACACACCTCCTAGATAAGCGTTAACGACTTTATCATTTTGGCGAATTTCTTGGGGTGTACCATGGGCAATCACTTTGCCGTATTCTAAAACATAAATTCTTTGGCAAACTTCCATCACAACAGACATATCATGTTCAATCAACACAATCGTCAAATTAAAATCTCTTTGAATCTGATAAATCAACTTAGTTAATTTGTTACTTTCAATAGGATTCATTCCAGCCGCAGGTTCGTCTAAAAACAAAATACTAGGCTCAGTGGCAAGTGCTCTTACAATTTCTAACCTTCTTTGATTTCCATAAGATAGATTCCTTGCTTTTTCATCAGCAATATTTTCTAGACCAAAAATTTTTAATAATTCCCTAGCTTTTTCTATCATTTGTTCTTCTGCCTGAAAAAATTTTGGCATGCGCAAGAAGGTCGAAATAAATCCCGCTGAATATTTATTATGCATTCCTACAGTCACATTTTCTAATACGCTCATATCTTTTAACAAACGTATATTTTGAAATGTACGTGCAATACCAAGCGAGGCAATATCATTTGTTTTCTTGCCGCCAATGGTAACCACTTTATTATCTTTTTCAAAATTAATACTGCCTTTACTTGGCTTATAAACACCCGTTAATAAGTTGAAAAGCGTCGTTTTTCCTGCACCGTTAGGCCCAATCAAGCCGATAAGTTCATTTTTATCAAATGTTAAATCGACATTTTGAATAGCTGTTAAACCGCCAAAATTTTTGCTTAAATTTTTTACTTCTAGTAATGTCACACTTACCCTTCTTTCCCCTCTGATATTGGATTTGCTTTCTTCTTAAAAATCCTAGCTAGACTGATTTCTCTTGTACCAAACAATCCAGTTGGTTTAAAAATCATAATCAAAATCAATACCAATGAATAAAGAATTAACTTCGATGTCTCCATTTTTGAAGAAAAGGAACAAAAATCGCAACGATT
>ENA-OWLX01000327-OWLX01000327.1-metagenome-genome-assembly--contig:-NODE-327-length-16653-cov-18.168635_pt1 | contig 16653 bp, 16 predicted proteins | sample MGYA00245351_ERZ651106 | MGnify/ENA primary metagenome ERZ651106 (study PRJEB26857, sample SAMEA4031768) | metagenome | biome: human; feature: oral; material: saliva | place: Philippines | collected 2014... | reverse complement strand
CGATCTTAGCGATGGGCAACCGCTGGCTACGGCCAATTTATAAGAAAAAGGGAATCGTTTAAAAAAGAGTTTTCTAAAATTTTCTATCAAAGGAGAAGTCAATAGAAGAAAGTTTTCTAAAATTTTCTATCAAAAGAGAAGCCAATAGAAGAGAGTTTTCTAAAAGATTCTATCGAAAAAGAAGCAGAATAGAAGAGAGTTTTCTAAAAAGATTCCATCAAAAACGATTCTATTAGAAAAGGAATCTTTTAGAAAGTGATTCTATCAAAGGAGAAGCACTCAAAAAAAACGCTCAGAAGAGAACCACTCGAAAGTTTTTTTTATAAAAAAAGAATTAAGCATCAAACTTAATTCTACTATGCAACGTAAAATTTAATAAATCTCTCCCACTACTCTCAGCCGATCCAACTGGTCATCCAGCGCACGGTTCCTAGGATCATTTTGACCACGAGGATCATAAAACAGAATTCCAGTACGAACCACAGTCCTTTTAGAAGATACAAAATAGGTCGGATAAACAACAAGGCAAAGAGTCCTAAAATGAATCGCATGGTCTTTTCTCTCTTTCTTTTTTCCTATTATACCCTTATCCTATAAAGCTGTCCAACAAAAAAGCCACCCTAGAAATCTAGGATGGCTTTTCAAAATGCAATTATTTAACTGCTTCTTTAAGAGCTTTACCAGCTTTGAATGCTGGAACTTTAGAAGCTGCGATTTTGATTTCTTTACCAGTTTGTGGGTTGCGACCTTTACGAGCTGCACGTTCACGAACTTCAAAGTTACCGAAACCGATCAATTGAACTTTTTCACCTTTTGAAAGGTATTCTGAAACTGCTGCAAATACAGCGTCAACAGCTGCTGCTGAATCTTTTTTAGTCAATTCTGTAGCTTCTGCTACTTTTGCGATCAAATCTTGTTTGTTAGCCATTTAACAAATCCTCCAATTTTTTTTAGGCTTTACGCCTTAACAGTACTATAATATCTAAAAAAAGCCTTTAGGTCAAGTACTAAACTTGTTTTTTCAAACTTTTATTCAGCTTATTCGTAACGTACCAAAACAGCAAATGCATTCTCACCTGTATGGGTTTGAATAACGGATCCCGTTTCAAGAACAGGGATCGCTGTTTCAACCAGTGATTGCAACTGAGCCTTCATTTCATTGGCCCAGTCTGGTGTTCCTGCATAAGAAATCCCGATCTCAGCAACCTTGCTGTGGGATAACTTCTCAACCAGTTCATCCAACCACTTCTTAAAGGTCTTGTTACCGCGCCCTTTGACGATTGGTTCTAGCTGATGATCCTTCATTTCCATCACGACACGGATATTGAGGAGGGAACTCAAAAGACCGGTAACACGGCCAATGCGACCACCTTTCACCAGATTTTCCAAGGTAGAAACGCCGATATACAACTCTGTCTTTTCTTTAACTTCTTCAATGCGGGCCAAGACAATGTCTAAATCAGCTCCTTCTTTGGCCAACTTGGCGGCTTCAACGACTTGGAACTTCATGGCTTGGTCTGTAAAACTACTATCAATTACGGTTACATCTGCTCCTGATAAGGTAGCTCCTTGACGAGCGGCTTCAACAGTCCCTGACAAGGCATTGGACATATGAATTGAAACGATGTGGGCTCCATCTGCAGCTAAGTTTTCATACAGCTCTGCAAAGACACCAACCGGAGGTTGGCTGGTCTTGGGTAGATTTTTGCTAGACTGCATTAAGCGTAGGAAATCCCCTTGGCCCAACTCACTGTCTGAATAAAGAACTCCATCTACCATCACAGAAAGTGGTACGATACTAATCCCGTATTCTTCAACCACTTCTGGCTCGATTGTAATAGATGAGTCTGTAACGATTTTAATATTTGCCATATATTTCTATACTCTTCCTAAGAATGTTCTACTTTCATTATATCAAAAAATACAGGGTTTTGCAGTGAAAGATATCCAGCTCTCTGCTTCTTAGTCGTCTGCAGCGGAGAAGCCGGTATTGTGAAGGACATGATCTTGGACGATGCCCTTTTCATCTAGGAGTAATCCATGGAGAACTCCGCCGAATACCGCGCCTCCATCGACACCCATTTTCTGATCTGAAATCCATAGATTTTCGGTACCGACTGGCTCATTGAGCAGGCCATAGACCGGTGTATGACCAAAGACGATCCATTTTCCTGTCTGATTCTTTGCTTCATGGAATGGTTTGCGGATCCAGACCTTTTGATAGTCACTGGTTTCCCGCCAATTTTCAAGGGTTAAATCCACACCGGCGTGGACAAAATAATAGGTCTCTGTCTCATAGTCAAAGGGCAAATTGCGGATAAAGGCCACCAATTCAGGAACGGTGCTCTCTACTGCTTGCGCATCCGCAATCCCATCTACAGGAGCATCGAGCGGGCGTCCCAAAAGAGAATTAATGGTCGTATCACCACCATTTCTTCGGTAGTGGTCATAGCGCTCTTCTGGATTGTCCAACCAAGCTAAAAACATGTACTCGTGATTGCCAGATAGGCAAACTGCCCCATGATGATCGACGTAGTCTTTCACCAGCTCGACAGATCGTTTCCCATCTTCTCCCCGGTCGATCAAATCTCCTAAGAAGACTATTTGGGCTTTTCCATCCCACTCTTTCATAAGCTCTTCGAGCATCCCTGCTTTCCCGTGAATGTCTCCGACGACAAAGTATCTTGACATGGTTATAAACCTTCTTTCTCTCTTAACGCTTGAGCAGTTGCTCGGCTTGTTGACGGGCAGCTTCCGTTAGATCCTCACCTGCCAGCATCTTAGCAATTTCTTCGATTCGTTCTTCTCTATTGAGTAGACGGACTGTAGAGACGGTAGAGTGTGCATCGCTGATCTTTTCAATATAGAATTGATAATCAGCTGCTGCAATGACTTGAGGTAGATGGGATATGGCCAGCACTTGGCCGTTTTGACCAATCTTATGGATCTTAGCTGCGATGGCTTGGGCCACGCGCCCAGAAACTCCTGTATCTACCTCATCAAAGACGATACTGGTTTTTCCTTCTTTTCGAGAAAAAGCAGATTTAATAGCCAACATCAAACGTGACAATTCTCCGCCGGATGCTACCTTGACCAGGGGTTTAAAGTCCTCGCCTGGGTTGGTCGAAATGTAAAATTCGACAGCTTCATTGCCCTCACGATTAAACTTCGCCTTGCTAAAGCGCACCTGGAAGCGCGCCTTGTCCATGTAAAGGTCCGCTAATTCTTGTTGGATTTCATTTTCCAAATTTTGGGCCAGGGCATGCCGCTGATCACTCAATTCTTGAGCCAAGGTGACCAACCTCTTTTCCAAACGTTTGAGTTCTTTTTCTAATTCTTCAGATGAGAGGTCACTTCCGGTGAGGAGGCTATATTCTTTAGTGATTTGGGCTAGGTACTCCAAGACATCCTTGACTTGACCACCATACTTGCGTGTGATGGAATGGATCAAGTCCAAGCGCGACTCCACCTGCATGAGACGATTGCCATCAAATTCAAGACCATCGACTACATCTTCTAAGCGTTTGGTAATGTCCTCAAGGGCATAGAAGGTTTCCGCAAGCTGGCCTGATAGCTCTTTGTAGCTGGGATCATATTCTTCGATGCTTTCCAAATCATTCATGGCTGATCGAACATTGGCTAGGCTGGAAAAATCCTCCGCATCCAGCATGGTATAGGCATTGGTAAGGGTATCAGCGATCATCTTGTGATTGAGCAGGCGTTGGCGTTCTTGCTCCAGACGCACATCCTCATCTACTTCCAAGGAAGCCGCCTCAATCTCCGCAATTTGAAACTCTAACATCTCAATGCGGGCCTTGTTTTCCTGCTGGTTGCGCTGGAGTTCCACCACTTGTTTGCGCAGGCGTTTGTAGTCTTCAAAGGTCTGACGATAAGCGGCTTTTGTTTGGAAAAAGACTGCGTCTCCAAATTCATCTAGCATGGTGATATGCAACTGGGGGCGCATGAGTTCTTCCTGATCATGCTGGCCATGGATGTCCACCAGGTGTTGCCCGACTGCTTTTAAGACCGATAAATTTACCATTTGGCCATTGATCCGACTGACACTTCGTCCATTTTGCAGGATCTCTCGGCGAATGATCAACTCATCGGTCCACTCTAGCCCTTGCTCTTCAAAGAGAGCCGTCAAGTGGCGATTGCTCTCAACAGCGAAGAGGCCTTCGATTTCAGCTTTTGGGGCGCCGTGTCGAATGACATCTGTCGTTGCACGACTTCCCAGCATCATGTTCATGGCATCGATAATGATGGATTTCCCTGCACCTGTTTCCCCTGTCAAAACTGTCATTCCCTTTTCAAAATTTAAGGAAATCTCTTCGATAATGGCAAAGTTCTTAATCGAAATTTCTAATAGCATAGGCTCTTACCACCCAAAGATTGATTTGAGGATATGCTCAGCCTCTGGTGCAGAATAAGCCATCAGCAAGATCGTATCATCATCTGCGACAATGCTAAAGATATGCTCCTTATAAATCTCCCGCAAGCGACGCTTAACTAAAGGCGCAGTCCCTGGAACCATGGTGAAATTGACATATTCTCCCATGCGACGATGAGACAAGATATTGCTTTCAATCATCCCAATCCCTTGGTGGTGCTTGCGTGGCAACTCATAGACATAGGTCATGTCTTTCAAAGGGCGTTTTACGATGCCCAATTCTTTGATATCTCGGGATACCGTCGCTTGGGTAGCTGAGATGCCTTCTTCTTTCAAATGTTCAACGATCTCTTCTTGTGTCCCCACTTCATGATCGCGAATAAATCGACGAATTTTTTCTAATCTGATATTCTTACTCTTCATGTTTAAATTCCTTGTGTGCCTCTTCCACAACAGCCTCCAGCTGCTCCGTCGTCGGCTTTGTTTTCTCTTCTTTTTTTTCTAGATACATTAAAAATTCGATGTTACCATGGCCACCTTGGATAGGGGAATAATCCACTCCCATCACGGAAAAGCCATGAGTCCCTGCAAATGCAGCGACCTTTTCAAGGACCGCTAAATGAATTTTCGAATCCTTAATGATCCCATTTTTTCCAATCTGCTCGCGTCCTGCTTCAAACTGGGGTTTAACCAGTGCCACCACTTGTCCATGATCTGCCAAAATCCGATAAAGGGCTGGCAGAATCAAGTCCAAGGAAATAAAGCTGACATCAATACTCGCAAAGCTCGGTGTCGCTTCAAAATCATCTGGTTGGGCATAGCGGAAATTAAACTGTTCCATCGAGACAACCCGAGGATCATTGCGCAATTTCCAAGCCAACTGATTGGTCCCAACATCCACCGAAAAGACCTTACTGGCTCCATTTTGCAGCATGACATCTGTAAAACCACCTGTAGAAGCTCCAATATCGATGGCAATCTTGTCCTCTACAGTCAAGCCAAATTGGTTCAGGGCTTTTTCTAATTTGAGTCCGCCCCGGCTGACATACTTGAGCTTTTCACCCTTTAGTTTCAACTCGGTCGCTTCATCAATTTTTTCACCGGGTTTATCAAAGCGCTCGCCATTGATAACGGCAACGACAAGACCGGCCATCACCCCTCTTTTAGCTTGTTCGCGTGTATCAAATAGGCCTTGTTTGTAGGCTAATACATCCACTCTTTCCTTAGCCATGTATTCGTAATCCTTCTATTAATTTCTTGATCGCTTGCGGGTCAAAGTCGTAGGCAGCTCTAATCTGATCTAACAAGTCTTCGCAAGCATCTAATTCACTTGCCAGCAAAGCTTTTGATTCTTCCAATCCTAACAAGGCTGGATAAGTCGATTTTTCTGCCACTAGGTCCTTTTGAGGGGTCTTACCCAGAGCTTCAAAATCAGCTACCAAATCCAAAATATCATCCCGCACTTGAAAAGCCAGGCCTAATTTTTTCCCAATTGTTTCTAGAAGCTGACCAATGTCTGCTGGCAACTCTAAAATCGAGGCTACTGCGATGAAAGGGTAGGCAAGGAGTCGTCCCGTCTTATTGGCATGGATCGTCTGCAATTCTGCTAGAGTGAGCTGTTTCTGCTCCCCTTCCATATCAAGAACTTGGCCAGCTACCATTCCACGACTACCGGAAGCGTCCGACAATTCGAGGATCAAAGAGACCTTGACCTTATCTGAAAGGGTACTCGCAGCTATCAGCCCAAAGGGATCGAGAAAAAGCGCATCCCCTGCCAAAATCGCCAAGTCTTCTCCAAATTTCTTGTGGTTGGTCAATTGCCCCCGACGGTAATCGTCATTGTCCATCGCCGGTAGATCATCGTGAATGAGGCTTCCTGTGTGGATCATCTCCAAAGCCCCTGCCACCTGAAAATGGGCTTCTGTCAATTCCTGTCCGAAGGCTTCTAACAATTCTAGAAGAAGCAATGGGCGCAGGCGTTTTCCACCTGCTTGGATCGAATAAAGGACCGAGTCCACTAAATGGGGAGCGATGGATTTTTCCTCATAAAAAGAGCGAACCGCTTGCTCTACTCTATATCGTTTTTCTTCTTGTCTCATGCTAGATCCGCTTCAGTACCATCTGCTTGCATGACCTTAACCAAGGTTTTCTCTGCTTGATCCAAGGTATCTTGCAATTCTTTTGACAACTTCATTCCTTTTTGGAATTCTGTAATGGCTTCTTCAAGAGCCACATCACCACTCTCCAATTTTTGAACGATGGCTTCCAAATCTGCTAAATTTTCTTCAAATTTCTTTTCTTTCGACATGTTTTACCTCTACTTCTAACTGGCCATCTCTCATAATGAGTGACAGCGGATCCCCTTCTTTTACTTTCGCAACCGAATCCAAGACCTGATTTTCTTGCTGGACCATGGCATAACCACGCGCAATAATCCGACTAGTATCGAGCATCAAGAGGGCTTCTGATAAGCTTTGTACCTTGATCTTTTGCTCTTTTAGGATTTGTTCCATTCGACTGGTTAAGTTTCTCTTATCTTGGAGCAGACGGTCTTGGTAACGCTCGATGCGATGCAAAGGAGACAGGGCTTCTAGGCGATGACGCAACCCTTGAAGCTGATTTACCCCTTGTCCATAAGAATCGCGCATGCTTTGTTTCAATCGCAATTGCAACTGGTCAATCTTTTGCAGGTAGCCATCATAGAGTCTTTCGGGTTGTCTAAAAATAACCGATTGACTTAATTTGGCCAAACGTTCACGATTATAGGCCAAACGATTGGACATGGCTGTTGCCATGCGATTTTCCTGCTTTTGTAAATGCGATAAAAGATCTAATTTGGTCACTGGAGTGGCCAATTCAGCTGCTGCCGTCGGAGTAGCGGCCCGTCGGTCCGCTACAAAATCTGCTAGAGTCGTGTCTGTCTCGTGTCCAACACTGGAGATAATCGGGATCCGCGATTCAAAGATGGCTCGCACCACTGCTTCTTCATTAAAGGCCCAGAGGTCTTCAATCGAACCACCCCCACGACCGATAATCAAGACATCCAAATCATCCCGTTGATTGGCCTTTTGAATATTGGCAACTACCTCACTTGCAGCGCCTTCTCCCTGAACCTTGGTCGGGTAGAGTACAATCCCTACACCTGGGAAGCGTCGACTCACCGTTGTGATAATATCGCGAATCACGGCCCCGCTTTGACTGGTGACAACCCCGATCTTTCTTGGAAATTGTGGCAGAGCTTGTTTCCATCGATCCTGAAAGAGCCCTTCTTCAGTCAACTTTTTCTTGAGTTGCTCAAATTGGATGGCCAAGGCCCCTATCCCATCTGGCTCCGCCTTTTCAATGACAATGGAATAACTCCCGCTTGGCTCATAGAGCTGAATCCGACCGATGACGTTGATCTTCATGCCTTCTTCTAGCTCAAAGCCAAAGCTTCGATAAACCCCAGCCCAGACCGTCGCCTGAATCACGGCTTTTTCATCCTTTAATGAAAAATACTGGTGATTGGGACGTTTTCGGAAATTGGAGACCTGCCCTGTCAAATAGACCCGCTCCAAATAAGGATCCTTATCAAATTTTAATTTCAAATATTTGGTCAAACTGGATACGGATAAATAGTTGGACATGGCTCCCCTTTCTTACTGAAAATTCTAGTATTGATTATACCAAAAATAGGAGGAAAAATCAGGTTTGGCCTACAGAAAAAGCCCCAGATTTCATGTTCTGAAGCTCTCATTCTATCGGCTTTTCCTATTGGATAATTCTCCTCATCCATTTGGGAATTTCTTTACTAATCGCTGTCGGCAAAACCACGTAGTCTTCCTTGCTCAAGTCTTCAGCAATCGCTGAATGAAGGTAGGTCGCGACCGCCACGCGCTCATAGAGGCTAACTTGTGGAAATTGACCTGCAAACCCCGCGATCATCCCTGCCAAGGTATCTCCCATGCCACCTGTTGCCTGATAGGGACCACCAACATCTAACTGATAGCCCTCTTCTTGCCCGCTTGTCCAAATTCGTGTGTGGGGACCCTTTTCTACAATGACAGTCCCTACAGGAAAATTCTGTACTGCTCTTTGGCTTTTCTCTTCTGTCTGGCTTGTGAGATCAAGTCCCGATAGTTTTTCCCATTCTTTTTGATGAGGGGTAAAGACCAACTGAGCTTCTGGTAAGTCAAACTGAGAGGTTGAGAAAAGACTAATAGCTCCTCCATCTAAAATCAGAACCTGATGCCTAGAGACCTGCTCAAAAATCATTTGCAAGACTGCTTGGTTTTCATTAGATTCCTTTAAGCCCGGTCCTACAAGAATCACGTTGGCCTTTTGAATTTGCTCGCAAAGAAGATCCCGATCCGCCAGATCAAAGCCCATGGCCTCAGGAAGATGGCTATGAAGGGCAGGGATATTCTCCTGGTCTGTTGCAACAATGACCAACCCCGCCCCACTATGAACCGCAGCGATCGCTGCCATAATAATGGCTCCCCCATAAGGATAGGTTCCTCCAATCAGGAGCAGACGACCAAAATCACCCTTATATGACCTTGCCTCTCGCTTCACAATAACCTGCTGGATCTCTTCTTTCTGAACTTTTCTCATACCTTCCTCATTTCTAGCAAAAAAGGAGAAGCCACAACTCCCCCTTCCTTCTTTTTATTTTCCTCTGAATTCTGCGAAGACTTGCAAGATCTTTGCAGCAACAGCTTGTGGTTGATTTTGTTTGGCTATTAATTGATCATCTGCATAGGGAGAAAGAGCCGGAAAATCACCAATTTGAACCGCATAAAGAGCTTTTTCAAAGAGCTCAATATCGTTTTGATCATTGCCAAAAGCCACAAAATTGTCTCCACAGAGTTCTTCTACTGTCGTCGCTTTATGAGTGTCTGCTGGATTGAGATAGATACATTTTTCATGGGAATGATAGCGAATATGAGCCTTATTTGTCTTTTCAATTCGCTCAACAATCTCATCCACCAACTCCTCGTGGCCTCCCATATAGATCACAACCTTAATCGGGTCCGTCAGGTCCTCTAAAGAACGATACTGGGCTTTCTTGAGGGGATCCACATTAGCAATAAAAGGAATCTTTTCCAAAATCTGGCCACTATAATCAAAGGTATCGTCCACAAAAAATGGTAGATTATAATGGCGACAAAAGCCAAGGACTTCTCGATACACATCCTTGTCCAATTGATCCTCATAAACCAGTTGACCCTGCCGATAAGCTAGTCCGCCATTTAAGCCAATTACGAGTTGCTGACTCAATGAATCCCCTAAAAGGCCTAAGCAATCCCGATAAGAACGTGCAGAAGCAAAGGCGACTTCATGGCCAAATTCTTCTGCTCTCAATAAGACCTGTTTAATTTCATCATCGATTGTCACACCATCGAATGACAAGGTTCCATCTAAATCAAAGACAAACTTCATCTCGTTCACACTTTCATTTTTTTAAGGTACGAACAGCTGCTTCGTAGGTTTGCTCCATCAACATCGTAACGGTCATAGGACCAACCCCTCCTGGTACCGGGGTAATGTGACTAGCCAGGGGTGCAACCGAGTCAAAATCGACATCCCCACATAATTTGCCATTCTCATCGCGATTCATCCCGACGTCAATGACCACTGCGCCTTCTTTCACGAAGTCTGCTGTTACAAATTTCGCACGACCGATCGCAACAACCAAGATATCCGCTCTTCTAGCGATTTTAGGCAGATGATGGGTCCGAGAATGGGTCAAGGTCACCGTTGCATTTTTGGCAAGTAATAACTGCGCCATGGGTTTCCCAACAATATTGGAACGACCAATCACGACTGCTCGCTTCCCTTCCAGATCAATCCCGTACTCTTTGAACATCTCCATGATTCCAGCTGGAGTGGAAGGGACCATGAGAGGGTTCCCAGCCCATAGGCGCCCCATATTCAAGGGGTGAAAGCCGTCCACATCCTTTGTCGGATCTATGGCTAAAAGGACCGCGTCCGCATCGATATGTTTAGGAAGGGGCAACTGTACCAAAATCCCGTGCCAGAGAGGGTCTTGATTGTATTGTTCAATCACTTCTAATAATTCATCTTGGCTGATACTTTCAGGAAGTCGTCTCACTTCACTGCGAAAGCCTGCAGCTATAGCAGAACGCTCTTTATTTCTCACATAGATCTTACTGGCTGGATTATCTCCGACCACGATCACAACAAGGCCAGGTACCAGGCCTGTCTCTTCTTTTAATCGTGCTGTTTTCTCCGCAATCTTACCCTGTAATTTTGTTGCGAGCGCCTTCCCATCAATTCGTGTCGTCATGTCAATTCTCTTTCTAGTCAAGTAATGAAAATAGTTCTCTCTATTATAGCAGATTTCAACTCTCAAACCTAACTGTTCCTATTTAGAATTTCCTATAGACGAAAACTATAGCCAGATAGACAAAAAATGAGCTTGAGACCACCCCAAACTCATCCACTAACCTGCTTAGTAAAGTAATTCATAAATTTCCATTGCAATTAAATCAATGCTATCAAAGGTATAGGTTTCACGTGCTTCGACATCACGAAGGGTAAAGGTTGAACCTTCTTCTTCATTGTGATTGTAAGCTACTTCCGCAACAACAACACCGTCACGTTCAAAATTACGTTTTAAGTTTCCACCGTCTTTTGTCATCGTCTCCAAACGGTTGATAATCCGTACTAAATGTGATTCCATTTTATTTCTCCTCTTTACTTTCTACTCCTCTATTTTATCATAAAAGAGAAAGCTCTTCCAATAAAAATTCACATTTTTCCATTGATTTACTTTCTTGTCCACTCTTCAGCAGCAATCCGTAGCAAATTCTTGCAAACTTCTAGAATACTGATATAATGAAATTATAAAAACTTTGACTATTTTTGACCTTTCAGAAATAGCGCTCGTCTCTTGATGGAAAACCATCAAAACCCTACTGTGAGGTATGTATATGCTTTGTCAAAATTGTAAAATAAATGAATCAACCATCCATTTATATACAAATGTAAATGGACGTCAGCAGCAAGTAGACCTCTGTCAAAATTGCTATAAAATTATGAAAACGGACCCAAATAACAGCTTCTTGAAAGGGATGACCCAACGGAGTCAACTCACCGGAGACCCTTTCGAAGATTTTTTCAATAACCTTGGAAACTTCCAAAGTCCGCAAGAACCCCAAACACCTCCAACTCAATCTGGAGGAAGCTATGGAGGTGGTGGCTACGGTCAAAACAATAACCGTGGTGGTGGTCAAGACCCACGTCAAGCCCGTCCTCAAAAGCCAAAAGGTCTTTTAGAAGAGTTCGGGATCAATGTCACAGAGATTGCCCGCAAAGGGGATATTGACCCTGTCATCGGCCGTGATGAAGAGATTATCCGTGTCATTGAAATTCTCAACCGTCGAACCAAGAACAACCCTGTTCTGATTGGGGAACCAGGTGTCGGAAAAACAGCTGTCGTAGAAGGCCTGGCGCAGAAGATTGTCGATGGCGATGTCCCTCATAAATTGCAAGGAAAAGAAGTTATTCGCTTAGACGTTGTTAGTCTGGTTCAAGGAACTGGGATCCGAGGTCAATTTGAAGAGCGCATGCAACAATTGATGGAGGAAATCCGTCGCCGGGAAGATGTGATTTTATTTATCGATGAGATTCATGAAATTGTCGGTGCTGGATCTGCTGGTGACGGCAATATGGATGCTGGAAATATCCTCAAACCAGCTCTCGCTCGTGGCGAATTACAATTAGTCGGTGCAACAACCCTTAATGAATACCGGATTATCGAGAAGGATGCGGCACTTGAACGCCGGATGCAACCCGTTAAGGTGGATGAGCCAACGGTTGAAGAAACCATCACCATCCTTAAAGGCATTCAGAAAAAATATGAAGACTACCACCACGTCCACTACACAGATGGTGCCATCGAAGCTGCGGCTCTTCTTTCCAATCGCTATATTCAAGACCGCTTCTTACCTGACAAGGCTATTGACCTCTTGGACGAAGCTGGCTCTAAGATGAATTTGACCTTGAATTTTGTCGACCCTAAAGTCATCGACCAGCGCTTGGTTGAAGCAGAAAATCTCAAAGCCCAAGCAACGCGTGAAGAAGATTTTGAAAAGGCGGCCTACTTCCGTGACCAGATTGCAAAATACAAGGAAATGCAAGGGCAACAGGTGACTGATCAGGAGACTCCTGTCATTAGTGAAAAAACCATTGAACATATTGTGGAACAAAAGACCAATATTCCAGTTGGCGATTTGAAAGAAAAAGAGCAGTCCCAATTGATCAGTCTCGCTTCTGATTTAAAAGCCCATGTCATTGGCCAAGATGACGCAGTGGATAAAATCGCAAAAGCTATTCGCCGTAATCGGGTCGGTCTGGGGTCTCCAAATCGTCCAATCGGAAGCTTCCTCTTTGTCGGACCAACCGGTGTTGGGAAGACCGAGTTGTCTAAACAATTGGCCATCGAGCTCTTTGGCTCGGCAGACAATATGATCCGCTTTGACATGAGCGAATACATGGAAAAACACAGCGTGGCAAAACTAGTTGGAGCACCTCCAGGCTATGTTGGCTACGATGAAGCTGGCCAACTGACTGAAAAAGTTCGTCGCAATCCATACTCTCTCGTTTTGCTAGATGAAGTTGAAAAAGCCCATCCAGATGTGATGCACATGTTCCTGCAAGTCTTGGATGATGGCCGTCTGACAGATGGTCAAGGCCGTACCGTTAGCTTTAAAGATACGATTATCATCATGACCTCTAATGCTGGAACCGGCAAAGCGGAGGCCAATGTTGGCTTTGGAGCAGCTCGGGAAGGTCGCACCAACTCTGTACTTGGAGAACTCGGGAACTTCTTTAGCCCTGAATTCATGAACCGTTTTGATGGCATCATTGAATTCCAACCTCTCTCAAAAGAAAACCTGCTTCAAATCGTTACTCTTATGCTGGATGAAGTCAATCAGCGTCTTGCACAAAATGAGATTCATCTGGACGTGACAGAGAAGGTCAAAGAAAAACTAGTTGATCTGGGTTACGATCCTAAAATGGGAGCACGCCCACTCCGTCGCACCATCCAAGACCATATTGAAGATGCGATTACTGATTTCTATCTAGAACATCCTAGTGAGAAAGACCTGAAAGCAGTTATGACTAGCAATGGAAATATTAGCATTAAAGCGGTTCCCAAGACGGTAGAAAAAACTTCAGAATGATCATCAAAAAGTAAAATAAGAGGCTGAAAAATTCAGTCTCTTTCTTTCTTCTCTCCACATTTTTGCTAAAAAATATGATATAATGATCAAAAAACAAGAAAAGAGAAAACCATGACCATTCCAAGTTTTGGTGAAAAGAAAAACGATGTGACCTACGTCAATCGCTATGGTGTCTACGCTGTTATTCCTAACAAGAATAGAGATCAGATCATTCTCGTACAAGCTCCTAATGGGGCCTGGTTCTTACCTGGTGGCGAAATCGAAGAGGGTGAAGATCACCTGCAAGCTCTAAAACGAGAACTGATGGAAGAATTAGGCTTTACTGCTGTCTTAGGGGAGTACTATGGTCAAGCAGACGAGTACTTCTATTCTAGCCACCGCGAAACCTACTACTACAATCCTGCCTATATTTATGAAGTCGTTGACTACACAGAAGCTCAAAAACCACTAGAAGATTTTAACAATCTCTCCTGGTTCCCGATAGAGGAAGCTATTGAAAAACTGAAACGAGGTAGCCATAAATGGGGCATTGAGCAGTGGAAAATTGCCCATAAAAACTAAAGGAATTCTTTCACAAAATAAAAAAAAGTGCTATAATAAATGAAGATAGAGGTCAGGAGGAACTCATATGAAGCTCATTAATACCACCAATAGTCATGCTACCTTGGTTAAAACTCAACTTGCTAGCACTGACGCCTTGCTTGTCGAGGTTTATTCCGCTGGCAATACTGATGTTATTTTTACACAAGCCCCAACCCACTATGAATTGTTGATCAGCAACAAACACCGGGCTATTCGTGAAAACGAAGTTGAAAAAATTCGTGAGTTCTTTTTAAAACGCAAAATTGATCTTCAAATTGTTGACCAATCTGCTATTAAAACCCTCTATTCTGATAAACTAATCGAAATTTCTTTCCCAGTTGCTAAGTAAGGTCCTTCTACCTTACTTTTTTCTTTGGTCTCTTTTTCAAAAAAACAAAACGTCCTTTCACCTCTATAATGAGATGAAAGGATGTTTTATTTCTGATAGATCATTTTTACATGAGGGGTAGAAGCCAAGATAAAGGGCTCGCTCACCCTTTGAAAACCCAACTTTTCATACAAGCTGACCACCTGTTCTTGGACCTCAATTTCAATGGTCTTCCCAGGAAAACTCTGTTCACACAGAGCCAAAATCTGCTCCACTATAGCCTGGCCCAGCCCTTGGCCACGACTATCTTTAGCTACAGCGACTCGGCCGAAATGAATACTAGCCCCTATCTCAAAGATACGTGCATAGGCATCTACGCGTCCTTCCTCATCTTGATGAAAAAGATGAATAGCCCTAAGATCAATAGCGTCAAGATCATTGTAAATTCTTGTCTGTTCCACGACAAAAGTCTCCAAACGCAATTGAACGATCTCGTAAAACTCTTTCAGTTCTAGTTCTTTAAATTCTTTCTGGTACCATATCAGTTCCTCTTTATTGAAAAGTCGCAAGGAGACTCACTCCCTGCGACTTTTTCATTTCTTATTATTTGGCTTCAAATCCTTCTGCTACTGCGTCCGCAAAGTTTTCTTCTACGATGCTTGCACAGTGGTCACAGATGGTTGCGTTGTAGCTACGTTCTGCTGTACTTGGATCGATACGACGGCAACGATCACAAACCTCACCAGCTGCACGTTCAACAGTGAAGGCAACATCTTCGAAGGCTACTGCACCTTCTGGAGCTGGACCTTCTGCAATGGTCAATTCTGAGACAATCAAGAGTTGAGCAACATTGCTATCTACTGCCCCAAGAAGAGTCTTCACTACTTCATTTGGATAAACCGTCAAGTGAGCTTCGAGTGATTTACCGATTACTTTTTCATTACGAGCTTCTTCTAAAGCTTTTTGAGCTTGACCACGGAAGTCCATGAAGGCTGACCAAGTATCCAAGATTTCTTCTTGGTTGGCAAATGTTTCTGCTTCTGGCAATTCTGATAATTGAACAAAATCCTCTGCTTCAAACTCAAGGTATGACCAGATTTCTTCAGCAGTGTGAGGAAGAATTGGCGTCAAGAGTTTAGTGATTTTCACCAAAATATCATAGAAGACTGTTTGCATCTGACGGCGTTCGAGTGATTTAGCTCCTTCGATATAGACAACATCTTTGGCAAAATCAAGGTAGAAGGCAGACAAATCAACATTGATAAAGTTCACCAAAGCCTTATAGATGGTCAAGAATTCGAAGTTTGCATAAGCATCACGAATGGTCTTAACAAGTTGGTTAAAGCGAATGGTCATGTACTTATCAACGGAACGTAGTTCTTCGTAAGCGACTGCATCCTCAGCTGGGTTAAAGTCAGATGTGTTGGCAATCAAGAAACGAAGCGTGTTACGAATCTTACGATAAGATTCTGATACTTGGCTAAGGATATCCATTGAGATACGAACATCATTGCTTGTATCTACACTTGTTACCCAAAGGCGAAGAATTTCAGCACCAAATTGTTTCTCAACATCGCTAGGCAAAATAGTATTTCCAAGAGATTTGGACATCTTTTCACCCTTACCATCAAGGGTAAAACCTTGTGACAAGATTTGTTTGTAAGGTGCTACACCGTGGTTAGCCACAGATGTGATCAGTGATGAGTTGAACCAACCACGGTATTGGTCTGAACCTTCTAGGTAAAGATCAGCTGGGTATTTGAGTTCTGGACGGTTGACCACAACCCCATTCCATGACGAACCTGAGTCAAACCAAACGTCCATGATATCTGTTTCTTTTTTGAACTCACCATTTGGTGAACCTGGATGGGTGAATCCTTCTGGCAAGAGGTCTTTGGCATCACGTTCCCACCAAACGATTGATCCGTGCTCTTCAAAGAGTTGAGCTACATGTTCGATGGTTTCAGCTGTCATGATTGGTGTGCCATCTTCAGCGTAGAAGATTGGAAGCGGAACACCCCATGCACGTTGACGCGAGATGACCCAGTCACCACGGTCACGAATCATGTTGTAAAGACGGACTTTCCCCCATTCTGAGTGGAATTTTACTTTTTCAATTTCATCCAAGATTTCTTGGCGGAATTTTGATACAGAAGCAAACC
>ENA-OWLX01000324-OWLX01000324.1-metagenome-genome-assembly--contig:-NODE-324-length-16674-cov-3.543354_pt1 | contig 16674 bp, 11 predicted proteins | sample MGYA00245351_ERZ651106 | MGnify/ENA primary metagenome ERZ651106 (study PRJEB26857, sample SAMEA4031768) | metagenome | biome: human; feature: oral; material: saliva | place: Philippines | collected 2014... | reverse complement strand
TTAATTGGCTACGCGACGGCGGCGGCTAAAGAAGAAGATCAACCCTTAAGTGCCCAAGTCTTGGATGGCAAACTTGGCCTAGAGGCTGCTTACAATGTTAGCCTTAGTGGTCAGGATAGCAACCAGTCATCAAGTCGCCAATTAATTGGTAAGGATTTACATCTGACTTTAGACTCACGTCTACAAAACAAATTAGAAGAATTAATGACCCAATACCAAATGACTTACCAACCGGAAGCTTTGCAAGCCTATTTGGTGGAAGCCAAAACTGGTAAGCTAGTAGCGGCTTCGCAACGCCCAAGTTTTAACCTCAATAGTCGTGAAGGCATTGAGGCAGAATGGAAGAACTTGATGGTGGAAGAAGCCTATGAACCAGGTTCAACTATTAAGATTCTAACCATGTCGGTGGCCTATGACCGCCAACTCTATAAACCAGGTGAACTCTATCAATCAGGCTCCATCCAAGTTTACGACCAAGTGGTTAAGGACTATAACAAAGTAGGGTGGGGGCAGATTAGTTTTGAAGAAGGCTTGGCACGTTCTAGTAACGTGGCCATGGTCAATCTTGTTAACCGCATGGGCGATCAAGAGTGGGTTAAGAAGTTAGGTGACTTTGGCTTTGGCAAAGGGACTGACTTTGGTCTGGAAAATGAAACAACTGGTAACTTCCAATTTGATAACCCAGTTTCACGAATTATGAGTGGCTTTGGCCAAGGGTTCTCCGCTACGCCTATTCAACTCTTACAAGCCTATAGTAGTATAGGGAATCAGGGCCAAATGCTGAAAGTCCAAGTGGTTCAAGGACTGGATTCTGCAGGTGAATTCCAATCCCGTGTCTTAGGTAAGCCAATTTCCAAGGAAGCAGCCAATCATGTTCTCCAACTTATGGTGGACACGGTTGAGAAGCCTTATGGGACCGCAGTCTCCTTCCGTAACCCATATGTAAAGGTTGCAGCTAAGACTGGGACCGCCCAAATCGCAGATCCTAATGGTTCAGGCTATCTAACGGGAGCAAATGACTACTATCACTCAGTAGTAACTTTCTTCCCGGCAGATAATCCTAAATACATGCTCTATATGGCTATGAAGCGGCCGCAACAAGATCACGGGCTTCTTGGATCGCAGATTTTAGGCAAACTCTTTAATGACTATATCGAATATATTATGGTGAAACCATAAGAAGAAAGAAGGACATAGGATGCAAGTAGAAGACTTACTAAGAGCAGTTCCTAGTGGTCAATTGTATGGCCCAGAAATCAAAGGGGAAATTACGCAACTAGTTAATGATACACGTAACTTAGTGCCTGGTTGTGCCTTTGTTGCCATTAAGGGCCTACAATTTGACGGTCACACTGCTGTAGATCAAGTAGCAGCAGCTGGGGCTAAGCTTATGGTGGTAGAAGTCCTGCCTGAAAATTGGAAAGATTACCCATTAAGCTTTTTCTTGGTTCCTTCAACTTTCCGAGCACAAGCCTTGTTAGCTAATCAGTTTTTTGGTCGACCTACCGAGCATCTTAATGTGGTGGCAGTCACCGGGACTAATGGTAAAACAACCATTTCTAGTCTTATTAGTGATTTGCTCATGCAATTAGGGCATAAGACAGGGCTCATTGGGACCCTACATTATAAGGTGGATCAGACTTATTATCCGTCCATCAACACGACGCCAAATGCCTTAGCCCTTCAGCAATTATTTGCTGAAATGGTATCGGTAGGCTGTCAGGATGCTCTAATTGAAGCCTCTTCTCATGCCTTAGCCTTGGGGCGACTTTGGGCGACGGATATTGACTGTGCCATCTTCACTAACTTAACTCGGGAACACTTGGATTTCCACAAAACAATGAAAGGCTATGCCTATGCTAAGTCCTTGCTCTTTGCCCAACTAGGACAACAGTTTGCTGGTGAGGGACCAAGGCTTGCTATCATCAATGCGGATGATCCTTATGCTTCCATTATGATGCAAGCAACTTCAGCGGATGTTTTGACTTATAGTCTTGAAGATCCTAGAGCTAGCGTATATGCTGACCAACTAGCAGTTAAGGATGGTAACCAGACCTTCAGACTGCATTATCGCAATCAGACCTATCAAGTTGTTAGCCCTATGCTTGGCGCCTACAACGTAGCTAACTTTATGGCGGCCTTTCTTTGCTTGGTAGACTATTACCATGTCCAACCTCAAACAGTAATTGATTTAATGCTCAGCTTTGGTGGGGTTGAGGGTCGGATGCAAAGACTAGATCTAGGACAAGAATTCGAAGTAGTAGTCGACTTTGCTCACACGCCAGATGCCATTGAACGTGTGCTTCAAGAGTTAAAAGCTCAGAAGCCTAAACGCTTAGTTACCATTATTGGGCACAGTGGCGGTAATCGCGATAGTGGGGCGCGCCCGGAAATTGGGGACAAAGTCTTTGAATATTCGGATTGGGTGATTTTCACGGCCGATAATCCACGACATGAACCTGTGGCAAAAATTTGTGCAGAATTAATTGGAAATCACGATGAAGTGCCTTATAAGGTTATTGAAGATCGCAAGGAAGCCATTGACTATGTCATTTCTCAGGCGCAAGCAGGGGATCTGCTAATCTTCGCTGGCAAGGGTAGCGAGCCCTACCAGATTATTGGCGATGACAAGGTGCCTTATGATGAAGTGACTGAAATTGAGGCGGCAGTGTCCCGCCACTTTGGCTAAGAATGTCGGATAAACTAGTGAACAGAGAGGAAGAGAGAGATGGAATTACTATTGCCAATGGCCGTGAGTTTTGCAATCACGGTAATCATTATGCCGTTCTTTATCGGCTACTTTAACTATCGAAAGATTGGACAGACAACCCGTGAAGAAGGCCCTAAGTGGCATGAAGTCAAGACGGGGACACCGACCATGGGTGGGACGGTCTTTATCATGGCCATTTTAGTAACACTTCTAGGAGCTGCCGCACTCTTGCGCCTTTTAGACGGTGGTGTCTGGATGCTCTTATTGACCTTCTTGTTATTCGGTGGGATTGGCTTTATCGATGACTTTATCAGTATCTTCCGCCATCAAAATGAAGGTTTAACACCGCGCCAAAAATTCTTAACCCAATTGATTTTTTCTGGCATTATCGTTTTAATTGGCCTTTTGAACAAGGTGGAATTAGCCTTCAACCTAGGGCCTTTCCTGATCAGTAACGCCCTTGTGATTGGTGTTTTCGCCTTTATCTGGATTACTGGTTTCTCCAATGCTGTTAACTTGACAGATGGTTTGGATGGCTTAGCAACAGGTTTAAATATTTTCGCTTATGGTGTTTATGGAGCAATGGCGCTTAAGAGCAAGCAAGCTTCCTTAGCCTTGATCTGCTTGGTGGTAGTAGGTGCATTAATTGGCTTTTTATATTATAATAAAAAGCCGGCCAAGATTTTCATGGGGGACGTTGGTTCCTTGGCTTTAGGCGCTGGTTTAGCGGTGATTTCGCTCTTAGTAAACAATCCTTGGAGCTTACTCTTAGTCGGCATCGTCTTTGTAGTAGAAACTGCCAGCGTCATGTTACAAGTAGCGTCCTTCAAGCTAACTGGTAAACGAATTTTCAAGATGAGCCCAATTCACCATCACTTTGAAATGAGTGGTTGGAGTGAACAAAAAGTTGTGACCGTATTTTGGCTCGTTGGCCTCTTAGCAGGGTTAGGCTATTATTTCATATTCTAATCAGATAAGGTGTGGAGTTTAATGGGACAAATGGGTCAAGATTTAAAAAATAAAAAAGTGCTAGTAATGGGTTATGCTATGACGGGACGCTCTGTCGTTGAATATCTCTTAACTCAAGGGGCACAAGTAACCTTAAACGACCGGGGAAATCTTCTAGAAGATTCGTCGGTCCATTTGCTTATGGACAGAGGTGTTAAGGTGGTAGATGGCGGACATCCGCTAGAACTCTTAGACCAGGACTTTGATTTTATGGTCAAAAACCCTGGGATACCTTATCATGTGCCTTTAATTGAGGAAGCCCAAAAGCGAGGATTACCTATCTATACAGATATTGAGCTAGCTTCTTGGATTGCGCCATGTCCTATTGTGGCCGTGACAGGAAGTAATGGGAAGACCACCACGACCAGTTGGATTCATCAAATGCTAGCGCACCGGCCACAAGGTCAGGCTCGTTTAGCAGGAAATATCGGGGTGCCGTCACTTGTAACGGCTAACCAAGCAAGCCCTGATGATGTAATCGTAATGGAAGTATCTAGCTTCCAATTGATGGGAACCGAGAAGTTCCGGCCAAGTATTGCGGTTATGACCAACCTAACTTCAGCCCATCTGGATTATCATGGTAATCAGGAAGGTTACGAAGCGGCTAAATTCAAATTAGTTGCTAACCAAACAGCTGCTGATTATTGGATTTATAATGTTACCGATCCAACCCTTCTTGCACATGCCAGTCAGGTTAAAGCCCAGCAGGTGCCATTTAGCCATTTGCCAGCCAGCCCTGAAGTGCAGGCCCAGGGTGCCTATCGCCAAGGGGATGCTCTATATTTCCGCGGTGAGGAAGTAGCCAAAGTGTCACAAATTGGCGTACCAGGAGACCACAACGTCCAAAATGCCCTGGCAGCAATTGCAGTGGCAAAGTTACTAGGTGTCTCCAACCAAGCTATTCAAGCGGAACTGAGTGCCTATGCTGGCATGCCTCATCGCTTACAGCCTATTGCTAAGTCAGCGGGTCGCATCTTCTATAACGACTCCAAGTCAACGAATATGGTGGCGGCCACTACAGCTCTTAAGAGCTTTACCCAACCAATCCGTTATATCGGTGGCGGCCTAGATCGGGGCAATGAATTCGATGATTTAATCCCCCACTTGGATTATGTTGTAGAGGCCTTTCTTTATGGGGAAAGTAAGGAAAAGATGGCTAAGGCTTTCCGTCAAGCGGGAGTACCAGCCGTACATCTTTTTGAGAACCTGGATCAAGCAAGTTTAGCTGCATATGAAGCTGCTCATGCGGGAGAAGTAGTCTTGTTCTCACCTTCATGCGCAAGTTGGGATCAATTCGCTAACTTTGAGGTGCGTGGTCAGCATTTTGTAGACTTAATCCAGTCTTATCTGGCCGAAAAACCTTATAAGGACTAAAAGGGAGGTAGTCATGCATGGCTGAAATTAAACGTATTGTACTTTCAGGTGGCGGAACAGGTGGGCATATCTATCCAGCTCTCGCCCTCTATCAAGTCATTAAAGCTAAATATCCAGAGGTAGAGTGCCTCTATGTAGGTAGTCAAAAGGGCTTGGAGGCAGATATCGTCGCTAAAGAAGGTCTTGCCTTTCAATCAGTTGAGATTCAGGGTTTAAAACGTTCTTTATCTCTTGAAAATCTTAAGACAGCTTGGCTCATGTTAACCAGTGTCCACAAGGCCAAAAAAATCTTACGAGATTTTAAGCCAGATGTGGTGATTGGAACAGGCGGCTATGTCTGTGCACCAGTCCTGTACGCTGCTAGCCGTCTAGGTATTCCAAGCTTAATTCATGAACAAAATAGTGTGGCAGGAGTTACTAACAAATTCCTTAGCCGTTTTGTCAATCGGATTGCGACTTGCTTTGAAGAAGTGAAAAGTGACTTTAAGGGGCAAGAAAGCAAGATTATTTTAACTGGGAATCCGCGTGGCCAAGAAGTAGTGGCTACACCAAAAATGGACACCATCCTCTCTGAACAATTCCACTTGGATGATCAAGTGCCAACCGTCTTGGTCTTTGGAGGTAGTCGTGGTGCGCCGGCTATTAATCAAGCGGCCGTTGAAGCTATTCCGTCCTTTGCAGGACAAGACTACCAAGTTATTGTGGCAACAGGTCGAGTGCATTATGATGAACTACGCCAAAGTCTCAAGGAAGAGCTGCCAGCTAACGTCCGTCTAGTACCTTATATCGACAATATGCCAAGTCTCTTGCGCCAAATTAAGCTAGTGGTCGGTAGAAGTGGGGCTACTAGCTTAACGGAATTAACGGCATTAGGCCTGCCAAGCATTCTGGTGCCTAGTCCTTATGTTACTAACAATCACCAGGAGCATAATGCTATGGCCCTTGTGGACCATGGGGCGGCTCGCATGATTAAACAAGCTGATTTGACTGCGAATAGACTAGTGGAGACCATCCAGGAACTGATGGCTGACCCAGAAAACCTAGAAAAAATGGCGCAATCAGCCTATGAATTAGGGATTCGTGACGCTTCAGATCGCTTGGTTAAAGTTTTAGAAGAAATCTGCAAGTAAGAAAAATAGAATCTAGAGAAAGGAGGGAAGTAATGGCTAATTATCGTCTGGATCAGCGTAGTCGCTATCAAGAAGATTATCAGGAGAACCGTCAAACACTCAACCAACGTCGCCAACCTAGCCGGCAAAGAAGTCAGGGCAATTACCGCTTAGATGCGAACGGACAACCTGTGATGCGACCTAATCAGGATCGTCTGCGTCCTCGCACTTATCAGGAAGCGGGCTATGACTATGAAGAAGCGCAAGGAGTTCCTAATCAGCCTGACTTTTCAGGCAGACGACAAGGCAATCATCGGATTAAGCCAACGCCTGCTCAATCAAGTCAAGCCTGGACGGAATATGAAGAGGATTATGAGACCCGACTTGTGATTAAGCCTAGAGCGGGTAACTATCGCCAAACACCTCATCACACTTCCCTCCCTGATCATGACAAAGCAAGTAAGGATTTTGGACAAGCACGTTGGCCTAAGGGCAAGATGAAGCTTTTTTCTGTCTTCGTTGTCTTAGTTTTAAGTTTGGCAGTAGTGGGTTATCGACTCTTGCCAACACACTATGTCAATGCTGTTCAGATTGTGGGTAATCAGCGAGTGGATGGTGAAGCCATTGTCGCCGCCTCAGGCATTCGCGATTTTGACCGCGTCAAAGACATCATGGCTAAGCGCAAGTCGATTGAACAAGCCATTATGAAGGAGAATCCACTTGTCAGCAAGGTGACCTTACGTCGTCCTAATATGCAGAGTCTCCAACTAGAGATTGAAGAACATGCTATTGTAGCCAAGATTAAATCAGGAAACCAATGGATTGCAGTCTTAGATAATGGGACTTGGGGTGATTTTAGTGCCAGTGTGGCAGCTAAAGAAGCTGTCAACCTAGACCAATTGCCAGAACTCTTGGTTCAGGCTCCATCAGGTCGAGTAACGGAGTTGACAACCATGTTAAAACAAACCCCGCCCGATATTCTCAGCCAAATTGAAAGTCTCAAGCTAGGTCAAGAGGCCAGCAAGAATATGGCCTTTGAAGCTAAGATGCGGGATGGCAATCTGGTAAAGGCAGTACTACCTACCTTCAATCATAAGATGACTTTCTACAATCAAATGCTTAAAGAATTAGGTGATAAGAAGGGAACACTTAATCTGGAAGTGGGAGCCTACTTTACGCCATTTACAGGCCAACAACGGCCAGTAAGGGTCCAGTCTGGACAACAACCTTAATAGACAAACAAAAGCGAGGACTTAGTCCTCGCTTTTACTATAGGCCCGTCTTCATAGTGTCCCGAGAGCTGGTATGGGAAGGATTTACTATGTGAAAAAGAACTAACAGAGACAAATAAGGGAAAAATCTATATTAATTCTTTGTGACAGGCATTATTTCGCTTCATATCAAGGCCAGTATGTGATAGAATTATAGGGAGAGATTATATCTCATCCAGGGAGACCAAGCTCCCCTGTGAGAGGACAAAGGAGGGCTAACGCTTGTGAGAACCCCAGAAATTTTTGTTAGTTTAGATATTGGGACTACCTCAATTAAAGTGGTTGTAGCTGAGCACATGAATGGCCAAGTCAATATTATTGGTGTAGGTAACGAAAAGTCACGTGGCTTAAGCCGTGGCGTAATCGTCGATATCGATGAGACGGTCTATTCCATTCAACAGGCCATTGCGCAAGCAGAGCAAAAAGCACAAGTTAAAATAAATGATGTCATTGTCGGCGTACCAAGTAACAAGCTGATGATTGATAACTGTCACGGTATGATTGCTGTTTCCAGTGATACCCGTGAGATTACCGAAAAAGATGTTAATAATGTCATTATGGCTGCTAAGGTGCGGTCTGTTCCACCTGAACGGGAAATTATTTCCATCATTCCAGAAGAATTTATTGTGGACGGATTTACCGGCATCCGCGATCCTCAGGGCATGATTGGGGTTCGGCTAGAACTCTATGCACGCCTGATTACAGGTCCTAAGACCATCATCCACAACATTCGTCGTTGTGTGGAGAAGGCTGGACTCAACATTACGGAATTGGTGGTGCAACCCCAAGCTATTGCAGAGGTAGCCCTAACTCCTGATGAACGTGAATTTGGGACCATCATCGTAGATATGGGTGGGGGCCAAACCAGTGCCTCAATTATTTATGACAACCAATTGAAGTATTCCTTCGTTGACCAAGAAGGTGGCGACTTCGTCACCAAGGATATCTCCTTAATCCTCAATACATCCTTAGAGAATGCGGAGCGGATTAAGCGTGAGTTTGGCTACGCAGTCTCTCGTCAGACTTCTGAAGAAGAATACTTCCCAGTGGAGACAGTTGGGCGTAAGGAACCTGTTCGCGTAGATGAACGCTATTTATCGGAAATTATTGAAGCCCGTTTGGCGCAAATCTTTGAGACAGTTCGAGATGACTTGGAAGGGGTCGATGCCCTCGACTTACCAGGCGGTTTCGTTTTGACTGGTGGTGCGGCTTCCTTACCAGGCGTCTTAGAACTAGCCCAAGAGTATTTTGGTCCTAAGGTTCGCCTCTATATTCCAGAGCAAATGGGTATGCGGAACCCAGTCTTTACGACAGCTATTGGCATGGTAGAGTATGCCGCAGGCTTAGATGTTGTTCATCGCATTGCGCAAGGAACTTATCAAGCAGCAAGTGCACCACGTCAGGATCGTGGATTTGAACGACCTTATCAAGAGACTGTATCACAGGATGCAACAAACCAGCCAATGATGCCGCCTCGTCAGCAAGCGCCTCGCCGTCCGGCAAGACCAGAGCGTCAACGACCGGTAGCAGAGCCGGTGTCAGACTACGATGCATACTCCAATCTGGGAGGCTATGCTGCAGAAGAGCCAAACTATGTTCCAGAGCCAGAGGCTGGGGTTAATTATGATAACCAAGTCCCTGTAGTAGGTAACGGGATTATCAGTAAAATTCAAGCATTTTTCAGAACATTTTTCGATTGAGATTCAGGAGGAACGATTTATGGAATTAGCATTTGATTCAATTAGCGGCCGTGACGGCGCCGTTATCAAAGTCATCGGGGTCGGTGGGGCCGGCGGCAATGCCGTTAACCGTATGATCGCTGAAGGCGTCCAAGGGGTAGAGTTTATTGTAGCCAATACAGATACTCAAGCCCTCAAAGGCTCACAAGCAGAAACTAAGATTCAATTAGGTCCTAAGGTAACCAAGGGCTTAGGGGCAGGTTCAGTCCCTGAAGTCGGTCTTAAGGCTGCTGAAGAAAGCGAAGAACAAATCCGTACAGTACTTGAAGGCGCAGATTTAGTCTTCGTAACAGCTGGTATGGGTGGGGGGACCGGTACTGGTGCTGCTCCAATCGTAGCTCGCATTGCCAAAGAATTAGGCGCCTTAACAGTGGGTGTCGTGACGCGTCCTTTCACCTTTGAAGGTCCTAAACGTGGCCGTTACGCAGCTGAAGGTCTTAAGAACTTGAAGGAAAACGTGGATACCTTAGTGACCATCTCTAACAACCGTCTCTTAGAAATCGTTGACCGCAAGACACCAATGTTAGAAGCTTTCTCTGAAGCGGATAACGTTTTACGTCAAGGGGTTCAAGGGATTTCTGACTTGATTACTGCACCAGGTTACGTCAACTTGGACTTCGCTGACGTGAAGACAGTCATGAAAGATCAAGGGACTGCTCTCATGGGTATCGGGGTGGCCTCTGGTGAAAACCGTACAGCTGAGGCAACTAAAAAGGCTATTTCTTCTCCACTCTTGGAAGTTTCAATCGATGGGGCTGAACAAATCCTCTTGAACATTACCGGTGGTTCTGACTTAACCCTCTTTGAAGCTCAAGATGCTAGCGAAATCGTGGCCAACGCTTCAACTAGCGACGTTAACATCATCTTCGGTACATCTATCAATGAAAATCTTGGCGATGAGGTAGTAGTTACTGTTATCGCAACTGGGATTGACACTGAAAAGAATGCACCAAGTAAGATGGCTCAACGCCCAGCGCGCAACAATTACAATGCAACGCCTGCAAACAATGCGCCAGAGCCAAGCCAACCCGCAGTATCACCAAGCAATGACATTGAATTAGCACCGCGCGGTCGCGAGAGCGAACGTGACTTATTCAGCGATTGGGATATCCGTCGTGAACAAAGCACTCGTGAGTCTGCTCATGACATGCCACAGCGGACTTTCCAACGTTCAAGTGACGTTAGCCGTAACCGTCAAGTTGATACAACGGAAGATAACGAACTTGATACACCACCTTTCTTCCGCAAACGCCACCGTGGCTAGTTTAATCAACTAGTTGTTGGCAAGCACCATGGGCACGCAAGTCTACGCTTCTGGGCGCTAGCTAGCGTGCCTATGGTCGTTATTGAAGAAAAAATCAAGTAAAGAGGTAGAGTTATTATGCTGATACAATTTATTTCTTGGGCATTCACTGCTTACGAGACCCTCATTATTATTTGGGCCATCATGTCTTGGTTTCCTGATGCCCGTTACAGTAACTTAGGACGATGGGTAGGTAGCCTAGTCGAGCCTTATGTTGAGCTTTTTGATCGCTTTATCCCTCCAGTAGGGGGCTTAAGCTTTTCAGTTATGGCGGCGCTGTTGGTTCTCTACCTGGTTCAAAATTTCCTTATGCGATTGTTAGTTGGGGTGTAATCCCATGAAAGAGGGCATTTATCAACATTATCGTAAAGAAGAACAGGCCTTCATTGACTATGTGCTAGAACAGATGGCCTATGCGGCTAGTCGCTATTGTCCGGTAACTAGTTACTTTGTGACTCCGCGTGAAGCCCTGATTGCCCAACAATTGGCTAATGGACAAGATGAAGTTCAATTAGCCTGCCAAGGTGGCTTGCCAGGAGCTGAACGTCAAAGACTGGTTTTTTATCCCCAGTATTATGATTTAGAAGCTAGCGACTTCCAGATTCAAGCCCTGAAAATTCACTTTCCGCAGAAATTTGCCAATATACGACATGGGTCTATCCTAGGTTCTCTCCTAGGAGCCGGCCTAGAACGAAATCGAATTGGTGATATCATCACGGATGGTCAAGACTGGCAAGTGCTGGTGGATGCCAAAATTGCGCCCTATGTTTGTCAAAATGTGACCAAAATGGGAAATGTCGGAGTAAGGCTTGAATATATCGAGCCTGATCAGGTTCTGACACCACAAGTCCTCTGGGAAGACCAGACGGTCATTACCACGTCATTAAGGCTTGACACTATGCTGAGTAAAGTCTATAATTTTTCTAGACAGCGTGCAAAAGAAGCCGTCTTAGGGGGCTTGGTCAAGGTCAATTATTTAGAAATTAATCGACCGGATTTTGAGCTAGAGGCAGGCGACTTTGTCTCGCTAAGGAAGTTTGGACGTTTTCAAATTGATGCCGAAGAGGGCCTGACTCGTAAAGACAATATTCGTCTTAAGGTCAAAGTCCTAGTCGTCTAAAGAAGAGAGCAAGAACAAAGGAGTGTGTGACATGCCAATTACACCAAATGATATTTTAACCAAAGACTTTGAGCGTGAATTCAGAGGCTATGCCAGAGAGGAAGTCAATGAATTTCTAGATGAAGTTGTTGTTGATTACGAACGCGCTTTGGATCAAGTGGCTGCCCTTAAACGCCAGTTAGCGGAAGCTGATGAGAAAATCAAAAATTTCGAGAAATTACAAGAATCCTTGAATAGCTCAATCTTGATTGCTAACGAAGCGGCTGAACGCCTCAAACAAAATGCGCGTAAGGAAGCAGAACTCATTATTTATGAGGCAGAACGTGAGTCTGACCGCATTATCGCTAATGCACATGATACCGTCAACCACTTGGCTAATGAAGTGGAACTCTTACGTCATAATGGACGCAACCTTCAGTTCGAAATGCAACGCATGTTGACTCAACAACTAGATTTAATCAAGTCTCAAACCTTTGAACAGGAGATTGCTTTTGCAACACCTGCTACCGAAGATAGCCAGGCTGAAGAACGTAGTTCTGAGCGTGTAGCTGCCTTAGAGCAAGAGGTAGAGACCCAAGTCACTTCAGATGTGGAAGAATTTGTCCATGAAACTCAAGGAAACTTAGAAGCTAAGGTAACACCTGACAAGGATGACCAAGCTTCTGTTGAAAGTATCTTGGGCCAAACCATCAAAATTGAATTACCAGAAATGATGTAAGACCACTATCTTCACTACACATCCCCAGCGATCTAGGAAGGGTGCAAGCCTAGAGTTCCCTGTAGGGTAGATAATCAGCTTACTTATAATGCCCGGTGAACCAAAGTAGCCGGTGCCGCTTAAAGAGCGTTATCATGTAAGAGAATTTGTATGACTACAAATAAAATTGGGTGGTACCACGTTGCGACGTCCCGTTCTGGGGCGTCTTTTTATATTTTTTTTGTAGTTAATAGTGTTAAGAAAGGAATATTGTCAATATGAAACTAAAAGAGACCCTCAACCTTGGTCAAACCGATTTCGCCATGCGCGCGAACTTGCCAACTAAAGAAGTCGTCCTACAAGAAGAGTGGGAAAATGCGGATGTTTATCAACAAATCCAAGCTAAGAATGCTGACAAGCCGACTTATGTGCTCCACGATGGGCCTCCCTATGCCAACGGTAAAATCCACATGGGTCACGCCCTCAACAAAATTAGTAAGGATATTATCATTCGCTCTAAATCTATGTCTGGCTTCCGGTCGCCTTATGTACCAGGTTGGGACACACATGGTCTGCCAATCGAATCAGCCCTGACCAAGCAAGAAGGGGTTGATCGCAAGTCCATGTCTGTGGTCGAATTCCGCAAACTCTGTCAAGAATATGCCCTACGCCAAGTAGAAGGCCAAAAAGCTGACTTCAAACGCTTAGGTGTGACAGGTGAGTGGGACAATCCTTACTTGACTCTAGCTCCTGAATACGAAGCGGCACAAATTCGCATTTTCGGCCAAATGGCGGCAAAAGGCTACATCTACAAAGGCTTGAAGCCAATCTATTGGTCACCATCCAGTGAATCGTCCTTAGCAGAAGCCGAAGTTGAATATGCAGACGTAACCTCTCCTTCTATCTATGTGGCTTTCAAGGTCAAAGACGGCAAAGGGATCGTACCAGAAAAAGCTGAGTTCGTAATCTGGACCACCACGCCTTGGACTTTACCAGCTAACTTAGGGATTTCAGTGAGCCCTGTGGCTAGCTACGTCCAAGTCAAGGTTGGAGACCGTCATTTCATCGTAGCCCAAGACTTGCTAGAGTCCTTAGCTCAAACCCTCAACTGGGAAGATTACCAAGTCGAGGCGCACTATCAAGGGAAGGACTTTGATCGGCTCACTGCTTGGCATCCTTTCTATGAACGGGAGTCCCTACTCATGGTGGGAGATCACGTAACTTTAGATGCCGGGACTGGTTTGGTACATACTGCTCCTGGTCACGGTGAAGACGACTACCATGTTGGTAAAGCCTATGGTTTAGATATTCTGTCCCCATTGGATAACCAAGGTCACTATACTCATGAAGCTCCTGGCCTTGAAGGTGTCTTCTATGCAAAAGGTAACAAATTAGTAGTGGAATTACTCAAGGAAAAGGGTGCCCTGCTATCTTACTCTGAATTTGTCCACAGCTACCCGCATGACTGGCGGACTAAAAAACCTGTTATTTATCGGGCGACACCACAATGGTTTGCTTCTATTGATAAATTCCGTGAAGAATTGCTGGAAGCAATTGAAACACAAGTTAAATGGTACCACCCATCAGGCCAGCCACGTATCTACAACATGATTCGTGACCGTGGTGACTGGGTCATCTCTCGTCAACGGGCATGGGGTGTGCCACTTCCTATCTTCTATGCTGAAAATGGGGAAGCTATCTTAACAAATGAAACCATTGAACATGTGGCAACCTTATTTGAAAAACACGGCTCTAATGTTTGGTTTGAACGTGAGGCTAAGGACCTCTTGCCTGAAGGCTTCACCCATCCTGGCAGTCCAAATGGTAAATTCACCAAGGAAACTGACATCATGGACGTATGGTTCGACTCTGGGACCTCTTATGCAGGGGTTTTAGAAGCCAGAGATTATCTGACTTTCCCAGCAGACCTCTACTTGGAAGGGTCTGACCAATACCGTGGTTGGTTCAACTCAAGCTTTACCACTTCGGTTGCTGCTAAGGGCGTGCCACCCTATAAGGCAGTGCTGTCTCAAGGCTTCGTCTTAGACGGTAAAGGTAACAAGATGAGTAAGTCATTAGGTAACGTAATTGTGCCGGAAGAAGTCATGAATGAGCTTGGGGCTGACATTATCCGCCTATGGGTTCTAAGTGTTGACTCAGAATCAGATGTACGGATTTCTAAGGATATCCTTAAGCAAATTGCTGAAGCTTACCGCAAAATTCGGAATACCATCCGCTTCATGCTAAGCCATGTGTCAGACTTTGACCTAAGCAAGGATAGCGTAGCATTTGAAGACTTACGTCCAGTTGATCAATACATGACAGCTAAGTTCAAGCTCTTTGTCAACGACCTTTTAAGTGCCTACGATAAGTTTGAATTTGCTAGCATCTATAAGAAGGTCATCAACTTCATGACGGTTGACTTGTCTGCCTTCTACTTGGACTTCGCTAAAGACGTACTCTATATCGAAGCACCCGATAGCTTAGCTCGTCGTCAAATGCAAACCGTTATCTACGGCATCTTGCGTGACCTCTTGCCACTCTTAACTCCAGTCCTCTTGCATACCATGGAAGAAGCATGGAAGGAATTGCCAGGGGTTGAAGGCTTTGTTCAGTTAGCAGAATTCCCTCAAGCAGTCGATGGGACCGCTTATCAAGCCCTAGTGGATCAGTGGAAACTCTTCTTCCATGTCCAACAAGGGGTTCAAAAAGCCTTAGAGGAAGCGAAAAATGCTGAGCAAGACCCAATCAAGAAATCTTTTGAAGCAGCTGTGACCCTCTATGTCAATGAAGAACAAGCCAAGGATTTGAAGGCCTTGAGTCAAGATTTAGATCAATTACTCATTGTCTCTCATCTAGACTTAGTGACCACGCCGGCACCAGATCACGCCTTAGTCTTAGACGATTATGCAGTTTCTGTTAGCCGCGCTCAAGGGCATGTCTGTGAACGATGCCGGGCAGTTCGTCCGGAAGTGGGCACCATTGCGGGAGCACCAACTCTCTGCCATCGTTGCCACCAGATTGTCAAAACGCATTACCCTGCTTACTTTGAAGCAGAATAATAAAATAGTAAGTAAGAGCAACATTCCTTTCGGATGTTGCTTTTGCTTGAAATGGAGTATAATAAATGAGCAAAAAGCTTCAGTCTAAAGATGCCCTATATTTGGGTTCCATGCTTTTCGGTATGCTATTTGGGGCTGGGAACTTGATTTTTCCGGTTCACCTAGGACAAGAAAGTGGCGCTCAGGTAGGATTAGCTGTAGTGGGACTCTTGATTTCAGCCATTGGTTTGCCCTTCCTGACCATTCTCGCTATGGGGATGTCTAAGAGTAAGAGTGTAACCGAGCTAGCCAGTCGTGTCGGCAAAAAGTTCAGTGTGATTTTTACGGTCTTGCTCTATCTGGTAATTGGCCCTTTATTTGCGGTGCCACGCTTAGCAAGTACATCTTATACTATTGGGGTAGCCCCCTTTATCGAATCGAGTCACCAAGGACAAGGACTTCTAATCTATTCCCTCATCTTCTTCCTAGTAGCGGGCTTTCTGTCCTTGAATCCGGGCAAGATTCTAGATTATATTGGCAAAATTCTTAACCCTGCCTTTTTACTGGTTTTAGGACTACTTTTGACCCTGACAGTTCTCAATCCGATGGGGCAAGTTGGGCAAATGATGGCCCAGGGGCGCTATGCTCAACAAGCAATGGCGGCAGGCTTTCTGGAGGGGTATCAGACCCTGGACGTGCTAGCGGCCTTGGCCTTTGGGATTGTCATGATTCAAGCTATGAATCGTCTAGGGATTCAAGAGCCGGGCGAGCTGGCTAGAGGTATGGTCAAATCCGGCGCCATTAGTATCGTCTTAATGGGTCTAATTTATGGGCTCTTGGCCTATGCTGGGGCGACTTCCTTGGGTCAGTTTTCCATGAGTGCGAATGGTGGGATTGCACTAGCTCAGATTGCTAATTACTATCTCGGTTCAGCAGGTAGTATCCTCTTGGCCTTAATTGTTATTCTGGCCTGCCTTAAGACGGGGGTAGGGCTCCTGACGGCTTTTTCAGAGGCAATGGTGGACCTATTCCCTAGTCTGGATTACAAGCATTACTTACTAGCGGTTAGCCTCTTGGCTACCCTTATTGCGAATGCAGGTTTGACTCAGATTATTGCTTGGGCAGTTCCGGTGCTCATGTTTCTCTATCCTCTGGCCATTGTCCTAGTCATGGTCACCTTACTGTGCCGAGGTCGGGCAATCGATAGCCTTTACTACCAATGGGCTATGGCACTGACAGGCATAGTGGCGCTAATCGATGGAATTCAAGCCATGCCAGAGCTTGCTTGGCTACTACCATTGA
>ENA-OWLX01000321-OWLX01000321.1-metagenome-genome-assembly--contig:-NODE-321-length-16742-cov-12.347636_pt1 | contig 16742 bp, 14 predicted proteins | sample MGYA00245351_ERZ651106 | MGnify/ENA primary metagenome ERZ651106 (study PRJEB26857, sample SAMEA4031768) | metagenome | biome: human; feature: oral; material: saliva | place: Philippines | collected 2014... | reverse complement strand
TATTCGCTGATGCTCTCGTTTTTTATACGGTTCGCTTCTAATCTTGAAATATAGAGAGAGAATATATTTTCCACCACATTCTTTCGTTCTATCACAGACACTCATTTCTTACGAGATGAGGAACTAGGCTGTTTCTTCTCCCGTAAGACTAAATATGCAGGAGCCCGCAATGCAGCAACCGTATTATTCTCCCCCTCCCGAATCCGGTGGCGTCCCCCAGCAATCTCTGAAGCGTCCTGCGCAGGCTTCTAGCCAGCATACTGATGCGCATATTCCGCGGCGCTCTTCTTCTGCTCTGCTTACTGCCCCTGCTACAGCTTCTGTAGCCACTGTACCCGCCTCTGAGAGCCCTGAGCAGACCTTTAGGGTGCCTCACCCGGTGTTGAGCGTTATTTCCTGGCTGATTGCGGCTGCGAGCGCTGTGTGGCTTGTCATTCTGGGCGTCTCATTGGTGTTGAATATCGCTTCGGGAGTGAGTCACGATTCTGAGTTTATGATGCTGACCTACGGCGTGTATATGGCGTGCGCGTTTGGGTTCTGCTGTTTTGGTACGTTTTTTGCGCTGCATTTTGGGTTGGGGTCGAGCGCTCATTGGCGTGATTCGATTCGTCATCCGCATCACCCGCATTAAAGGTTTTTCTTTTCCCCGTGTGGTTTTGTGGAGAGTTTTTAGTTCTTTTATTTGAACTCTCGTTTTAAATATTTTGGTGTTTTTCTTTAAAATTCATGCGAAAAATCTAGGCTACGGAGTATTTTCAGAAACGCTCATATGAAAGAAGCCGCCCGGCGCATCCACATTCGGATGCACCAGGCGACTTACTTCGAAGCTAAAAGTCTGGGACGGGGCGCTGCGAGGCAGATCGTTCCGCCACGGGGATTTCATCAGAGCAGTTTGTTCCATCTTCAGGGGTGGGAAAACTGACGAAAAACTCATAGACGGAGGATTCATGCTCTTGCTTTTGAATGTGCTCATTATCAGATTTTGACATCTTTAGCCCCTCCTTATGACATTAGGTTAGTACTCTGCACATGTCAGACAAAGCACGCATAAGCACATTATATTTCGTTCATCTCCAGTACCTGTAACGTACATACTCACAGAAGGAGCCGCCCGGCGCATCCACGTTCGGATGCACCGGGCGGCTTCTTCACAGGCTCCCAGCTACAAAGCTAGGTAGCCCACAGCGGGATTACTCCCATTCAATGGTTCCCGGGGGCTTGGAGGTAACGTCCAGCACCACTCGGTTAACGTCCTTGACCTCGTTCGTAATACGGTTCGAGATCTTAGCCAGCAGGTCGTACGGCAGACGCGACCAGTCAGCGGTCATTGCGTCTTCCGAAGAGACCGGGCGCAGCACAATCGGGTGACCGTAAGTACGGCCGTCGCCCTGAACGCCCACGGAACGAACGCCAGCCAGCAAAACCACGGGGCACTGCCAGATGTGCTCGTCCTGACCTGCTGCGGTCAGCTCTTCACGCACGATAGCGTCAGCGGCACGCAGGGTCTCCAGGTTCTCGCGGGTAACCTCGCCGACGATGCGGATGCCCAGGCCGGGGCCGGGGAACGGCTGACGTGCCACGATCTTCTCGGGAACGCCAAGCTCACGACCGATAGCGCGAACCTCGTCCTTGAACAGGGTGCGCAGCGGCTCAACCAGTTCGAAGGTCAGGTCGTCGGGGAGGCCGCCCACGTTGTGGTGGCTCTTAATGTTTGCGGTGCCGTCGCCGCCGCCGGACTCGACAACGTCCGGGTACAGGGTGCCCTGGACCAGGAACTTGATGTCTGCGCCCTCTTCGCCCGCTTCAGCAATCAGTTTGCGCTGTGCCTCTTCGAAGGAGCGGATGAACTCGCGGCCGATAGCCTTACGCTTCGCCTCGGGCTCGGTGACACCCTCGAGTGCGGAGAGGAAACGCTCCGACTCGTCGATGGTGATGACCTTGATACCCATGGACGCTGCGTAGTCCTGCTCAACCTGTTCACGCTCGCCCTCACGGAGCAGACCGTGGTCGATGAAGAAGCAGGTGAGCTGGTCGCCAACAGCCTTGTGCACCAGAGCAGCTGCCACGGAGGAGTCAACGCCGCCGGAGAGCGCGCAGATAACGCGGTCGCTACCGACCTGCTCGCGGATCTTTGCGACCTGCTCTTCGATGATGTTGTTGGTGGACCAGGTGGGCTTCAGGCCTGCCACATTGTAGAGGAAGTTCTCCAGGGCGACCTGGCCGTAGTCGGAGTGCTTCACCTCGGGGTGCCACTGCACGCCGCCAAGCTTGCGGGACTCGTCCACGAATGCTGCCACGGATGCGCCGGGGGTCTTTGCCAGCACCTCGAAGCCTTCGGGGGCTTCGGTCACGGAGTCACCGTGAGACATCCACACGTTCTGGGTGGTGGGGGTGCCGGTGAGGAAGGAGGAGTTCTCAGCGCAGACCACAGCGTCGGTTGCGCCGTATTCGCGCAGACCGGTCTGTGCAACGGTGCCGCCGAGGGTCTGGGCCATCACCTGGAAGCCGTAGCAGATACCGAAGATCGGCACGCCAGCTTCGAAGAGGGCCTTGTCACCCTTGGGTGCGCCGTCGGCGTAGACCGAGGAGGGGCCGCCGGAGAGCACGATGGCCGCCGGGTTCTTGGCGAGCATCTTCTCGGTGCTCATGGAGTGGGGGACGATTTCGGAGTAGATACCGGCTTCACGCACGCGACGGGCGATGAGCTGCGCGTACTGTGCACCGTAATCTACCACCAGGACGGGACGCTCTTCGAGCTGGTCCAGGTTCACAGAGTTGGTCACGAAAATTACCTCAACGTGTTGGTACTAATCCGCGCACTTGCGCGGGGATATATCTATTTTACGCTATCGCTGTACGCCGCCGACGGTACGTAGCCGCTCCCCCATCCCGGGGTGCCGCCACATGCCCTAACGGGGGTAGAGCGTGCGTATAGAAAGCACCGCCCGGCGACCGACAGGCCAAAACCTGCCAACCGCCAAGCGGTGATTCATGAAGCTACATTAGCCGCGGTACGCGGGAACCACGGTCAGGTCCGCCTTCTGGAACTTCTTCAGATTCAGGTAACCGCAGTTAGCCATTGCGCGCTTGAGCGCACCGACAATGTTGCTGGTGCCGTTCACGTGGTGCGAAGGACCGTACAGGACTTCCTCCAGGGAGCCGACAACACCCAGCGGGGTGCGCACGCCGCGCGGGAAGTCCAGCGAGTGCGCCTCGTTGCCCCAGTACCAGCCCTGGCCGGGAGCCTCGGATGCGCGAGCCAGCGGAGCACCCAGCATGACAGCGTCAGCGCCCAGTGCGAGAGCCTTCACCATGTCGCCGGAGCGGCCCAGGGAGCCGTCAGCAATCACGTGCACGTAGCGGCCGCCGGACTCATCCAGGTAGTCCGAACGTGCCGCAGCCACATCGGCGATAGCGGTTGCCATCGGTGCGGAGATGCCCAGGCCCTGGCGGGTGGTCTGTGCGGAACCGCCGCCGAAGCCCACCAGAACGCCAGCCGCGCCGGTACGCATCAGGTGCTTAGCCTGCGAGTAGCCAGCAACGCCACCAACGATGACCGGAACATCCAGCTCGTAGATGAACTTCTTCAGGTTCAGCGGCTCGTGCGAGGTCGAAAGGTGCTCGGCAGAGACGGATGCACCGCGGATGACGAACAGCTCAACGCCCGCCTTCACCACGGTCTCGTAGTGCTCCTGGGTGTTCTGCGGGCTCAGAGAGCCAGCAACAACCACGCCGGAGTCACGAATCTCTTCCAGGCGTGCAGTAATCAGTTCCGACTTAATCGGCTCAGAGTAAATCTGCTGCATGCGGGTGGTCGCGGAGGCGGGGTCCGCCTCGGGCAGCTCAACAATCTCATCGAGCAGCGGCTGCGGGTCCTCGTAGCGGGTCCACAGGCCCTCGAGGTTCAGCACACCCAGGCCACCCAGCTTGCCCAGCGCAATAGCGGTCGCCGGGGACATGACCGAGTCCATGGGCGCACCAATGATGGGGGTGTCGAACTTGAAGGCGTCAATCTGCCAGGAGGTGTCAACGTCGCGGCGGTCGCGGGTACGGCGGGTGGGAATCAGCGCCACATCGTCCAGGGAGTAGGTGGGGCGGGCGTTCTTGGAGAGGCCAATCTGAATTTCAGACATGGGGTGAATCCTTTCGAATTCGGTTTGAGGGGTGCCGCTGGGCGTTATTCGCGCCGATGCCCGCCCAATACCTGAACGGGTATGGGGCGGGCTCAACGGCGCACGGTGTGCACACCATGCGGCGAATCATCGTTGGTGAGGCGTTTTAGCCGCGGTAGTTCGGTGCCTCAACGGTCATCATGATGTCGTGCGGGTGCGATTCCTTCAGACCTGCGGGGGTGATGCGCACGAACTGACCCTTGTACTTGAGCTCCTCGATGGTGCGGGAACCGACGTAGAACATGGTCTGGCGCAGGCCGCCTTCGAGCTGGTGAATCACTGCGGAGAGCGGGCCGCGGAAGGGAACCTGACCCTCAATACCCTCGGGAATCAGCTTCTCTTCGCTGGAGACGTCAGCCTGGAAGTAACGGTCCTTGGAGAAGGACTTGTGGCGACCGCGGGTCTGCATCGCACCGAGCGAACCCATGCCGCGGTATGCCTTGTACTGCTTACCGTTCATGAAAATCAGCTCACCGGGAGACTCGGTGGTACCAGCCAGCAGGGAGCCGAGCATCACGGAGTCAGCGCCAGCAACCAGTGCCTTGCCGATCTCGCCGGAGTGCTGCATACCGCCGTCAGCAATCAGCGGCACGCCCGCCGGGATTGCTGCCTTAGCGGACTCGTTGATAGCGGTCACCTGGGGAACGCCAACACCGGCGATAATGCGGGTGGTGCAGATGGAGCCGGGGCCAACACCAACCTTCACGCCGTCAGCGCCGGCGTCGATGATTGCCTGTGCACCCAGGCGGGTTGCAGCCTGGCCGCCAATGACGTCCACGTGTGCTGCGGCGGGGTCCTTCTTCAGGCGGGCGATCATGTCGAGCACGCCCTGGGAGTGGCCGTTTGCGGTGTCCACGAACAGTGCGTCGACGCCTGCCTCGACCAGGGTCATTGCGCGCTCGTAGCCGTCACCGAAGAAGCCGATAGCGGCGCCGGCACGCAGGCGGCCGTCCTCGTCCTTGGTAGCGTTGGGGTACTGCTCAGTCTTGACGAAGTCCTTCAGGGTAATCAGACCGGCGAGCTTGCCTGCGTCGTCGACCAGCGGCAGACGCTCAATCTTGTTGTGGGACAGCAGCGCGAATGCTTCGTCCTTAGTGACGCTGGGGTGCGCGGTGACCAGCGGCATGGGGGTCATGATGTCGCGGACGCGAATACCCTCGTAATCGGAGCGGGAGATGTAGCGGATATCGCGGTTGGTGATGATACCTTCCAGCACACCCTCTTCGCTGACGACGGGCAGACCGGAGACCTTGTAGTAGCCGCAGACCTTGTCGTATTCGGCGATGGTTGCGTCAGCACCGATGGTGACGGGGTTAATGATCATGCCGGACTCGGAACGCTTCACGCGGTCCACGTGTGCCGCCTGATCCTCAATGGAGAGGTTGCGGTGGATAACGCCCATACCGCCCAGACGTGCCATAGCAATTGCCATAGCGGAGTCGGTCACGGTGTCCATTGCGGCGGAGATGATGGGGGTGTTCAGGGTGATGCGCTTGGACAGGCGGGTGGAGGTGTCCGCTTCGGAGGGAATGACGTCGGTGTTGCCGGGCAGCAGCAGCACGTCATCGTAGGTCAGGCCGGTGAAGCCGAAGGGATCCTCGGACAGAGCGGTGGGAATGGTCATTGTCTACCTTTCGGATGCTGGCTTCATCGGTGAGAAGCTCAGCCTATACGTTGCATATGTCAAGATGCGGTACGAACCGCCTGCTCGCACCCCACAAGGTGGTTTGAGCGCAAACGGGAGCAGCTTACCTTCTATAGTAAACCGCTAAAGATTTCTTTGCTGAGAAGCACTCATAGTAAGCATTCCTCAGCGGGAGGCTGCCGGCAGGTTCTAGAGCCCCACGGACGCGAGCGCACCCGAGCCTACCGACAGCGAGTGCCCGATACCGCCTCCACGATGGAGGTGGCGGCACCGGGCACACACACTATTAGTCTTCTTCAGTTTCTTCGGGCTTCTCAACCACCAGGGTCTCGGTGGTCAGTACCAGAGCCGCGATGGAGGATGCGTTCTGCAGAGCCGAACGGGTCACCTTCACCGGGTCAATCACGCCGGCTTCGATGAGGTCCACGTACTCGCCGGTCTTGGCGTTGAAGCCGTGACCCACGGGCAGCTCGGAGACCTTGGAGACGATGACGTAGCCGTCTTCGCCAGCGTTCTCAGCGATCCAGCGCAGCGGCTGAACCAGGGCACGGCGAACGATCTGTACACCCACGTTTGCGTCGTGGTTGCCCAGGTCCATGCCGTCCAGTGCCTTCAGCGCGTGAACCAGCGCGGAACCGCCACCGGAGACGATGCCCTCTTCCAGAGCGGCACGGGTGGAGGACACAGCATCCTCGATGCGGTGCTTGCGTTCCTTCGCCTCAACCTCGGTTGCGGCACCGACCTTGATGACGCCCACGCCGCCGGCGAGCTTAGCCAGGCGCTCCTTGAGCTTCTCGCGGTCCCATTCGGAATCCACGCGCTCAATTTCGCGGCGCAGCTGCTGCACGCGGTCCTCGATTGCCTCGGGGTCGCCGCCGCCGTCCACGATGGTGGTGTGGGACTTGGTCACGGTCACGCGGCGTGCCGAGCCCAGGTGCTCCAGGGTGACCTGAGGCAGGTCGATGCCGAGCTCACCGGTCACGACGGTGCCGCCGGTCAGAATTGCCAAATCCTGCATGATTGCCTTGCGGCGGTCACCGAAACCGGGAGCCTTCAGAGCGACCACGTTGATGGTGCCGCGCAGCTTGTTCACGACCAGAGCGGAGAGCGCCTCACCGTCAACGTCTTCTGCGATGATGGTCAGCGGCTTCTTCGCCTGAACGATCTTCTCGAGCACGGGCATAATCTCTGCGATGGTGGAAATCTTGCCCTGGTAGAGCAGCACGAGGCTGTTCTCCAGCACTGCTTCGCCGCGCTCAGCGTCGGTGACGAAGGAGGGCGAGAGGTAGCCCTTGTCGAACTGCATGCCTTCGGTGATGTCCAGTTCAATTTCGGTGGAGGAGCCGTCTTCGATGGTGATGACGCCGTCCTGGCCGACCTTCTCGAAGGCGCGAGCCAGCAGCTCACCGATCTGCTCGGACTGCGCGGAAATAGCGGCAACGTGCGCCACCTCGGGACCCTGCACGGGGCGTGCGTTCTCGAGCAGTCGTGCGGAGACAGCCTCCACAGCAGCCTCAATGCCGCGCTTGATGTCGGCGGGTGCCGCGCCGCTGGTGACGTTGCGCAGGCCCTCGTTGACCAGTGCCTGTGCGAGCACGGTTGCGGTAGTGGTGCCGTCACCGGCTACGTCGTTGGTCTTGGTGGCGACTTCCTTCGCCAGCTGGGCGCCCAGGTTTTCGTACGGGTCGTCCAGTTCAATTTCACGGGCGATGGACACGCCGTCGTTGGTGATGACGGGTGCACCCCACTGCTTGTCGAGCACAACGTTGCGCCCGCGCGGGCCGAGGGTTACCTTGACCGCGTTTGCCAGCTTATCGACGCCAGCCTGCAGGGACTTGCGGGCGGCATCGTTGAATTCAAGCTGCTTAGCCATGTGTTCGCTACTCCTAGTGCGTCACAGAATGGAAATTTTTAAGGGGCAGATGATAGCTCATGCGCCGTACCGGATGAGCGGTACGGCGCATGAGCATCTGAAAGTATTAGTCGACGATTGCCAGAACGTCGCGTGCGGAGAGAATCAGGTACTCTTCGCCCTGGTACTTAACCTCGGTGCCACCGTAGCGGGAGAACACGACAACGTCGCCTTCCTTGATGTCTACGGGAATGCGGTTGCCCTTCTCATCCACGCGGCCCGGGCCAACGGCGACAACGCGTGCTTCCTGCGGCTTTTCCTTCGCAGTTTCGGGGATGACCAGACCGGATGCGGTGGTCTGCTCAGCCTGCTCGATCTTGATAACGACGCGGTCTTCCAGGGGCTTGATAGCCATAATCGGTTCCTCCGGGTTGTGGATTTACGTTTGATGCGAGACAGCGGCGCAGTGGCGCGCCCGATGACCGTCTCGAGTGCTACCTCAACTCTAGTTTCACCTGTGCTTTCGGTCAAGAAAAGCGCCCCTGTACCGGGGTGTTTCACCGCAAGGCGAACGCTGAGCAAAAAGCCGAGCAGATCGGGCTCCCCACCTCCCAAAATCGGCACCCCGTAAAATGAGGAGCATGCCTATTCCCGCCTCCCCTTTTACTCCCGCCGCCAAGCTTCCGTTCAGCGCCGAAGCGCTCGCGGCAGCCGATGAGCTCTACCCGCTGGGCTCGGATACGCTCAGCGCCGTTACTTCTTTGCGTTCGCGAGGTTTCAGCCCCGAGGAGTCTGCACAGATTATTTCGCTGGCGCAAGCTCGTACCCGTGCGCGCGCCAAGTTCGGCGAGCGCGCCCGCACCCTCATGCTCACTCAGGAGGCGGCGGAGCAGGCGACCCGCCCGGTGATTGCGCATTATCGCGCTCAGCGTCTGCGCCCGGTTGCCGGCACGGTGGCTGATTTGGGGTGCGGTATTGCGTCGGATTCTGCCGTGTATGCGGCGGCGCGCGGTGCCGTGGTTGCGGTGGAGTTGGATCCGTTGACGGCTTCTTTTGCGGCGAAGAACCTTGAGTTTTGCCCGCAGGCGCGCGTGTATTCGGGGGATGTGACCGATTATGTGCACGGTGAGCTTCTGGATGCTGCCGGTGAGCCGGTGGGTATTGTGTGGATGGATCCGGCACGCCGCGAGTTGCGGGGTGCGAAGAAGGCTCAGACGGAGCGCCTTTTTGATCCGGAGGCGTTCTCTCCCCCGTTCTCGTTCGTGCTGAATCTGGCGCGTACGGGCGTGCCGATGGGCGTGAAGCTGGGTCCCGGTTTTCCGCATGAGGGTATCCCCTCGCCCGAAGATATTGCCTCGGAGGCGAACCCCAACCCGCGCGTTGAGGCGGAGTGGATTCAGTCGGAGGGGTCCCTTGCCGAGTTGGTGCTCTGGTTTAACGCGCTGGCTCAGGAGGGGGTGGCGCGCACGGCGACTTCGGTGCGTGAGCTGCCTGCGCAAGAGGCTACTGCACAAGAGGCTACCTCTCACGAAGACTCCAGCACTGGCTCCGACGGAAGCTCCGCCGAAGCCGGTGCCCTGTTGCCACCGTACGAGGCGGTCAGCTTCCGCAGCTCCCTGACGGCGGAAGAGGCGGAGCAGAGCGTCGACATTCCGGTATCCCTGCCGCAGCCCGGTGATTACCTGCTGGAGCCTGCCCCGGCGATTGTGCGCTCGCATCTGGTCGCTGAGTTTGCGCAGAGTATTGGCGCGTTTCTATTGGATGAGCACCTGGCGTACCTGTGTTCTGCCGAGCCGGTGGAGCATCCGCTGGTTGCCTGCTACGAGGTGCTGGAGGAGATTCCCCTGCAGGAGAAGCAGCTGAAGCGCTGGGTGCGCGAGCAGGGCTTTACGGCTCTGACGATCAAGAAGCGTGGCGTGGATATTGTTCCGGAGCAATTGCGTGCGCGTCTGCTGGGTTCTGCGGGTTCTAAACCTTCCAAGAAGAAACAGAAAAAGAACGCTAATTCTTCTTCTGGTGCGCAGGAGGGCGCACTGGAGAGGGCGCAGGAGTCCTCGTACCGTCCGGCAACGCTGGTCTTTACCCGCATCGGTTCGGGTAGGGATTCGCGCCGCGTCGGCTGGCATGTGCGCCCGCTCTAGCCTCGCCAGCCCTATCTACCCAACCCCGGCTACTCAACCCCGACTGCCCAGCCCCGGGCTACCCAGACCCGAGGACGGGTTACCGTTCATGACGATTCGTGACGTTTCCCGTTCCGGATTCTGCACTCGACAGGGCGCGTGTCTTCCTCAGACCGTACACTAGATACAGCGCCTACTAGAAGTGCCTACTAGAGGTGCTTCTGTACCGGCCGGGCAGACCATCAGCTGAGCTGGCGTCTGCCCGGGATAGAGCCCACCGATAATAACTTCCATAGTCGGCACCATGCACGACCCTATTTCCAGACGCAGGAAAGGCAATATGATCGACTTTGCTTCCTCCCCGCAGTCCACTCTCGGCGTGGAATGGGAGATTGCGCTCATCGACCGTGAAAGCGGCGAACTGACCCAGCGCGCCAGCGAGGTGCTGTCCATCCTGCGCGAGCGCCGCCCCGAACTGCTCGAGCCCGCCTCCGACCGGGCGCACGTGACCGGCGAATTCCTGGAGAACACCCTCGAGGTGGTGACCGGCATCTGCCGCACCGTCGCTGAGGCGTGCCGTCAGCTGCAGGAGCTCACCGACATCATCCGTGAAATTACCGATGAGCTCGGCATTGAGTTCTACCCCGCCGGCACTCACCCCTTCTCCCACTGGGCTGACCAGCCGGTCGTGGCGAAGGAACGCTACCAGCGCGTGGTCGAGCGCGCCCAGTATTGGGGCCGTCACATGGTCATTTACGGTGTGCACGTGCACGTGGGCGTTGACTCCCGCGATAAGGTTCTGCCGCTCATTGACGCGCTGACCAACTACGGTCCGCACCTGCTGGCGCTTTCGTGCTCTTCCCCCTACTGGGATGGAATCGATACCGGTTACGCTTCGCACCGCACCCAGCTTTATCAACAGCTTCCGACGAACGGTCTGCCCTTCCACTTTGATACCTGGGAGCAGTACAGCGACTACCTGGATTCACTCGTGGCGACCGATGTGATTAACGACCCGAGCGAGGACCGTTGGGATGTTCGCCCGGTTCCGCGTTACGGCACCATTGAGATGCGCTATTGCGATGGTCTCGCCTCCCTGCCGGATGTTGCGGCGCTCGTGGCGTTCACGCAGTGCCTGGTGGAGTACTTCTCTCGCCGTATTGAGGCGGGTGAAAGCATTGAGGTGCTCGCCCCCTGGCACGCGCAGGAGAATAAGTGGCGCGTTGCCCGCTACGGCCTGGAGGCTAAGATCGTGGTCTCTAACGAGCCGGTGCAGCGTACCCTGCGTGAAGATTTTGAGCTGCTTCTGCCCAAGCTGGAGCCGGTGGCACGCGACCTTGACTGCGAGGTAGAGCTGGCTCAGGTACGCCGCATCCTCGCCGAGGGTACGGGTGCGGATCGTCAGCGTGCGGTCTTTGAGAAGACCGGCTCTCTGCGTGAGGTGGTGCTGGATGTTGCCGCGCAGTCTCGTGCGCGAGCCCTGCGTTAGAGCCGCCCCGCCTAAAGTTTGAATATAGAAAATGCCTCGGCACAGTCCCTTGGGAGACTGTGCCGAGGCATTTCTATGAGCATTTTCGAGGCGAGCCACCTCAACGCGCTCGCATTACCTCCGAGAAGTAGCTGTTGTAGAAGCAGGTAGCTTAGAAACAGCCCGTTTAGAAACAGACCGTAGTCACCGGCAGCGAGGAGTCCGTCGTGAAGTCCACGCCCGAGGGCTCACGGCCGGCGGCAACCAGGCGAGCACCCAGTGCCGCAACCATTGCGCCGTTATCGGTGCACAGGGTGAACTTCGGAATAATCAGGCGCACCCCCTCGGAGGCGCATCGGGCGGCAAGCAGCTCACGCAGACGCGAGTTAGCCGCCACGCCACCGCCGAGCAACAGGGTCTTCATGCCCTGCTCGCGGCAGGCAAGCATCGCCTTCTTGGTGATAACGTCCACGACCGCTTCCTGGAAGGACGCGGCAATATCGGCAACCGGGACCTCTTCACCGGCTGCTTCAAAGCTTTCAATCACGCGCGCCACGGCGGTCTTCAGGCCGGAGAAGGAGAAATCGTAGCGGTGCGCACCGGGCTCCTCGGCGGTGCCCATGAACTTGCGGTTCGACAGGCCGCGCGGGAACACGAAGGCGTTGCGGTTGCCATCAGCGGCAGCGCGGTCAATCGCGGGGCCGCCCGGGTAGTCCAGGCCGAGCAGTCGAGCAACCTTATCGTAGGCCTCGCCTGCGGCATCATCGAGGGTCGCGCCGAGCAGACGCACATCGGAGGTAATGTCGCGCACCTGCAGGATTTCGGTATGACCGCCAGAAACCAGCAGCGCACCCAGGCCACCGGAACCGGCATTCGCCAGCAGGTCGGAGCCGTCCTCGGTGCCGTTATCCTCAAGCAGGCCAACGCCAACGTGGGCGACCAGGTGGTTAATGCCGTAGAGGGGCTTGCCGGTGGCAATAGCGAGCGCCTTCGCCGCGGAGACACCGACCATGAGTGCGCCAGCCAGGCCGGGGCCCGCGGTGACGGCGATAGCGTCCACCTGATCGAGGGTGATGTCTGCTTCGGCGAGTGCCGCTTTGAGGGCGGGAATCATGGCGTCCAGGTGGGCGCGGGAGGCGATTTCGGGGATCACGCCACCAAAGCGCACGTGCTCTTCCATGGAGGAGGAGATGGTGTTGCTGAGCAGCTGTGCACCGCGCACAATGCCGATACCGGTCTCATCGCAGGAGGATTCGATGCCCAGAACGAGGGGTTCGCGAGTGCTCATAGTTCGTCTTTCTGTTGCGCTATCTGCGCGTAGTGCTTCTAGTTGCAGTGATGTAGGAATGCTGTGGCGTGGGAATACTGTGGCGTAGAGGGCGGCGGAAGCTTGCCCCTACTGCTGGAGCCGTTTAGCTCAACGGAGTATTTAGAACGTACATTCCATAATGATGGCGTCGGTTCCGTCATCGTAGTAGCCGCGGCGTACGTGAATCGCACGGTAGCCGTTGCGTTCGTAGAGGCGCTGGGCGCGCGGGTTGTCGGCACGCACCTCCAGCAGGATGCGCTCGGCACCCTGTTCACGGGCGCGCTCGTGCATCTGCTCGAGCATGGCGCGGCCGAAGCCGCGGCCCTCGTACTCGGGGAGCACGCCGATGGTTTGAACGTCGGCGGTGTCAGCTACGACCATGGTCCCGCAGTAACCGATAGCGCGCCAGGCACCCTCGTCATCTTCCGAACCTTCTGCAGGCAATTCGAGCATGTAGTAGGTGCGGGTTGGGTGGGTCAGCTCTTCGAGGAACATGTCGATGTGCCAGGCGTCGGCGGGGAATAGGGTGGTCTCCATGGCATGCATGGCCTGCACATCGGGCAACTCAGCCACGCGCAGGCGAGCGCCCAGGGCCAAATTATCCCGCACGGTATTTTCAGTAGCGCTCATTTAGCTCTCCTTCTGCCCGGTTTCATGCGCGGCAGTCTGCGCAGCAGCCTGCGCGGAGGAACCCTGAGTAGCAGCCTGCTTCTGCTGGCGGGCGAGCATTGCGGCGGGGACCTTTGCATCCGAGTCGCGCAGGTACTGGGCGGAGGTGTCCTCGCTCAGGTTCTCCACGCCCAGGCGTGCCGCGGCGGCAACCAGGTACTCGGCGTGGGGGTGAACCTGACGGGCAGAATCGACGATGGTCCAGCCGTGCTCTTCGAGAGTTTCGGAGTACAGGCCGGCGCCGTAGCCGTAGGCGTAGGAGGGAGCCTCACCGGGCAGAATTTCGGAGGCGGGGCATACGTTCGGGCCGTCCACCAGGCTGTAGCCTTCGGCGTTCACGCGGTAGCGGGCGGAGTAGACTTCGCGGCGGCGCGCGTCGGAGAGTACGAGCAGCTCAGCACCTTCGACAAGATCAGCAGAAGCGAACGCTCGTTCTGCGTTCTCTTCCCCGGCATTCACCGCGGCGGCACCGGCAGCCGCGCCAGATACAGCGTGTTCAGCCAGCGCGGTCAGGCTCATCATGCCGTACACCGGCACCGACCAGGCAAAACCCAGAGCGCGCGCAGTAACGATACCGGCACGCAGACCCGTAAAAGGTCCCGGGCCGGTACCGGTCAGAATCGCATCCAAATCTTCGCCGCGCACGCCAGCGTCCTGCAGGGCCGCCTGCGCGTAGGGGCCCATCACCTCGGCGTGGGAGCGGGTATCTTCGCTCTCGTAGCGGGCGAGGATTTCGAAGGACGCGCCGGCTTCGGAGCCGTGCACACGGGCGAGCGCCACAGATGCGGTGGCGGATGAATCAAGGGCAAGTACTAGCACCCTATCATTCTAACGCGCGGGCTCTAGGCGCTCTGCAGGGCCTCTTTCAGAGCGTCGAAAGCGTGCTCCCAGCGGGGGCCGAAGGCGCGCACCCGCAGCAGGCGAGGTTCGGGGGTGTCCGCGTCATCGTCGCTTTCGTCCTCGTCTTCGTCGTCCCAGCTGAACTCTTCGGCACCCGAGTAGGCAAAGCGCGCATCCGCGCCGGTCAGGCGGGTGAAGTCCAGCTCCAGGCGAGAATCGCTCAGATGCTCAGCCTTATCGCGACCCCACTCAATGACGGTCACAGAGCGCGGCAGGGAGAACTCCAGGTCCAGGTCGTCGAGCTCCTCGGCGCTGGAGAGGCGGTAGGCGTCCACGTGCACCAGGTCGGGACCGCCGGGGCGGAGGCCGTCCGGCAGGTTCGGGTGCACGCGCGAGAGCACGAAGGTCGGTGAGATCACGCCTTCGCGCACGCCCAGGCCTTCACCCAGGGAGCGGGTGAACGTGGTCTTACCCGCGCCGAGCTCACCCGAGAGTAGCAGCACATCCCCGGCGTTCAGGTGCTGCGCAAGGGTGAGCGCCAGGCGGCGGGTATGGTCGGGGCCGGTCACATCCAGGTCGAGGGCGGCAGAAATGTACTCAGTACTCATTAGCCCTCCTGCTCTTCATCGGTGCCCCACAGCTCGTTCAGTTCAGCTTCAACCCAGGAGCCGCCGACGTAGATGCGCTCCACGCGGGGCGAAATGCGGGTCACGATTTCGTAGTTAATGGTCTGCGCGGCGTCCGCCCACTCTTCCACGGGCGGGTTCTCACCGGCACCAAAAAGGATGGCGGGGGCGCCCAGGTAACCCAGGGCGGGGTCGCTCAGGCCGGGTTCGCCCAGGTCAACGACCATCTGGTCCATGGCGATGCGACCGACCACGCGGTAGGTCTTACCCTCCACATTATTGGGCACGGAGCCATCCTGCACGTTCTGCGCGCCCGGGTAGATGCGCACCGGCGCGTTCTCCGCAATGCGCGGCACGCCGTCAGCGTAGCCAAGCGGCACCAGCGCCAGGGTGGTCGGCTTTTCGGTGTGGTAGCGCAGACCGTAGGAAACGCCCTGACCTGCAGGAACTTCCTTCACGGCGGCAATGTAGCTGCCCACCGTCATGACAGGCTTCAGGCCCAAATCCTCAGCGGTAACCTCCGGCAGCGGGGAAAGACCGTAGAGCGCGAGGCCGCAACGCACGCCGTCACCGAGCAGACGCTCCTCCGTATCCCAGCCTTCCAGCGAGGCGGTCAGGGTCGCCGGAGAGTTCGCCAAATGCACAATCTTCGGGTCCAGGCCAGCCTCACGAGCCTGAGCCACAAAAGTGTCCAGGGCGTCGAGCTGCTGTGCGGTCTCGGCGCGGGTCGGCTCATCCGCAACCGCCAGGTGGCTAAAAATACCCTCAACCGTAATCAGCCCAGACTCCTCCAGGGAGGCGGCGCGAGCCACCAGCGCAGGCCAATCCGCAGCTGTGGCACCGTTACGACCCAGACCGGTATCAGCCTTCAGATGCACGATAGCGCGCTCGCCGGTGCGTTCAGCGGCGGCGGCTACCGCCTCCAGATCCCAACCGGAAACACCCAGACGAATCTTCTCCTGCAGTGCTGCCTCAAAATCGGTGGAGGGGGTGTGCAGCCACGCCATGAGCGGCGCATCGATACCGTCAGCACGCAGTTCCAGCGCCTCGCTCACGTGCACCACACCCAGCAGGTCAGCGCCGGCGGCAATAGCCGAACGAGCCACCGGGTACGCGCCGTGACCGTACGCATCCGCCTTAATCACTGCGATAAGCGTGCGCTCGCCAATCAGTTCCTTGAGCCGGCGCACATTATGTTCCAGCGCATCAAGGTCAATCGTGGCGCTTCGTTCTACCTGGCCGGGTGTACACGGCGGGCAGTAGAGCGGTGCGGCAGGCTGCTGAGGGTGAGTCATGGTCCTTCACGGTCCTTCTGGCGGGCGGGTACTACAGGCTGCGCTTGGGCAGCCTCTCTTCTACTAAATTCTAGACCGCACGGTGTGCGAAAGTCCTGTCGCGCTACACTAGGTCAGGTACACCTTTGAGAGAGGAAAGCATCGATGAGCACTCTGCCGCCGGTTCGGACGGTTCACGTGTATTCCATGCACACCGACCCCTTTGCGCAGCCCGGTAGCGGAGATGCAGGCGGCATGAACGTCTATATTGCTCGGTCGGTGCATGCCATGCTGGAGCTCGATCCAGAGCTGCGGATTGAGGTTTTCACCCTGGACCGTGGCGAGGCGCTTCCGGCTGATTCGCCGTTCCGCCAGCCTCCTCAGCCTGGCGAGCGCATCGTGCGCCATAGCCTTGATCTTCCGTCCGCTCGTGGTCTGTCGAAGAACGAGTTGGCCACGGTCACCGATGATTTTGCGCAGGCGTGCGTGGAGCAGGCACTGTACACCCCGGATATTATTCACGCCCACTACTGGCTGTCGGGGCAGGCGGCGGCTCGCGCATCCCAGCTGTGGTCGACCAAGGGCGTATCTCCGGTTCCCGTTCTTTTTACTCCGCATACGACCGCTGCCGCCAAGGATGCGCGCCGCGGCGAAGGTGAGGCACCCGAGCCTGCGGAACGCTACCGCGCCGAGCGCCTGATGAGCAGCTCCACGAGCCGGGTGATTGTGAATACTCCCCTGGAGGCGCAGCAGATGGGCGAGTACTA
>ENA-OWLX01000311-OWLX01000311.1-metagenome-genome-assembly--contig:-NODE-311-length-16950-cov-8.524948_pt1 | contig 16950 bp, 16 predicted proteins | sample MGYA00245351_ERZ651106 | MGnify/ENA primary metagenome ERZ651106 (study PRJEB26857, sample SAMEA4031768) | metagenome | biome: human; feature: oral; material: saliva | place: Philippines | collected 2014... | reverse complement strand
CACCTTTAACACGAGAGATGCCTGCTACGCTGGAACATGGGAAGCATGTACATTTCGTAAATTCAGTAGACGAGATATATGATGCTGTGGTAAAGATTAATTCTGATGAACATTATCGCAAGCAGTTACAAGACGGAGCAAGACAGTATTATGAGAAGTGGATTGCTCCAGAGATTGTTATTCAACGGTTATTAGAAAGGGTTGGTGAACAGCCTTGAATCTGAAACGTAATTCAGTTTTGCTGTCATTCTTGTCATTTGAATAGAGAGTATAATCTGTTAGATATCATTTATTTATGATGAAATGTTAAAAGTGACAGCAAATGATTTTCAAATTTCTTGTTGAATTCTTATTTAGAATACGAGCAAAACAGATTTGCGCATTGGTAAATTAAAGAAACAGGATAATGAGAATATTACAAGTCATAACATCTTTGGATATGGGCGTTGAAGAATCAGTTGCTTATGAAGATGCCTGTTGTATGGAGCATGCAATGTCAGCAGACAGCTTTCGTAAAATTAAGGAGTTTGTGAAAGGAAAGTAGATCTCCGATCTACTTTTTAATAGTTATGAAAACAATTAAATTATATGAACAGAATGTTTATCAGAAAGAATTTTATGCCAAGATTATTGATATTATAGATTGTAAAATAGTTCTTGATCAGACGCTCTTTTTTCCGGAAGGAGGAGGGCAATTCTGTGATCAGGGAACGATTAGCGGTCTACCTGTTATCGATGTGCAGATTGAAGAGGGAATTATTTATCATACCGTTAAAGATCATTCATTGCATTTGGGGGAGACTATTAAAGGAATTATTGACTTTGATATCAGATTTTCTAACATGCAGAATCACAGCAGTGAACATATACTTTCCGGTCTTGTAAAAAGATTATTTGGGTTTGATAATATCGGATTTCATTTAGGAAGAGAAGATATGACTGCTGATTTTAATGGCTTTTTCTCAAGAGAGGACATCCTGATGCTTGAAAACAAAGTTAATGAAGTTATTTTTCAAAATAAAAAGATTAGAGCCTTTTATCCTGAGGATCCTTCTCTTCTTGATTATCGCAGTAAAAAGGAACTGAATGAACCGGTTCGCCTAGTAGAAATAGAAGATATCGATTTATGTGCCTGCTGTGCTCCTCACGTTTTAAGAACGGGTGAAATAGGACAGTTTAAAATTCTTAAGACAATGAATATGAAGAAAGGAACTCGTTTCTTCATAGCCGGGGGGAAACGTGCCTTAGAAAGTGCTCAGAAAGATTATCAGCTGTTAGTCAAACTTTATCATCTGCTTTCAGCTAATGATCAGACTTTATTAAGCTATGTACAAGGTCTTTTAAATACAAACAAAGAACTATCAGAAAAATATCATAGCCTGCAAAGAGAAATGCTTTTTGAAAGACTTAAAAGAAATAGCTGTTTATTTATTGATGAACTAGCTCCTCATCTGCAAAGAGAATTAGTGGATGAACATTATAATATAACACATTCTTTAACAGCTATTTTTGTAGGAAATGATCATCAGGGCTATCGTTTTATTATAAAAGGAAATGATTTATCAGAGCTGCTGTCTCTTTTAAAAGAGAAAGGTGCTAAAGGAGGAGGCAGTAAGATAATGGTGCAAGGTTTTTTAGATATCTCTGAAAATGAATTAAAAGAAGCTTTATCAAGCTTCTTTTAAAGGTTTTCTCTTTTTTCTTATCAGCATAATTATAGCTCCGATGACACCTATTATAACTATCCCGCCTGCAATATAGTAATAATAACGATAATCGTTGGCTGATGAAGATATTTCAATAGTTTGTATTTGATTATTTGAATCTTTTGAGAGTTCATCAAGCAAATCAATAGTTACAGTATTTCCACTGACTTTACCAATATTTGTTTTTGGTGATGATGGCATAGTAATAGTAATAATCATTTGAACACCTAGTTTTTTTAGCTGGCTAAAAGAGTAATTATAGGTCTTCATAGCTTCGTTAAAATCTTTATTGTTTAAAGACTCCGTTAAATCTTTTACAGGGATGGATAAAGATATACGTCCATCTTTTTTAATTGCCTTGAGAGAAGATTTATTATTGTTCGATACGGCTGATATACCTATATAATTTGTACCATCTTTATCCTTTTTAGAGATTTCTTTAATAGTAACATTTTCATTCTGATATTGCTCTTTAAGACTTTTAAGATAAGATTCTTTTGTCTGCTGAGCAGTCTTAATTAAATCTTCTGAAACAAGTATCTCGGTAGCTAGAGAAGTATTTCCGTTTTTATCAACGGTTATTGACATATTGAATTTCATACAGCCACTTAATAAAAGGGTACATAAGCTAAGTAATAGGATATTTTTTATTTTTTTCATTTTTATTCCTTCTTTCTTTATCCAAAAGCTATTAAATGATCAAAAGGTAAAAGTTCCTTTAAATACCGACTAAAGTTTTTATTATTAACAAGTGGACCTCCATCTAATGATCCATTGTACCATTGATAGCCTTCATCAGTATTTAAAATCAATTCCCATTGGTCATTGATTAAGGTTGCACTTATCGGAGCGGTTTTTGTAAAACCGGATACTATAAAATTAAAAAGTTCATCGATGTGATCGATATGTGTGTTTTCTTCTTTATTTTTAATGAGTTTATGATCAAAAATATATCTTTGCAAGCTAACATCTCCATTAGATGAGAAAGAGAGAATTTGCTGAGCATCTTCACAAGAAGTTGGTATATTTTTTAATGAAATTGTATTGGAAATAAGTGTTGCACTTAGTATTTTCATAATTCCCTCCTCATGTTTATTATAGGAGGAAGATCTATGATTTTCAATAAAATAAGAGCTAAAAAGGATTTTTGTTTTTATTTTGTCCTTTACAAGATTGTTTTTTTAAGATATACTCTCTAGTGTTAAAGATGGCGGCTGTGGTGAAGTGGTTAACACACCGGATTGTGGCTCCGGCATTCGTGGGTTCGAACCCCATCAGCCGCCCCATTGAAACAAGAGCGAGCACTATTCATTATGAATAGTGCTCTTATTATTAAGAAAGAATAAAGTGTTCTTTCTTTTTAAGTGAGAAAACACTTTATTTTCCGGGTATAAATAAGTAAGGAGGATTTTTATGAGCAAGTACCCGGTATACTTACAAGATGATGAGACATCATGCGGTGTTTATTGTATTAAGATGATACTTAAGTATTATGGAGTGAATGAAGATGCTATAAATATAAAAAGGAAAGTCAGACCTGATAGTTCCGGCAGTACGATAAAAGGCATGATTGAAGCATTGCATTCTTATAATATTGAATCAATTGCTTATAAAGCATCTTTAGATGATATAGAGGAGACATTATCTTTGCCTTGTATTCTTCATTGTATCCAAGGAGAATTAGGACATTATGTAGTTTTATATGAAATTAAAAAAGAACAGTATATAATCGGTGATCCGTCAATTGGCATTGTGAAATATAGTCGAGAAGAACTGTCGGATATTTATAGTCAGAATGTAATCAGTATTAATCATTTAGGAAGATATTATGATTATAGTGAGAGAACCTATGGGTCATTTTTGAAAGGTCTTTATAAGCTTTATAAAAGAGAAATACATCAAATGATAAAAGTTTCTTTACTGATTGCGGTTATTAGCTACATTATTACAGGATTGTATTCTTTTATGATTGATTTTATTCATACGGATTCGCCGATAGTTATGAGTTTAATTGTGTGTATATCTTATTTTCTTTTGAATGTGATGAAAATTTTTCTGGAACGTATAAAGGAAAAGAATTCTATACTTTTTCATCGCTCTCTAGATAAAGAGTATGTCTATCAAAGTGCTAAGGGTATTTTAGATCTTCCTGAAGATTGTTTTTATCAGGATATTGGAATGATTCATTCAAAAATTATCTCTTTATATGATTTATCCGGCTATACAATAGAATTCTTTAAGGCGGTTTTTATTGATTTATTGGTAATAATTGTGCTGATGGCAGGGATGTGTTTGATTTGTTTGTCTTTGGCGGGTCTGATTCTTTTAGATATTTTGCTGATTATTTTATATGTTAAATATAAAAGCAAGGATATTCTTTCTTTTTATAAACATTTTCTTCAGGCTCATAATTGTCATAGTCAGAAGCTTTTGAGTTTTATTGGGCATCGCAATTTGGGTAGAGTTTATCTTGGCAAAGCAAAATATATTAAGGATTATGATATGGTTTATGAAAAAGAGGCTAATGCTAAAGAAGATCAGAGGATGTTGATTTTAAAGATGTCTATGAGCATTGAAATGTTAAGTTTGATAGGAACAGTAATGATTTTAGTGATGGGATTGTATTTGTATCGGCATCATCTTTTATCGATGGGACATATTTTTATGTTTTATATGCTTCATAGTTTGATGATTCCATCTGTAATGAACAGCATGTCAGTCTTTGTTCAATTTAAACAATCTGCTGTTTTGTATGAGCACTATAAGGAGTTTTTAGAAAGAGAAGCTTTAAAGGAAGAGATTATTGAAGAGAAGGTAAAAGATATTTATTTAAATAATGTCAGCTTTTCTTATGGATATCATCAGAAGGTGCTTAGCCATTTTGATTTGCATATTAATCAGTCTTTATTTGTTGTTGGTGCTAACGGATCAGGGAAGTCTACTTTTTTGCGTTTAATTAATGGTGAAGATACTCATTTTAAGGGGAAAATTCTGATTAATAATCAGGATATTACGACTATTAAAAATTCTTCTTTGCATCAAAGGATAGCTTATATTCATCAGGACGGGTTTATTGAAGGGACTGTTTTTGATAATCTAATGTGCGAGGATATAGATAAAATAGAGAAGATCAGTCATGTTCTTGATTATCCGGAATTATTTACACAGCTTGAAATATCTTTAAAAGAAGATGGAAGTCCCTTATCTGCCGGACAGCAGCAGCTTCTTATTTTAGCAAGAGCTTTGCTGCATGACTGTGATGTTTATTTGCTGGATGAAGCGTTTAGTCATGTTGATTTTAAGAAAGCTAAGCGCATCATTAGGAGTATTAAGGAGCATTATCCTGATAAATTGTTTATTATTGTGACTCATCGTAATAATTTGATGAACAAGGGGGATACTTATGTTATAATTGAAACAGGAAAAGTAAAGGATATCAGGGTTAGAAGATAATGAACATTGATTTTGTTTATGAAAATGAAATAGAAGATTTTAAAGAAGACTATAGTCAGGACTTTTATAGTATTATTGAAACAGCACTCAATCTGCTGGATATTCATGATGATGTGGAAGTGAGTGCTATCTTAACTGATGATCAGAGAATTCATCAGATTAATAAGGAATACAGGAATATTGATTACAGTACCGATGTTATTAGTTTTGCAATGGAAGATAATGACTCTTTCTTTGTGGAGGGAATGCCAAGGAGTCTTGGTGATATATTTATTTCTGTGGATCATGCAAAAGCACAGGCAAGTGAATATGGGCATAGTTTAAGAAGAGAAATGTGTTTTCTATTTACTCATGGGTTATGTCATTTGCTTGGATATGATCATATGACATTAGAAGATGAGAAAATTATGTTTGCTTTGCAAGATAGAATTTTAGATTATTTAGATATTAGAAGAGGGTGATGGTATGGATTACCGGTATTTAGTGGATGAAGCATTTAAAGCATCTAAGCATGCTTATATTCCTTATTCTCATTTTCCTGTAGGAGCTTGTATAGAATTAAAGGACGGAACATTTATACATGGCTGTAATATTGAAAATGCTGCTTATGGAACAACAATGTGTGCTGAACGTAATGCGGTTTTTGGAGCTTATTGTAGAGGTTATCATAAAGAAGATATTAAAGCACTTGCGATTGTGGGAGAAGGACCAAAGCTTATTTCTCCCTGTGGTGCCTGCCGTCAGGCTTTAGCGGAACTGCTTGATCCTTTAACACCTGTTATTTTGGGGTCTCATGATTACTATGAAGTGACAAATATGAAAGAACTTATGCCAAGAATGTTTTTAGGGGAGGATTTGTATGTATAAATCTGGATTTGTGAGTATTGTCGGAAGACCTAATGCAGGGAAAAGTACACTTTTGAATCAGATTTTAGGAACTAAGCTGGTTATTACTTCTGCTACTGCTCAGACAACACGTAATAGTGTACAAGGAATTTATACTGATGATGATGCTCAGATTGTGTTTTTAGATACACCGGGTATTCATAAGCCGCAGGATGGCCTAGGTTCTTTTATGAATAGTAATGCTCTTAATAGTATTCAGGATATGGATCTTGTTTTGTTTGTTGCTCCGGCTGATGAGATAATAGGAAAAGGAGATCGTTTTATTGTCAGTCGTTTAGAGAATGCTGATTGTCCGGTTTTTCTTTTGCTTAACAAGAGTGATCTTTTAACGAAAGAGGAATTAGCAAGAAAGATATTGGAATGGCAGAAGTTATTTTCTTTTAATCAGATTATCCCGATTAGTGCTTTGCATGGTGACAATGTTGACGAGTTATTGAAGGCAGTAAAAGAATTACTTCCTGAAGGTGAAGCGGTTTATCCTAAGGATATGATTACAGATCATCCGGAGCAATTCATTCTTTCTGAATTTATTAGAGAGAGGATTCTTTATTTTACTAGAGAAGAAGTTCCTCATAATGTTGCGATTGTAGTAGAAGACTGGAAAGAAACGGAACATGATATTTCTATTATGGCAGCTATTGTGGTGGACCGTAAGTCACAAAAAGGTATTATTATTGGTAAACAAGGGACGATGATTAAGAAAATACGTGAACAGTCAAGAAGGCAGATGACCAGGTTTGTAGGAAAAACAGTTCATTTAGAGCTTTTTGTGAAAGTGGAAAGTAACTGGCGTAATAAGGCAAAGTATCTAAAAGAGTTCGGTTATAATCAGGATGACTACTCTTAGTGAAACAAAGGGTATTGTTTTAAAGACAATGCCTTATAAAGAAGCCGATAAGCTGGTTACGGTTTATTCTTACGATTATGGGAAGATTACTTTGGTTGCTAAAGGGACAAAAAAACTTACCAGTAAGAATGCTCCCAGCATTCAAAGTCTGACATATAGTGAATTTATCATTAACCTTAAAAAAGGACTCAGTTCTTTGATTAAAGGAACAGCTCTTAATTATTATCGGCATATTAAGGATTCCATTGAATATGAAATTGTAGCTGATTATCTTTTAGAATACTATTATCGTTATGTTGAAGAAAATAGTCCATCAAAGGCAGCTTATCAGTTTTTAGAGACAATGCTTTCAGCCCTGGATGAAGGCTATTCTTATCTGACTGTTTATGCATTGATTAACTGTTATATTCTTAAAACTAATGGTGTGTCATTATTTGTGGATGGCTGTACTGTCTGTAAAAACAGCCATGTTCATGCTTTTAGTGCTGATAAAGGCGGGTTTGTTTGTTATCGGCATACTTTAGGAGAGGATAAAGTTTTAATGCCAATAGCTTTAAAAGCATTGAGGCATATCTATAAATGTCCGCCGGAAAGAATACATGAACTTCATTTAGGAAATGAAGTCAAGGATATTCTGCCTATATTAGATTATTATATTGATGAATACTGCGGTATCCATTTAAAAGCAAAAATATTTATTCAGACTATATTATAAAAAGGAGCAGCATTATGAAGCGTGAAGATAGTTATACATCAAGACTTCGTACTCATGTACATTTTATGATTTATGAGCCGAAAGTTATTTTGAGAGTTAAAGCAGTTGTGATTATTGAACATGATTTAACTGAAAATCTTTCTCATTATGATGCCTTAGCTTCTTATTTACTGAATCAGGGATATGTTGTTGTGGTGAGTGATTTGCCGGGACATGGACAATCACTTATTGATTTTGAACAAGGTTATTTCGGTAAAGAAGAAACTTTGCCAAGACTGGTTGAGGATTTGCATCACCTGCATCATCTTATTTTTGAGGATTATAATGATGTACCTTATTTTTTTCTGGGAGTAGGGTTAGGAGCAAGTTTGATTCGTCTTTATGCTTCTGTTTATGGAGAATATATACAGGGAATGATTCTTGTTTCTAGTTTAGCTAAGCTTAATAATCATGCGTCTAAAGCATTAATTCTTAAAATTATGGGAAAAGTCAAAGGTGATAAATATCATCCAAATATCAAGTATTTAAAAATAAATAAACATCATAAGGATATCGGATTACATCCTTTTAGTTATACGGTTAAAGGCTATAAGGATATTTATCGTATTATTACTACTGCTAATACTCAAAAAACCATTGTTTCAACACCAAAGCATTTACAGATTTTATTGCTTGGGGGAAAGAATGATTTGATGATACATCGGGGAAAAGATACTGAAGATATTGCTCGCAGTTATCAGAGTATTGGTGTAGAAGATGTGACTGTATGTCTTTATCCGGAAGGTGGACATCAGCTATTAAAGAGTGACAAGAAAAGGGAAGTATTTAAGGATATACTTGATTTTCTTAATCAACGTACCTATCTTTAATACACTTATTGTTGGTTGACAATTAACCACTATAAGTGTATTAATAATGATATTTGAAATAGATTGACTTAGCTTACTAATGCTAGGTTTTTTTATTTATAATAGGAGGAATTATGGTAAAGATAGAAATGGAAAAACTAATTGCCCATGCAAAAAGTCAGGGATTCGTTTACCAGGGTTCAGAAATATATGATGGACTTGCGAATACATGGGACTATGGACCTTTAGGAGTTCAATTAAAGAATAATATTAAGAATGCATGGTGGAAGAGATTCATTCAGGAATCTATATATAATGTTGGTATTGATTCAGCTATTTTTATGAATCCAAAAGTTTGGATGGCTAGCGGACATATTGGTAATTTTAATGATCCTTTAATTGACTGTAAGCAGTGTAAGACAAGACATCGTGCTGATAAGCTGATTGAAGACTTTGATAGCGAAGTTCATGCTGATGGCATGACGCCTGAGGAATTGATGGCCTATATTAAAGAACATAATGTACCTTGTCCTCATTGTGGAAGTCATGATTTTACTGATATTAGAAAATTTGAATTAATGTTTGAAACATCTATGGGTGTTGTTTCAGATGCTAAGAATACTGTTTATTTGCGTCCTGAAACAGCTCAGGGTATCTTTGTGAATTTCAAGAATGTTCAGAGAACATCTAGAAAGAAAGTGCCTTTTGGGATTGGACAAATAGGTAAGTCATTTAGAAATGAGATTACACCCGGTAATTTCATTTTCCGTACAAGAGAGTTTGAACAGATGGAATTGGAATTCTTCACTAAGCCGGATACTGATTTAGAGTGGTTTGAATATTGGCGTAGTGAGTGTATGAAGTTTTTGACTGATATTGGCTTAAAACCGGAAAATTTACGTTTTAGAGATCATGATCAAAAAGAATTATCTTTCTATTCTAAAGCAACGACAGATATTGAATTCTTATATCCTTTTGGATGGGGAGAATTATGGGGAATTGCTGATAGAACGGATTATGATTTAAAGAGACATATGGAATATTCTAAAAAGGATTTATCTTATCTTGATCCTAATACAAATGAAAAGTATGTTCCTTTTGTGGTTGAACCTTCTGTAGGTGCCGATCGTTTGTTTTTATCAGTTATTGCTGATGCTTATGATGAAGAGGACTTAGAAAATGATAGCCGTATTGTTATGCATTTTCATCCTGCTTTAGCACCTGTTAAAGCCGCTATTCTTCCTCTTACTAAAAAACAGTCTAATGAAGCAGAAGCTATCTATAGAGATTTATGTAAGGATTTTAATTGTGAATATGATGCTGCCGGCAAAATTGGCAAGCGTTATAGAAGACAGGATGCAATCGGTACACCATTATGTATCACAATAGATTTTGAGACTGCATCTGATCAGTCCGTGACTGTTCGTGATCGCGATACAATGGAACAGGTGAGAATATCGATAAGTGAACTTAAAGATTATATTTCTAAGAAGATCTCATTTGAATAAGGAGTGATTCTATGGCGAGAATTCCTCAGGAAAAAATTGATGAAATAAGAAATAGTGTCAATATTGTTGATGTTATGGGGCAGTATCTTTCACTTACCAAAAAGGGAAGAAATTATGTTGCTATATGTCCATTTCATCAGGATACACATCCTTCATTATCTATTTCAGAATCAAAACAGATTTATATGTGTTTTGTGTGTCATAATGGCGGTAATGTTTTTAAGTTCTTGCAGGAATATCTTCATATTTCTTATCTTGAATCTGTTAAAGAAGTTGCTTTGTTAGGTCATGTGGATATAACAGGGTATCATTTAGATGCACCGGTTTTTCAGGTAAATGACAAATTAAAGCCTTATTATGATATGCATGAGGAAGCATTTAAAATCTATTCTTATTATTTACAGACGAAATCAGGCATACTTGCTATGGACTATCTAAAAGGTAGAGGATTTGATGATGAAGTTATTAAAATGTTTGGAATAGGTTATGCGCCTGTGAAGTCTATTCTTTACGAAGCATTTACTAAGCTTGGTTATCAACCTGTTGAAATGGAAAATTCAGGTCTTGTTATTGAATCATCTAGACATTATGACAGATTTAGTGATCGTATTATGTTTCCATTACATAATTCAAATGGTCAGGTGGTTGGCTTTTCCGGAAGAATTTATAAAGCTAATGATGAAAGCGCTAAGTATATGAACTCTCCGGAATCGGATATTTTTATTAAAGGAGATATGCTTTATAATTATCATCGTGCTTTAAAGCCCGCGAGAGATGCAGGTTTTGTTTATCTTAATGAAGGATTTATGGATGTAATCGCAATGCATCGTGCAGGTTATGATAATGTGATTGCTTTGATGGGAACAGCCCTTACAAACGGACATCTACAGCTTTTAAGACGTATGACAAAGAAGATTGTCATTTGTTTAGATGGTGATAATGCCGGACAGAATGCTGCAATGAAAGCAACAGATTTCTTATCATCTCATGGCTTTACGGTAAGAATTATCTTATTACCTGAAGGAAAAGATCCGGATGAGATTTATATGGAAGATGGGAAAAATGCATTGGACAGAGTTCTTTCAGATGAATTAACACCATTTGATTTTCTTTTAACTTATGAATCAAGTCATTTAGATTTAAGAAATTATGATGATCGCAGTCAGCTGTTTGATAAGGGCATTGCTGCTATTAATCTGATAGATGATGATAAGCAGAGAGATGACAGTATTAGAAAACTATCATCTTTGACGCAATTTTCAAGAGATCTTATTGTAAGACGTATTAAAGCGAAAGAATCTAAAAAGCGAGAACCATCTTATTCTGACGTTGCCTATCAGATTAGGGAGACTCAGACTATTGTGGATAAATATCTAATAGCTGAAAAAAATTTGATTTTTTATATGCTTAATGATCGCAATACAGCTATGCTTTATCAAAGCAAGGCGGGATTTATGTATAATGACAGTTATCGTATACTGGCAAGCTATATTGTGGATTACTATCGTCATCATAATGTTATGGAAGAAGCAGATTTGATAGATAGAATACTTAATGATCGTATTAATGATCAAAAAAAGAATATTCTGATTTCTCTTTTAACAGAAATTGCATCAATGAAATTGCCTTTGCCTGCTTCATTACAGCAGCAGGCTATTGATGACTATATTAGAACTATTTCATTGAATGCGGTTAAGTTAAAAAAACAGCAGCTTTTAGAACAGTTTAAGCATGTTTTGGATCCACAGATGCAAGCTGAAATTGTTCAGGAAATAAATAATCTTAAAAAGGAGGCAAAATAATGAGCCCAAAGAAAAGTAATAAAGCAGTAACTCTAGATGATATTAAAGAAATGGTATTAGAAAATGCAAAATCAAATGAGGGAAGACTTTCATCAGATACTTTGGATGAATTCTTTGCGAAATTTGATCTTGATGATGAATCGATTGAGGATCTGACAAATTTTATTAATGATCATCCTGATATTACATTAGAAGATAGCAGTTTAGATGAATTAAGTGATGATGATATTCTGATTGAAGAAGATCCGCTGGATGATTTAGATCTTGATTTGGATGTTGACGATACAGATGATACGCCTAATATGGACTTTGATGCCGGATTGGATCTTGATGATACTTTTTCAATGATTGAAGAATCATCAAAAGAAGATGATAGTGATCAGCTTGGCAGTAATGTAAAGATTAATGATCCGGTTAAAATGTATCTAAAAGAAATAGGAACAGTTGATCTTCTTACTCAGGAGCAGGAAGTAGAATTAGCCATGAAGATTAAAGATGGTGATGATAATGCTAAAAAGAGGCTTGCAGCTGCAAATCTGAGACTTGTTGTTTCTATTGCAAAAAGATATGTAGGAAGAGGGATGCTTTTCCTTGATTTGATTCAAGAAGGAAATATGGGGTTAATTAAAGCAGTAGAAAAATTTGATTATACAAAGGGCTTTAAGTTCTCCACTTATGCTACTTGGTGGATTAGACAGGCTATTACCAGAGCAATAGCTGATCAGGCACGAACAATTCGCATTCCTGTCCATATGGTCGAAACAATTAATAAACTGACAAGAATTCAAAGACAGCTTATTCAGGAATTAGGAAGAGAACCAACAGCTGAGGAAATCGCTGATAAAATGGAAGGTATGACACCTGAAAAAGTCAGAGATATTCAGAAAATATCTTTGGAACCTGTTTCTTTGGAAACTCCTATCGGCGAAGAAGATGATTCTCATTTAGGAGATTTTTTAGAAGATGAAGGGGCAATGAGTCCTGATGATTATGCCTCTAATGAACTATTAAAAGATGAATTAAATGAAGTATTGCTGGAATTGACAGATCGTGAAGAAAAAGTGTTAAGATTACGTTTTGGGATAGATGATGGACGAACAAGAACATTGGAAGAAGTTGGTAAAGAATTCAATGTGACTAGAGAAAGAATTAGACAAATAGAAGCTAAGGCATTAAGAAAGCTTAAACATCCATCACGTTCTAAACGATTAAAGGATTTTCTTGATAGATAATGTATTTACATTCTATTCGATTAAAGAAAATTGCTCAATTAATTCAAAAACATAAAAACGGAGAAATTTTGGCAGATATTGGCACTGATCATGCGTATCTGCCTTGTTTTCTATTAACTGAAGGATCAATCAGTCAGGCATATGCCTGCGATGCTGCAAAAGGACCATTGGGCAATTCAGAAGAAACCATTAATAAAGAACATCTTCAAGGAAAAGTTATCCCGTTGCTTGGAGATGGATTAGATCCGATCAGTGATAAAAAAACGGATATGATTTCTATTTGCGGTATGGGAGGACTTCTCATAACAGAAATTCTAAATAAACATCAGGAACAGCTTGATAATCATTTGTTTATTTTACAAGCTAATACTGCTATAGATTTACTTAGAAGCTATTTGAATAAGCATCATCTTGAAATAATAGATGAAGAGATGGTAAAAGAAGGAAAGCATATTTATGAAATAATAATCGCAAGGCAAGGGAAACAAATATTATCAGATGAAGATATTCTTTTTGGTCCTGTACTAAGAAGAAAGAAAGAATTACTTTTTATACAAAAATGGCAAAGACAATTAAATATTCAAAAAAAGATTCTTAAGTCATTATCTGATAAGCACCCAAAATATTTAGAAGTAAAAACCCTTGCTGAGATGATAGAAAAGGAGCTAATGTTATGAAGGTTAAAGAAGTTATAGAAATCATAGAACAGCGTTATCCGCTTTCTTTGCAAGAAGAATGGGATCATTCCGGATTTCAGTGTGGAGACAGAGAACAGGAAGTTAAAAAGATTATGATAGCTTTAGATTGTGATAAACGGACTATTAAAGAAGCTGTTGAGAAGAAATGTAATCTTTTAATTACGCACCATCCTCTTCTATTTAAAGAAATATCATTAGATGCTCAGACATCTACAGGAGAAATGATTTCTCTTGCAATAAAAAATAGTCTTTCTATTTATTCATCACATACTCCACTAGATAAAGTAGATATGAATGAATGGCTGATTGAAAAGCTTCCGGTCAAAGATATTTCTTCTCCTAATGAGTTTGTCAGATCGGCAAGATTAATAACTCCTCTTGGTTTAAAAGATTTCTTAAAGCTTGTAAAAGAAACTTATTCCGTGGAAATAATTAAATATGCCGGCTTAAAAAAAGAAGTTCAGACTATATCTATCTGTGGTGGAAGCGGCAGTGAATTTTTCTTAGAAACAGATACAGATGCCTATATTACAGGTGATACAAAGTACCATATCGGAGAAGAAGCGTATAATACAAATAAGCTTTTGATAGATGTAGGGCATCATATTGAGAAAATTATGGTTCCTAAATTAAAAGCGTATCTTCAAGAAAGAATCTCAGTTGAGATTATTGAAAGCAGTTCCCCTGATTATTATAAATTTTATTTATAAAACAGTAAAAAATCACTTATCTTTATTCAATAAGGATAAGTGATTTTATTATAAGATATTTGAGTAATCAACATTTGGTTTGTTGTGTGTTTGTAGATCATTCCATTCAAATTGTTTTAAAAAATCAATAACTTGATTTGTAAGCGAAGTAGGTGTAGAAGCACCGCTAGAAACAGCTGCATGATGTTTATGTTCAAGCCATTCAATTTTTAAGTCTTCAATTGATTCAATCATATAGGTTTCTTTTCCTGCTTTGTTTTTGGCAATAGAAGCAAGCTTTGCGGTATTATTTGAATGTGGATCGCCAACTATAAATACTATATCAATATCAGGATCCATTTTTGAAATAGCCTCTTGTCTTATTCGAGTAGCATTACAGATTTCTTGCTCAATAATTAAGTTTGGCAGTATCTTTTTAGCATATTCACATAACTCATAGACATCAAATAAAGACATTGTAGTCTGAGAGGTTATTAAATACTTTATGCTCGGGTCTAATGATAATAAATCTTTCTTTTCTGTAATCAAATGCATATGATCAGAATCAATCATCATTGCTCCTTCACTTTCAGGATGATTCTTTTTACCAATATAAAGAATTTCATAGCCTTCAAGCAGTCTTTGCTTAATAAGGTCATGAGTTTTGATGACATCTAAGCAAGAAGCATCAATAATATTAAGACCTTTTTCTTTAGCCTTAATCATAACCTGTTCTCCTGCTCCATGAGCGGTGATTATAACGGTTCCTTGATTAATAGAATCAAGTAATTCCATTCTTGTTTTAGAAGCGTCTTCAACAGTAACAGCACCAAGTTCTTTCAATGCATTCACAATATATTCATTATGAACAATCATACCTAATATATATAGAGGTCTTTGTGAACTATTGGCTGCTTTCCTGACTATATTAATAGCTCTGACAACACCCTTACAATAACCGCGAGGGGTAATTCCGGTGACTTTCATATATACTCTCCTTCCATATTAAGATACACATTTTTTCTAGTATCTGCAAGTAAAGACAATATACTTATTTGATATTGTTTTTGATTTTTTTGATAATTATGATATAATCAATGAGCTTTTAAAGGAGGCGAGAATATGAGTTTATTTAACAATTATCAATTTCAGGATTTCGTGAATCAAACAATCCATCATATGCACTTTGATAAACCTACAAAAATACAAGAGAAAGTTATTCCTTTAATAAAGAAGAAGAGAGATATTATTGGTATTTCTCAGACAGGAACAGGAAAAACACATGCTTTTTTATTTCCTATTATGAATTTGATTGATACATCAAAAGATTATGTACAGGCAGTTATTGCGGCTCCAACAAGAGAGCTTGCTTCGCAAATTTATGAAAATGCAAAAGTATTCAAAAAATATAATAAAAATCTGAGAGTCTCTTTGATCATTGGCGGCAGTGATAAGCAAAAGACTATTTCAAAATTAAATCATCAGCCTCATATAGTTATTGGAACACCGGGAAGAATTAAGGATCTCTCTTTGAATGAACAGGCTTTAATGATTACAACAGCTGATATTTTTGTGATTGATGAAGCAGATATGACACTGGATTTTGGCTATTTAGAAGACTTAGATGCTGTGCTGGGTAAAATGAAAGATGATCTTCAGATGCTTGTCTTTTCAGCAACAATACCACAGGCATTACAGGTATTCTTAAGAAAATATATGAAAAACCCAAAGCTTATTCAGATAGATGAAAAAGAAGTATCAAGCACTCATATTAATCATTATCTTATCTCCACTAAACATAAAGACCGCTATGAGATTCTCAGATCAATCATGAATATGATTGATCCTTATATCTGTATTGTCTTCTGTAATACCAGATCAGAAGCTTCAAATCTTGCTCGCAAACTGTATGATGATGGCTATAAAGTTGGAGAAATTCATGGTGATTTAGAACCGCGTGAAAGAAAACAGGTGATGAGACGTATTCATAATAATGAATATCAATATATTATTGCAACTGATATTGCTGCCAGAGGTATTGATATAGATGGTGTCAGTCATGTTATTAATATGGAGTTTCCAAAGGAAAAGGATTTTTATATTCATCGTTCAGGAAGATGTGGAAGAGGTAAATATACCGGTGAGTGCTATTCTATGTATGATACAAGTAATCAGGCAATGGTTGAATCTTTGGAGAAAAAAGGTATTCATTTTCTTTTAAAAGATGTCAAGAATAATACTTTAACTGATGCCGGAGAACGTTTAAAAAGAAAAAGCAGAATACATCAGCCCAATGCATTAGAAAAAGAAGTTGCTAAACTTAAAGAATTGGATATTAAAGCTGATGAAGCTTATTTTAAATGTAAAAAAATTGTAAAGGATATTTTGCCTGAAATGAATCTGGTAATAGGAGAATATACTTTTGATGAAAATAAGTTAATTTTTTATTTTACAGCCGATACAAGACTTGATTTTAGGGAACTTGTAAAGGAAGTGAACAGAACATTTAAAAAAAGGGTAGAATTTTATCAGATAAAGCAAAATGA
>ENA-OWLX01000310-OWLX01000310.1-metagenome-genome-assembly--contig:-NODE-310-length-16994-cov-5.025267_pt1 | contig 16994 bp, 17 predicted proteins | sample MGYA00245351_ERZ651106 | MGnify/ENA primary metagenome ERZ651106 (study PRJEB26857, sample SAMEA4031768) | metagenome | biome: human; feature: oral; material: saliva | place: Philippines | collected 2014... | reverse complement strand
AAGCATATCAAACCGAAAGATGCTCTCAAACATCCGAATTGGTCCATGGGACAAAAAATTACAATCGACTCTGCCACTTTGATGAACAAAGGACTTGAAGTAATTGAGGCACAGAGATTATTCCAAGTGAATTATGATGATATTCAAGTTTTGGTGCATCCGCAAAGCATCGTACATTCTATGGTACAGTACCAAGACGGTAGCATTTTAGCACAGTTGGGACAAGCAGATATGAGAGTGCCGATTCAATACTCCATCTTCTATCCGAAACGAATGAAAAACTCTTTCACTCCGTTTGATTTCGGAGAATTTTTGAGTGTGACATTCCAAAAACCGAATACCGAACTGTTTCCGGCACTTCCTCTTGCATTTGAAGCAGGACGAATCGGAAAGTCGATGCCATGTGTACTGAATGCGGCAAACGAGATAGCGGTTCATGCATTTCTGAAAGAACAAATTGAATTTTTGGATATTGTTGCAATTGTGAGAGAAATGATGAATGAATTTCCGATTACTGAAATCACATCATTAGAAGAACTGTTTGAATTGGATACCAAAGTGCGTTCTCATACCACAAACTATATCAACAGAAGGTGAACCATATGATAAAACGACAATTTACAAAGGCGATTTTCTTCATTGTTATCATCGTAATCGTAGCAGGACTGTTCTTTTATCGAGCTCCGCATCATAAAACAAGATACGGTGTGTGGATAGGACTTCATCCGGATGATATCGCTTCTTTAGAACCGTACGACACTGTTGTTATCGATGCGAGCTATTTCTCCAAAGAACAAATCGAACTGCTCCATCAACAAGGAAAAACGGTATACAGTTATCTCAATATCGGATCTTTAGAAAATTTCCGTCCCTACTTTGCAGAGTTTCAAGACATCACACTTGGAGCTTATGAAAATTGGGAGGAAGAATATTGGATTGATGTTTCCGATAAAGAATGGCAAGATCATCTGACTCAAGTGCTTGCAAAAAATCTTGCAGACAAAGGTGTGGATGGTTTCTTTTTAGATAATGCGGATGTATGGTACTTCTATCCGGAAGAAAAAATTTATACCGGACTTGCCGACATCTTGCAACAACTGAAACAGGAATATAAACTTCCTATCATAATCAATGGCGGAGACACATTTGTATCAACTCTTATCGATTCCGACAAAACCGACTTAATCGACGGCATCAACCAAGAAACTGTTTTTACCTCCATTGATTTTGAGCATAAAACTTTTGGAAAGCAAGAACCGGAACAGACAAAATACCTATGGGACTATCTGATGAAATGCCAAAAAGCGGGATTATCCGTCTACCTTTTGGAGTATGGCGAAGATAAGTTGCTCCAGAAAAAAATACAAAATGAATGTGAACAGTCAGGATTTGAATACTATATTTCCCCATCGCTGGAATTAAAATAAAACTCCACACAAAAAGTTACCTTGTATTAAACAAAATCAGTACAATTACTCTTAGGAGATTAACCGTATTCGGTTCAACAGAAAAGTACTGCTCACAGACTATTTTCAAGAGAGAATCTTCTTTAGAACAGATACGGTAATCTGTTTCTCAAATCAAAACTGATTTTTTTACGACAAATTTGTTCAGTTGGATGCCGAATTGTATCACAAAATGATTTTGATACAAAGTACTTGGCAAACCGATATAGCATAATTAAATGTATCCTATGAGATAAGAACAGAATTAGAATTAGAATTAGAATTAGAATTAGAATTAACAAACCAACACCCTCCAATCAATAAACTTAGGAGGAAGATTACAAAACGGCATTCGTTTTGTATCAGGTATCATACACATTTGCAATCATTATCAGTAGACAATCTTTCTTCTATCATAGATGGAGCAAGGTCCTGTCTACCAAAGGAGTATCTATATGTTACTGGAAAAAATACAATCGCCGGAGGATATAAAACATCTTAGCCCCGATGAATTAAAAGAATTGGCATATGAAATACGTGCACGCTTGATTCAAGTCACTTCCAAAACAGGAGGCCATGTCGCTCCCAACCTCGGAACAGTGGAGTTGACACTTGCACTACACTATGTATTCCACTCTCCGGAAGATAAACTTGTTTGGGATGTCGGCCATCAGGCGTATGTACACAAATTGTTAACCGGTCGAAACAAAGACTTCGATTCCTTGAGACAGTTTCATGGCGTTTCAGGATTCCCAAAGCGCTCCGAAAGTGAGCATGACTGTTTCGGCGTCGGACACGCAAGCACTTCCATCTCTGCCGCGACCGGTTTTGCCATCTCTCGTGACCAAAAAAAAGAAAAACATGAAGTTATCGCTATTATCGGAGACGGCTCATTAACCGGCGGAATGGCATACGAAGCACTTGACCATGCCGGACATCTCGGTCTAAATATGACTGTTATTTTGAATGACAACGACATGAGCATTGATAAGAATGTAGGAAGTATGTCTGAATATCTGACTCGTGTACGCTCCGGCTCTAACTACAAAAAGACAAAGAATGAACTGGAAGGATTTTTGAAAAAAATTCCGGCACTTGGTCCAAAGATGTTTGATATTGCCGACTCTTTCAAGGACTCTTTGCGAAATCTTGTTGTACCCGGCTCATTTTTTGAAGAATTGGGATTCAAATATTTCGGTCCTATCAACGGACACAACCTTCCGCAGTTAATTTCTGTGCTTGAAAACAGCAAAAATTTTGATTGTCCGGTACTGATTCACTGTATTACAACCAAAGGAAAAGGGTATCTTCCTGCCGAAGAAAGACCGGATAAATTTCACGGTACAGGTGCTTATGATCCCAAAACAGGACAATCTGCCTCGTCAAAATCAACACCGACCTACACCGATATTTTTGCAAAAACGATGATTGCACTCGGCAAACAAGATAAACGCATTTCCGGAATTACAGCAGCAATGCCGTCCGGAACAGGAATCGGTGCATTTGCAAAACAGTTTCCCGACCGTTCCTACGATGTCGGAATTGCAGAGGAACACGCTGTTACCATGGCAAGCGCAATGGCACTCGACGGTCAAAAACCTGTTGTAGCTATCTATTCGACCTTTTTACAACGCTCCTTCGACCAAATCATTCATGATGTAGCTCTCCAAAACGCACCTGTTATTTTTGCGTTGGATCGTGGAGGTATTGTTGGAGAAGACGGTCCAACCCATCACGGAGTATTTGATTTGTCTTACCTTCGTATGATTCCGAACATGGTTGTTATGGCACCGAAGGACGAAAACGAACTTCAAAATATGCTCTATTCCGCAACAAAATATGATGCTCCTACCGCAATTCGTTATCCTCGCGGAAAAGGATTAGGTGTTGCACTCGATGAAACATTCCGATATCTTGAAGTCGGTAGTGCTGAAGTGTTGCAAGAAGGAACGGATATCCTTATGATTGCTGTCGGAAGTATGGTACATCCGGCAACCAATGTCGCAAACACATTGGAACAAAAAGGGTATTCTGTCGGCATAATCAATGCACGATTCATCAAGCCGCTTGACCAAACTACGCTGCTTTCACAAATCAGCAAAGCAAAACATATCATAACATTGGAAGAAAATATGCTTGCAGGAGGATTCGGAAGTGCCGTCAGTGAATTGCTCAAGACAAACGGCAATACAGACTATTCCATGTTGTCCATCGGAATTCCGGATGAATTTGTGCCACATGGAAATACCGATATTCTAAAAAAAGAGTTACAATTGGATGAAGACGGTATCTTACAACAGATTTCTTCCTTCTTAGAGAATAAATAATCCAAAAATAAATAAATTCAAAGAATATACTATCATACAATCATTGGAGATTTCTATTAAGACAGTTTCTCCAAACATCCGTAGAACTTCAAAAGATAGTTTATTCTCAACAATAATTTAAGAACATGAATGGAGGGAAAATATGAAATTTCATGAAATGCCGTATCAAAGACCTGATATGGACGAAACCATCGCTTTTTTCAAAAAAGTGAAACAACAACTTGAACACGCTTCTTCCGGAGCGGAACAAATTAATATCATTTATGACTATATTGCATATAAAAAGAAATTGGACACCACAATCGGTTTGGCAAGTGTCCGTCACACTATCGATACAACGGATCAATTCTATGAAGAAGAGAATGCTTTTATGGACGAAAATACACCAATTATCACCAATTTAGCAGTAGAGGTATCACGTTGCATCTATCACTCTCCTTTTCGAAAGGAATTGGAGGAAGAATTCGGTACTCACTATTTCAAATTATTGGAGTGTAATTTAGTACTGAACGAAAAAGCAATTCCGTTCATGCAAAAAGAGAACGAGTTGGTATCCAAATACAGTAAAATCATTGCCACTTCTCAAATTGAATTTGAGGGAAAAATCTATACCTTGACACAAATGACACCTTTGTTGCAAGATACCGACCGTAACCGTCGATTCCTTGCTTACAAGGCAAGAAACAAATTTTTGGAAGAACATCAGGACGAATTTGATGCCATCTATGACGAGTTGGTCAAAGTGCGTACGGAAATGGCAGCTGCATTAGGATACAAAAACTATGTAGAACTTCAATATAAATTACTGAACAGAACGGACTACAACCACGAAGATGTTGCAGTCTATCGTGAAAAAATCTTAAAGACATTCACTCCGTTTTCTGTAGAACTTCGCAAAGAACAAGCAAAACGATTGGGCATTGATGATTTCAAATTCTATGATATTGCCTGTGAATTCCAAGACGGAAATGCAAACCCAATCGGAGATGAAACCTTTATTATTGCAAAAGCAAAAGAAATGTATGAAGACTTGAGTCCTGAAACCGGAACATTTTTCAATTTTATGATTGAAAACGAATTGATGGACTTGCTTGCAAAACCGGGAAAAAGAGCAGGCGGATACTGTACAAGTTTTGACGAATACAAGTCTCCCTTCATCTTCTCCAACTTCAACGGAACCAAAGGAGATATTGATGTTATCACTCACGAAGCGGGACACGCATTCCAAAACTTTATGTCACAGGACATGAAACTTCCGGAATACATTTGGCCGACCTATGAAGCTTGTGAAATCCACTCCATGAGCATGGAATTTTTGACATGGCCTTATATGGAATTGTTCTTTGGAAACAATGTGAATAAGTTCAAATATACCGCGTTGAAAAGTGCTATCTCTTTCCTTCCTTACGGAGCAACGATTGACCATTTTCAACATTTTGTATACGAAAATCCGACTGCCACTCCTGAGGAACGAAGAAAAAAATACCGTGAAATCGAATTGATGTATCGTCCTGATTTGGACTATGCGGATGAATTCTTAGACAAAGGAACTTATTGGTTCTTACAAGCTCATGTGTTCAGCACACCGTTCTACTATATCGACTACACATTAGCTCAGGTATGTGCATTCCAATATTTAATTAAGTACCTTGAAAATCGCGAACAGACGCTGCAAGAGTATATTACGCTATGTAAAGCGGGAGGTTCTCAATCTTTCTTTGACTTGATTGAAACCGGAAAACTGAAAAATCCAATGACTACTTCTGTTATGGAAGATATTGTTCCAACCTTGGATAAGATTATTCACTCTATCAAAATATAAAAAATCTCGTGAAATATAGAGAATCACAATGTAGAAAAGGAGCGGATTCAAATGAACAAAGTTTTGAAAAAAGGAATTCTAATTACTTTGATGAGCACCATCACACTATCTTGTTTTTCAGCATGTTTTCCTACTCCTCAAAAATCTCGAAATAATGAGGTAAACGGAATCCAATTACAAGCTGAGGTCAGTAAAGATGAACGAATTCCAATTATACGAACCATGACATTGGAAGACTACCAGTCAAAAGATGAAGCAGAAAAAGAAAAACTGCATGATTCTCTTTTTGGGAATGTAGAGGGAGATATCCCTTGTGTCCATCTGCTCTATGACAATACCATTCGATTCCGAGTGATGAAGGATGGAACGGCGATTGCTACAGAAAAACCGATCAAAGTAGAAATCATGCCTGAACTTACCTATGAGGATGAAGATAAGACACCGATTGTCGTTACCAAAACACTACAAGCAGATACAAACAATACCTACACCCTACCGTTGAAACACTATCGTACACAGTACGAAACCTATTTTGTGGATATGTATCTCTACACACTGTACTACTCTGTGGACGGTGTAGACTATATTTCTCTCTTAGCAAGTTCGATGAGTAATCTTCCGGATGACAAAACACCGTTTGATAGCGAACCTCTTGAAGTACCGATACCGGCTGAGACAGAGTAGTATCAAAGTATTTTTGGAAACGATTCAGATAGAGTGAATCCGTCCTTCCAAGGTTGCAACAATTTCGATAGTATCAAAAAAATATGACACTGATAACATAAAAACAATCTCAATCAAAAAACCTCCTGTTACATGAAAGTATGCCTCATCAAAAGCATTCCTTGTAATATGGAGGTTTTTATTTTTATTTTTATTTACTAAAGTGTTATTATCTACCCTCAAACAACAGCTCAGTAAACACTTGCACAACTTCCTATCCTATGACTGAATAGCAAAGGTAATTTCCGCCTCACAGACAACTTTTTCTCCTACCTTGGCGATTGCTGTTCCGACTCCGATTGCTCCTCGTTGTTTGGTAAGTTCACAAGAAAGCTCCAATACATCCCCCGGTTTTACCATTCCTCTAAACTTTGCTTGTTTGATCCCTCCGAAAAATGCGAGCTTTCCTCTGTTTTCTTCTTTGGAAAGAAGTGCAACCGCACCGACTTGTGCCAACGCTTCAACAATCAACACTCCGGGCATCACATGTTCTACCGGAAAATGTCCGCAGAAAAACAGTTCATTGACAGTAACACATTTGATTCCTTTCGCCCATTTTCCTTCTTCGCCGTCTACTATTTTGTCCACTAATAAAAATGGATAGCGGTGTGGCAAAATTTCTTGGATTTCATTTGAATTGTAGTTCATTTCTATGTCTTCCTTTCCTATTGTATGATAATGATACAAAAGGAGAAGGTTCTTATCTCCCTCTTCCTTATGATAACCTAATATTATTCTGCATATTTTTTGAACAGTAAGGTCGCGTTATGTCCTCCGAATCCCAAAGAGTTGCTCAACGCAAACTGAATATCTTTCTCCCGTCCTACATTCGGAACAATATCCAAATCACACTCTGAATCTTTTTCTCTGTAGTGAATGGTCGGTGTCACATATCCTTCATGCAAGCTGAGTGCCGTAACAATAGATTCCACACCGCCGCTTGCTCCCAAAAGATGACCTACCATTGATTTTGTAGAGCTGATCATCAAATCATATGCTCTTTCTTGAAATACTTGCTTAATTGCCTTTGTTTCTCCGGCATCGTTTAACGGCGTTGATGTCCCATGTGCGTTGATGTAGTCGATTTGTTCAAAAGAAATATTTCCGTCATCCAATGCAAGTTGCATACATCTTGCAGCTCCTTCTCCATCTGCGCTCGGTGCTGTGATATGAAATGCATCACAAGTTGTCCCGTATCCTACAATTTCTGCATAAATTTTGGCATTTCTTCGTTTTGCATGTTCATATTCTTCCAATATGAGGATTCCGCTTCCTTCTCCCATGACAAATCCGTTTCGTTCACGATCAAACGGAATAGATGCTCTTGTGATATCGTCTGCAAAACTCAATGCTTTCATAGCGGAGAATCCTCCGATTCCAAGTTCCGTAATGCTGGCCTCCGAACCGCCTGCCAACATCACTTCCTGATATCCGTCACGAATTCTTCGAAATGCCATTCCGATAGAATCTGTCGCTGATGCGCATGCTGTCACGATACAGTGGCAAGAACCTTGGAATCCTGTTTCGATTGCAATACTTCCGGCTGTAATGTTTGTGATTGACATTGGAATAAAAAACGGAGAAATACGATGAAATCCTTTTGTCATACCGGTAGTATGCTCTTTTTCTATTGTTTCCAATCCTCCGATTCCGGAAGACACAATGACTCCGCAACGAGTTTTATCCAATTCATCCAACTGCAAATTACTGTCCTGTATCGCTTCTCTTGCTGCAACAACGCCAAACTTTGTTACTCTGTCCATTCTTCGACAAACTTTTTTATCGAAATAATTTTCTTCTTGAAAATGAACAGCCTCTCCGGCAAATTTCGCCCTTTGTCCATCATAATGAAATCGTGTGATTTCAGAAATTCCGCATTCTCCTCTTTTCACTCCTGCCCATAGGGATGTTACATCATTTCCCAAAGGAGAAACCGCTCCCATTCCGGTGATTACAACTCTTCTTTTCACAAATACCTCCTACATACTCATTCCACCGTCTACACTGATGACCTGCCCCGTAATATATCTGTTCTCTTCTACGGACAAAAATTCTACTGTTCTTGCAATATCTTCCGGAGTTGCCATACACCCTACCACAATTTGATTCAAAATGGATTCTTTGACTTTGTCGGAAAGCTTGTCTGTCATCTCTGTATCTACAAATCCCGGTGCAACTGCATTGACCAAAATTCCTTTTTTTCCAAGTTCTTTTGCAAGCGACTTGGTCAACCCAATCATTCCCGCCTTAGAAGCGGAATAGTTTGCCTGTCCTGCATTTCCGGCAATTCCTACAACACTTGTAATATTGACGATTCTTCCGTATCTTTTCTTTAACATTACCTGTGCCGCGTACTTACTCATAAAAAATGCACCTTTTAAATTCGTATCAATCACTTGATTGAAGTCTTCTTCTTTCATACGAATGAAAAGTCCATCTTTCGTGATTCCGGCATTGTTAATCAATACATCAATTGTTCCGAATTCTTTAATGACTTCTTCTACCACTTCTTTACAGGTTTCTTCTGTAGAGATATCTCCCTGTATCAAATGTACTTTCGCACCGAATTCTTCACAAAGTTTTTGTGTTTCTTCCGCTTTAGTACGATTACTGTTGTAATGAATAGCGATATCCATATCGGATTTCGCCAATTGCATTGCAATTGCTCTGCCGATGCCTCCACCGGCACCTGTTACCAATGCTACTCTTTTTTCCATGGTCCTATCCTTTCTTTACATACTCTATGGTCTTCTGTAAACTGTCATAATCAAAACAAGGAAGTACGACACTGTCTTTTGAAATTTTTCGAATAAATCCTTGCAACACATTTCCAAATCCAATTTCAATAAAGGTATCCATTCCTTCTTCTATCATTTTTTGAATGGATTGATAAAAATGAACACTCTGTTGTACTTGCTGTACCATAATTTGTTTGATATCATCATTTTTTTGTGAAATTTCTCCGTTTACATTCCATACAATCGGTATGTTCGGCATATCAAACTCCATCTGTTCAAACAATCCTTGTAACACATTGCCGGCAGGTTTCATATAAGATGTATGGAATGCTCCGCTCACATTCAGTGGAATCATCTTACCGGATTTATTCTCTTTGACTTCTTCCATCAGTTTCATCATTTGCTCTCTGTCTCCACCGATGACGATTTGACCGACTGTATTAAAGTTGGTAATTTCTATCTTTCTGTCTCTTGTAGAATATTTTTTGCAATAGGATAAAATTTCTTCTTCTTCCATTTTTAACACTGCACACATCATCGTATCTTTACCAACCAACGCTTCTTCCATCGCTTTGCCACGCACTTGAGCAATCTTCATCACATCTTTTTGAGAAAGAACTTTCGCACCATACAACGCTCCATACTCTCCTATGCTGAGTCCTGCCGTCATATCAGGAACAATTCCTTCCTTCTGCAAAATATCTGTCATCACGATATCAAATGCTACCATACAAGGTTGCGTATGTTGTGTCTTGGACAATGTCTCCAAATCGGAACGAAATGACAACTCTCTAATGTCCGGATATTGATCATAAAATACTTTTGCCTGCTCAAAATGATCATACAAACTTTTGCCCATTCCTATCTGTTGACTTCCCTGTCCTCCATATAAAATTGCAAGTTTCATATTGTCTCCTCCCACTGCATTTTCAGTTCTTCAATCAAGTCGTGAACATGGTACATTTTATTGATTCTGTCTACATTTTCTCCTGTAAAGAACAATCCTTGCTCGATATTTCCTTTTGCAGCCTGTATCAATGCCTCTGATATACAATACGGCGTCACGGCAGGATTGCAAGGTTTCAAACAATCGATACATCGTTTTGGAGGAATGCGCCCGTCATGCTCTAATTGCTCTAACAATTTTGTCTTGAGAGCCCGACCGGGAAGTCCTACCGGACTTTGAGTAATAATGACATCTTCTTTCTTTGCCTGACAAATCAATTTAGAGAATTCTTCGGATGCATCGCACTCATAGGTTGCAATAAATCGGGTTCCAATCTGTGCTCCAAAGGCTCCACGTTTGGCGTAATACGCCATCTCATATCCATCAAATACAGAACCTGCTATGAATACGGGAATGGCACTTCCTTTTTTATCTTCAAAAGTTTTGACTACTTCCAATACTTCTTGGAGCAATTTTTCCAATTTCATATCCGGAGAATCAATCTCTTGTCGATGAAATCCCAAATGCCCTCCTGCACCTCTACCTTCCAACACTACAAAATCAGCGAACCGATTTTCTTTTCTAAGCCAACTGTTCATGACAACCTTCGCTGCTTTTCCGCCGGAGACAATCGGCGCAAGCGCCACATCATACCCTTGAGCAATCTTCGGCATCGCCATCGGCAAACCTGCTCCCGATATGATAGCATCGACTCCGCTTTCAAGTGCAGACTTCAGCATTTCCTCATACTGATTTCCGGCAACCATAATGTTGACTGCAACCATTCCTCTGTTATCGGAAATTGATCTTGCTTTTTGAACTTCTTCTTTAAGTGCCTCCTTATTACATCTCAAATTATCTCGATAAAAATCTTCTTTACGGTATCCTATTTGTACCCCGGAAATGACTCCCATACAGCCTTCTTTTGCTACATGACCTGCCAAATTTCCAAGTGATACTCCTACGCCCATACCACCTTGAATCAATGGAAAATCCAGCGTTTTGTTTCTGATTCGATACGCTTTCATCGACATAACTCCTTCAAAACAGTTTCATATTCCGTAAACAATGTTTCGATTCGCTCAGCTAAAGAGCATTCGTCATGTATCATCGCTGCGGTTTGACCTGCCATAACGGAACCTGTCTCAATATCGCCCTCTTTTACAGCACGTCGCAAAGAGCCTAAGGTATAGTGCTCCAATTCCATCAAGGTAGCACCTTCTTTTTCTCTTGCGATATATTCACGCACCATATCATTTTTAATAACGCGGACCGGAGTTCCGGCAATTCTTCCCATTACTGTAATATGGGTGTCTCTTGCATTTCTTACCGCCTGTTTGTAATTTTCATGAATCGGACATTCTGTTGTAGACAACAGACAAGTACCGACTTGTACTCCGCAAGCACCCAATACTTCTGCCGCTACCATCTGACGACCTGAAGCAATTCCGCCCGCCGCAATAACCGGAATATTTACGGCATCTGCTACTTGTGGCACCAATACCATTGTTGTCGTTTCTCCGACATGACCGCCGCTTTCACAACCTTCCGCAATCACACCATCTGCACCCAATCGTTCCATGCGTCTTGCCAACCCTACAGATGCAACAACGGGAAACACTTTGATTCCGGCTGATTTCCACTGTTTCATATATTTTCCCGGATTCCCCGCTCCGGTTGTTACTACCGGCACTTGTTCTTCTATCACAATCTCTGCCATCTTGTCCGTATCCGGATTCATCAACATCAGATTCACTCCGAACGGCATCTGTGTATGTTGTTTGCAAATCTGAATCTGCTCTCTTAACATATCTGCTGACATTCCGCCTGCCCCAATCATTCCAAGTGCTCCTGTATTCGATACTGCCGCTGCAAATTCTCCTGTTGCGATATTCGCCATTCCGCCTTGTATCAACGGATATTTGATTCCCAAAAGTTCATGTAATTTCATAGCTCTCCCTCTATCGGTTCTTTTTTGTAATACTGTTGTTCAATGAATGTTATCCTATGTTTTCTCTACCATTCTATCAGTGTGCCGCCCCAAGTAAGTCCACCGCCAAATCCGACCATCAGCACTTTCATCCCTCTTTGCAACAAATTTTTCTCCGCCATCTCATCTAATGCAATGGGAATGCTCGCCGAGGAAGTGTTCCCGTATTCCGCAATGTTGACATAAAATTTTTCAGAAGAAATTTTTGATTTTTTTTGTGCATAATCAATAATTCTTTTGTTTGCCTGATGACAAACCACATAGTCTATTTCTTCTTTTTGCACCCTGTTTTTTTCAATGACATCTTCAATGCATTGGACAATGGTTGCAGTTGCAAAGCGAAATACTTCCTTTCCATTCATATAGACTTGAGGCTTACTTCCATTGCCATCTACACCGAAACATCCGAGTTCTTTGCTCGTTCCCCTGCTCCCTACAGAAAAGTAACCTAAAGCTCCCTCTCTTTTTTTTAGGATAACGGCACCGGCGCCATCTCCAAACAAAATGCAAGTCCCGCGATCTTCAAAGTTCAGTAATTTTGAAATCACTTCTGTTCCAATCAAAAGAATATATTCATCTTCCGAAAAAGATGTCAACAAAGAGTCACAGAGCATCATTCCATAAATAAATCCACTGCAAGCTCCGTTAATATCTAAAGAGAGTATGTCTTCCGGCAACTGTAACTGTTGTTGAATCAAACAAGCAACAGAAGGTGTCAAATAGTCCGGAGTAAAGGTTGCAACAATCACTGCCTTAATCTTTTCTTTCGGTATATTCCCTTTTTCAATCGCTTTCTGTGCCGCCAAAACTCCCAAATCTGCCGTTGTTTGATTCTCTACATAGCGTCGACATTCTATTCCCGTTCGAGAAACAATCCACTCGTCCGTTGTATCTATTTTACTCACAAAATCTTCATTGGTCACTACTTTTTCCGGTACATATCGACCGGTTGATACCACTTCAAAACTCATACTATTCCCTTCCTGATTGCCCTATCTTTCGATATTTTTCATACCTGTCTGCAATACGTTGTTCCGAAGATTTTTTCATTTCTTGTTCCAAATATCTTTTCAATGATGCTTTCAAGTCGGGAACCACTCGTTCAAACTCTTGTTTTTGAAAACAAATTCCTTCTTGAATCACTTCATCTATCAGACCTTCACGATACAAATCGTCTGCAGTCATCTTCATTTTTTCTGCCGCATCTTTCGCTCTTTTTCCGTCTTTCCAAAGAATGGAAGCAAATCCCTCAGGAGATAAAATAGAAAAAGTGGCATTTTCCAACATAATAATTTTATCTGCCAATGCCAACGCCAACGCACCGCCACTTCCGCCTTCTCCTGTCATCAATGCGATAATAGGCACTTTTAAATCACTCATATAAAACAGGTTGCGTGCGATAGCCTCTCCCTGCCCTCTTTCCTCTGCACCCATTCCCGCATATGCACCGGGTGTATCTACAATGGTAACAATAGGTCTTCCGAATTTTTCTGCCTGCTTCATCAGACGAAGTGATTTGCGATATCCTTCCGGATGACTCATTCCAAAGTTGTAGCGAATATTTTCTTCCAAACTCTCTCCCTTATTTGTTCCGATTACGGTAACGGGGATTCCGTCAAAGTATGCCAATGCTCCCAACATCGTTGCATCTTCTCCATACAACCTATCTCCATGAAGGTAAAAGACATCGTCAAACAATGCATCCACCCAGTCCTTTACTTTGAATCTTTGAGGATGTCTGGAAAGATACACCTTGTCCCAAGCTGTCATCTTCTCATAGTAGTTGTTGAGCAACTTCTGTTTCTGTTCCTGTATGGAATCAATCATCTTTTTGGTCGGAAGCAGTTGAGAGTCTTCTTCCCGTATCCTCTCAATCTCTTTTTGCAAACACTCTATCTTTTTTTCCAACTCTTGTATCAAACCAATTCCTCCTTACGATGAAGCTTCAATAGAAAAGAAAGTGTCTGTTTCATATCTTTTCTCTCGACAATATGATCTACAAATCCTTTTTCCAACAAAAATTCAGCTTTTTGAAATTCATCGGGAAGTTTTTTGCCCATTGTTTGTGCAATGACTCTCGGACCGGCAAATCCAATCAATGCTTTCGGTTCAGATAGTATAATATCTCCCAAACTGGCAAAACTTGCTGTCACTCCACCTGTTGTCGGATGTGTCAAACAGGAAATAAATAACTGTCCGCTGTCGCTATGTCGTTTTGCTGCTGCCGAAGTTTTTGCCATCTGCATCAAAGAATACATCCCTTCCTGCATTCTTGCTCCTCCGCTTGCACAAAACACAACGACCGGACATTTTTCTTCCGTTGCAAGTTCAAATGCAAAAGTAATCCTCTCTCCTACTTCCGAACCCATACTTCCCATAAAAAATCTACTGTCCATCACACACAAAACAGTAGGGCTGTCTCCTATCTTCCCACGAAAACAAAGGACTCCTTCATCCAAAGCAGTCTTCTGTCTCATCGTCTCTTGCTTTTCTTCATATCCGTCAAATACCAAAGGGTTTCTTGTCTTATCTTCAAATATGATTTTTTCATATCCGCTTTCCAAAATGCTCTTTGCTCTCTGTTCTGCCGGCATCGGAAAATACCCTCCGCAATAAGGACAAATATATTGATTGTCCTCTTTTTCCTTAAGAGGAAAGGTGCGATTACATCCACTACATTGAGAAAATAACCGACTTGGGACTTCTCTTTGCATATAGGTTTCCTTTTTCTGCAACCTCAATGCTTTTAAAAGATCAAATTTCGATTTTCTGTCTTTCAAAAAATTTCCCATACCTACCTCATTTCTAAATCTGTTCCATCAAGTTTTGGATTCTGTCCAAATTACCTTCCAAAAAATCAGTTGTATAAGTTCCGTTCAAAAAGGCTCTTTCATACATCATAAAATACAGTAATCCTACATTAGTGGAAATCCCTTCGATTACAAACTCCTCCAATGCTCTTCTCATCTTTCTTACGGCTTCCTGTCTCGTCTTTCCGTGAACAATCAACTTTCCTAACATAGAATCATAGTACGGACTCATCGCGCTGTCATGATACAACGAAGAATCGATCCTGACTCCATTTCCGCCCGGAATATGAACCACATTCACTCGTCCGCAAGACGGCATAAAACCGTTTTTGGGATCTTCCGCATTGATTCTGCATTCAATCGCATGTCCCTGTATTGTTACTTCTTCCTGTCGAACAGAAATCGGTAAGCCGAATGCAATGCGAATCTGCTCCTTGATAATATCTATCCCTGTAATCATCTCAGTCACAGGATGTTCCACCTGTACTCTCGTGTTCATCTCCATAAAGAAAAATTCATTTTCTTTTGTCAATAGAAATTCAATTGTTCCGGCGGAAGTGTAATTCACCGCTTTTGCCGCATTGACAGCAGCTTGACCCATCTGTTCCCTAAGTTCTTGAGTCAACGCTCTGCAAGGTGCCTCTTCAATCATCTTTTGATTTTTTCTTTGCAAAGAACAATCTCTTTCACCCAAGTGAATCACATTCCCGAAAGAATCTGCCAACACCTGTACTTCTACATGCTTTGCTCCTTCAATCAATCTCTCCATATAGATTGCATCGTTCCCAAACGCAGAAAGTGCCTCTTGTTTTGCACTCAAAAATTCCTTCTTCATCTCTTCGCTGCGATACACCTTGCGCATTCCTTTTCCTCCGCCACCGGCAGAGGCTTTGATAATAACAGGATATCCAATCTGTTCCGCCAAAGAAACCGCTTCATCCACATCTTTGATACAGTCTTCAGAACCTGGAATAACGGGAACTTTGTGCATCTTCATTGTGTCTCTTGCTGTCTGCTTATCTCCCATTTTGGAAATAATTTCAGGAGAAGGTCCGATAAAAACAAGACCGCAATCTTCTACCATTTTTGCAAACTCACTGTTCTCGGCTAAAAATCCGTATCCCGGATGAATTGCCTCACAGCCTTTGAGCAATGCCGCACTCAAAATATTCGGGATATTGAGGTAGCTGTCCTTGGCTCTTGCGCTGCCGATGCAAACAGATTCCGTCGCCATCTGAACATGCAAGGCATTCTTATCCTCTGTCGAATAAACGGCAACTGTTTCGATATTCATTTCTCGACAAGCTCGAATGATTCTTACTGCAATCTCTCCTCGATTGGCAATCAAAATTCTGTGAAACATAGATTACACCTCAATTTCCATCAGCTTATCATCATATCCCACGAATGTTTCGTTCTGCACAAAAATTTCCTTTATCACTCCATCTTCCGGAGCAACAATCTCATTCAACAGTTTCATTGCTTCAACGATACAAAGCGTTTGACCTTTCTTCACTTTTTGACCCACTGTCACAAAAGGCGGTTCCGTCGGAGAAGGACTCGAATAAAAAGTTCCGACTATTGGTGATTTTACAACATTTCCTTCTGATTCTTCCTTCGCATCATCCTCAAAAAGCTGTTTTACTTCCTGTGGTTTTTCTACCTTCGGTGCAATTTCTTCTCTTGTAGGATTAGAGAATGGTTTTACCGGTTCCCCTTCTTTCCCGAAAGAAACGGAAAACTTGTCCTCACTCCAATGAAACTCGGTCAAATTAGAGCGTGAAAACCATTCTGCCAGTTCCAATATCTCATTCTTCTTCATCATACTACTTGTGGCTGTCAATATAATCTACAATGTCTTGTACCGTTTTCATCGTCTCAAATTCTTCGTCAGGAATAGAGATTGAGAATACATCTTCCAATGCCATTGCCAAATCGGCACCATCCAAAGAATCCATTTCCAAATCTTCCATCAATCTTGCTTCCGGTACTACTTTTTCTTCTTTACAGTTCAAACTTTCCAAAATTGTTTCTTTTACTTTTTCAAATGTCATGATAATTCTCCTTTTCTTTTCACAAGATAGATTCAAAATAAGTTCTGTTCCCATCATTCTATTTGTCATAAAAACTTCAACTTACTTTTTGCTGCTTGTTCTGAATCTCCATATTAATAATTTATTCTATAAAAAATAT
>ENA-OWLX01000306-OWLX01000306.1-metagenome-genome-assembly--contig:-NODE-306-length-17078-cov-10.429771_pt1 | contig 17078 bp, 14 predicted proteins | sample MGYA00245351_ERZ651106 | MGnify/ENA primary metagenome ERZ651106 (study PRJEB26857, sample SAMEA4031768) | metagenome | biome: human; feature: oral; material: saliva | place: Philippines | collected 2014... | reverse complement strand
CCGATCTATTCTTTGACGTACCATGCGCATTATCGTTGGTATTGGAGGGGGCATTGCTGCGTATAAGGCGGCGATGCTCCTTCGTCTTTTTGCGAAGAATGGCGACGAGGTAATCGCCATGCCCACCCCGAACGCGACGAAGTTCGTGGGTGTTCCCACGCTGGAGGCGCTGAGCGGCAACCCCGTCTCAACGGACGTGTTTGACCGTGTGCCGGAGGTAAACCACGTGCGTCAGGCTGAGCGGGCTGACGCCGTGGTGATTGCCCCGGCGACCGCTGATTTGCTGGCTCGTTTGGCGGCTGGTTGTGCGGATGATCTGCTGTCCTCCACGGTGTTGACGACGCACGCCCCAGTGATTTTGGCGCCGGCGATGCATACCCAGATGTGGGAGCATCCGGCGACTCAGGCGAATGTGCAGACTCTGCGTTCGTGGGGTTATCACGTGATTGAGCCTGCGATTGGGCGTTTGACGGGCCCGGATTCTGGTCCCGGTCGCATGCCTGAGCCGGAGGATATTTTCGCGGTGGCGCTGGATGTGATTGCGCGTTTCCCGAAGGGTCAGGTGCACCCGGTGTACACGCCCGGTTACGCGCCGACTGAGCCCCTGTACACGGGTACGGAGCAGGAGCGTCTGGCGGCGGCGCGTGCAGCGACGCTGACTTCGGCGCTGCTGGGTCAGGGTGAGCCCGGTCAGGTTGAGCACAGCCAGGTTGAATCCAGTCAGGCGACTGGCGCATCCGAATCGCAGCGTGGTCCTCTTGCCGGTCGCCTCGTGGTCATTACCGCTGGCGGCACCCGTGAGGCGCTGGACCCGGTCCGCTTCCTCGGCAACCGTTCGACCGGCAAGCAGGGTGTGGCGCTCGCGGAGGCGGCACGCGACCTGGGTGCGACCGTGCACCTGATTGGTGCGAACCTTGAGGTTCCCGCGCCGGAGGGTGTGCAGGTGACCCGCGTGGTGAGCGCCCTGGAGCTGCGTGAGGCGACTCTTGAGGCGAGCGCGGCGGCGGATGTGCTGATTATGTCTGCGGCGGTGGCTGATTTTAGGCCCGCCGAGTTTGCCGAGTTCAAGATTAAGAAGAGCGCCGATTCTGAGGATGCGCCGGTGATTCAGCTGGTGCGTAACCCGGATATTCTGCGTGAGGTCGTTGTGCGCCGCCAGCAGGCTCGTGAGGCGGGGGAGAGCACCCTCGGTCCGAAGCTCATTGTTGGTTTTGCGGCGGAGACCGGTTCGGCGGAGAAGACTCCGCTGGAGCTGGGTCGTGAGAAGCTGCAGCGTAAGGGCACGGATTTCTTGGCGGTCAATACGGTGGGTGTGAATCGTGGTTTCGGCACGGACGATAACACGATTACGCTGCTGTCGACTCTGAATGATGAGGCGCCGGTGTTCTCCGGTTCGAAGAAGGAGCTGTCGGTGCGTCTGTTGGAGCATGTGGCGGCTTTCCTGCCTGAGCTTTCTGCCCCTGAGCTTTCTGCTTAAGTCGACCTGGAGCATCCGCGTATAGTGTCGGAGCGTTCATAGTTCGAAACGTTCGTAGCGTGGAGCCCGTGCGGTATCTCCTGTGGGAGGTATCGTGCGGGCTTTGCTGTATCCGCTGGGAGGCTGTCAGCGCCTCCATTGCTAATCCTTTGGAGAGCATTATGTGCAAGCACTTGTGATGCGGGTTTCTTTCTGCGGGGGTTCCGTTGGGGGGAGCGGCTCATATTTCTGTCATACTGGTGAAATTTCTGACCATACCCCTGAACCGTCAGATAAAGGTCTTGTATCATGGCATAGAGAGTATTTCGCGTCGAAGGGGAAGAAGCACCATGCCCGAGAATCAGAGCAAGCCCGCCACGGTAGAGCCCGTCCAGAGTGAGGAGCGCCCTCAGATTCTGGTGATCACCGGTATTTCCGGTGCAGGCCGCAGCACTGTCGCAAATGTACTGGAGGATGAGGGCTGGTACGTTATCGATAACATCCCGCCGCAGATGCTCGGTTCCCTGGCTGAATTGGTGACCCGTGACGGCGCGCAAGTTCCGAAGGTGGCGCTCGGTATTGACGTTCGCGCCCGCGCCCTGTTCTCCGATCTTCCCGCTGCGATTGAGACTCTGCGCAAGTCCGATATTGACTTCTCCATGCTCTTCCTTGACGCCAAGGACGAGACCATTATTGCCCGCTACGAGGCTCAGCGCCGCCCGCACCCGCTGCAGGGTGAGGGTCGCGTCCTCGACGGCATCCGCGCTGAACGCACTCTCTTTGAAGGTCTGCGCCTCGCTTCTGACCGCACCATTGACACCACCGGCATGAACGTTCACGAGCTGGCTCGTACCGTGCGTGAAATGTTTGCTGAGGGTGCGGATAAGAAGCTGAACCTGACCGTGATGAGCTTCGGCTTCAAGTACGGTGCGCCTTCGGACGCTAACTACATGGCTGATATGCGTTTCATCCCGAACCCGCACTGGGTTCCGGAGCTGCGCCCCCTGACCGGTCAGGACGCCCCGGTGCGCGACTACGTGCTGGAGCACGCGGGCACCGAGGAGTTCATCAGCAACTACCTTGCGGCTCTTCGCCCCGTGCTTGAGGGCTACCGCCGTGAGGGCAAGTACTACGCCACCATCGCAATTGGCTGCACCGGTGGTAAGCACCGTTCCGTGGCTGTGACGGAGGAACTGGCTCGTCGTCTCTCTGCTTTCGGTGAGCTGAACGTGAATGTTCAGCACCGCGACAAGGGCCGCGAGTAAGTTTTTCCCGGCGCGTCCCAACCACCGCGTCGTGATTCATTAGCCGCCGTCCGGCCCTGCACCTGTGGGGCTGGCATACCGTTCCTTCCGGGTATGTGAGGTATTACTATGTCCACTCATTCGACCAGTTATGACACTCAGGGTATTCCGCGCCTGCCGGCTCTGCCGACTCAGGCTCTGCGCCTGTTGAAGACCACGCACCGTTCGCCGAAGGTCACGGCGATGGGCGGCGGTCACGGGCTGTACGGTTCCCTGTCTGCGCTTCGCCACGTCACGCCTGATTTGACGGCTGTTGTGACGGTTGCTGACGATGGCGGCTCGTCGGGTCGTTTGCGTGAGGAGATGGGTATTCTCCCTCCGGGGGATTTGCGTATGGCGCTTTCTGCGCTGTGTGATGACACCGGTTGGGGTCGCACGTGGCGTGATGTGATGCAGCATCGTTTTAGCGCGCCCGAGGGTTATGAGGGCGAATTCCCGCTGGATTACCATGCTCTCGGTAACCTGCTGATTGCGACTCTCTGGCAGCTGCTGGATGACCCGGTTGCCGGTCTGGACTGGGCGGGTGCCCTGCTGAATGCGCGCGGCCGCGTGTTGCCGATGGCGCTGGATCCGATGGTCATTTACGGCACCGTGCTGCGTGAGCATAACGGTGGCGGTATTGAGCGCGTGAAGGTGGTTGGCCAGGTGAACCTTTCGAAGGAGGAACGTGTTCACGATATTGGTCTGTCTCCCGCAAACGCGCGTCCCTGCCCGGAGGCGCTCTCCGCTATTGAAGAATCCGACTGGATTGTTTTGGGTCCGGGTTCGTGGCGCACGTCGGTTCTGCCGCATCTGCTGTTGGACGCTCAGCGTGAGGCGATTATCCGCACGGAGGCGCGCCGCTGCGTGGTCATGAACCTCTCCGACGATAAGGAGACGGTCGGCTTCACCCCGGCAACGCACCTGGATTTGTTGCGCCAGTACGCCCCGAAGCTTCACCTTGACGCGGTGATTGCTGACGCTGACATGCAGGCTGATCACCGTTCCGAGCTGGAGCGTGAGGCTTCTGCGATGGGTGCGAAGGTTGTGTGGGCGCATCTGCGTTCGAGCTCCCAGCCGAATGTGCACGACCCGCTGAAGCTTGCGGCTGCGTATAACGAAGCGTTTGAGCTGAGCTCTTAGGTTTACTGGCTTGAATTTGCTGCTCAGGTGTGCTGCTTGAGCTGGCTGTTATGTGCGCCCTTTTCCTGATTTTTAGACTTAAAAACTACGCCTAGAAGGACCTTTTCATGGCATTAACCACGCTCGTCAAGGACGAACTCGCCAACTACGAGGCAACGAAAGTCTCTGCTCGTAAGGCAGAAATCTCTACGATTCTGCGTTTTACCGGAGGCCTGCACATTGTCTCGGGGCGAATCGTGGTGGAGTCTGAGGTCGACCACGAGGCAACCGCCCACCGCATGCGCCGCACCATTGCGGAGATTTACGGTCACGACTCTGAGCTGACCAGCGTCAGCGGTGGTGGCCTGCGTCGAGGCGGCCGCTACATTGTGCGTGTGGACCAGGGCGGTGAGGCGCTGGCTCGCCAGACCGGTCTGCTGGATTTGCGTGGCCGCCCGGTGCGTGGCCTGCCGCCGGCTGTGGTGAACGGCTCCCTGCAGGATGCCGAGGCGGTCATGCGCGGTGCGTTCTTGGCGCACGGTTCGCTGACTGAGCCGGGCCGTTCCTCCTCCCTGGAGATTACCTGCCCCGGCCCGGAGGCGGCGCTCGCGCTGGTGGGTGCGGCTCGTCGCCTGGACATTATTGCGAAGGCGCGCGAGGTGCGCGGCACCGACCGTGTGGTGGTGCGTGACGGCGAGACCATTTCGCAGCTGCTGGAGCGTATGGGCGCGACCGGCACCCTGACCACGTGGCGTGAGGCGCGCACCCGCAAGGAGGTTCGTGCGACCGCGAACCGTCTGGCGAATTTTGATGATGCGAACCTGCGCCGTAGCGCTCAGGCGGCTGTTGCGGCGAGCGCCCGCGTGGAGCGTGCCCTGCAGATTCTGGGTCATGAGGCGCCGGATCATCTGCGCTATGCCGGTGAGCTGCGTGTGCTGCATAAGCATGCGTCGTTGGATGAGCTGGGTCGTCTGGCTGATCCGCCGATGACGAAGGACGCGATTGCGGGCCGTATTCGTCGCCTGCTGGTGATGGCTGATAAGCGTGCGTCGGAGCTGGGTGTTCCGGGTACTGAGCTGCCGCGCGAGGACTAAGCGAAGGCTAGATTCTGGTCTTAAACGGTGCGGGAAGCTCGTGTGGCCAAGGTGTTTGTGACGGTTTTGTGACAAACCGCAACCCGCTGTTTTTGAACAAAAACCGCATATTTTTCAAAAATGAGCCTGTGGATGGCTCCTTTCGCGTTGTGTGAGGGGAGTTATCCACAGGATCTTTGTGTGCGCTCGTGCGTTCGCGCGCGTGAGCCTAGGGTAGGGGTATGACGAGCATGACCCCCAACCCCGACCAGAACCAGAGCAACCTGCAGAGCCTGAGCGACGTACAGAACCAGGGCGGCGCGCAACGTAGCGCCCGCTCCCTGATGAACAGCCTCTACCGCAGCCCGCGCGCCCGCAAGAACGTTGCGCCGGATGCCGAGGACACTGTGCCGCTGGCTATCTCACCTGAGGTAACGCCGGCGCAGGTAGCCGCCGAGCCCGCGCCTGCCGCCCAGTCTGTACCAACCGGCCAGCATGTATCTACCAACCAGTCTGTATCTACCAATCAGTCTGCGGCATCTGCCCCGGAGTCGAGCAGCTGGGCTGACTGGGATCAGCAGCCCGACTGGAACGAGGTGGATGACTGGGCGGAGTGGGAGCAGGCCGATCAGCCCGGCACCACCCGCAGTACCCGTTGGGGCTTGTCGCCGCGCGTGCTGCTTCTGGTGGCGGTGTTGGCGTTGGTTGCCGTGGTGTGGGGCGTGACCCAGTTTTCGGCGGCGCCGCGTGCCGAGCAGATTGCCTCCCCGAGTGCTACCGCCGAGTCGGTGCAGGCGGTGGGTGCCCAGCAGAGCCCCGGTGCTCAGTCTACTGCTCAGCCGGGCGCTAACCCGAGTGAATCCGCGCAGGGTGGCGCCTCCGGTGAGGCTACCGTGCGGGTGCACGTGGCGGGTGCCGTGAACAACCCCGGCGTGTACACACTGCCCGCGCAGGGCCGTGCTGTGGATGCGATTGCCGCCGCCTCCGGTGCCGCCGCGGATGCTGACCTGGATCGCGTGAACCTTGCCGGTGCGTTGAGTGACGGTGTGCAGATTTATGTGCCGCATCGTGGTGAGACGGCCGCTCCGGCGCAGATTCAGCCCAATGGTGGCACGGCAAATGCCGGTCAGAGTAACGCGGCGAATGGTGCAGCGCAGAACGGCGGTACTCAGCCTCAGCCTGCACGCACGCTGACCGCTTCGGGGAGCGCGCAGAAGGGTTCAACCCCGGTGAACATTAACACCGCCACCGCTGAGGAGCTGCAGACCCTGCCGCGTATTGGTCCGGCGATGGCTCAGCGCATTATTGCCTGGCGTGAGGCGCACGGCGGTTTCCGTAGCGTGGATGAGCTGGATGCGGTGCCCGGTATTGGTCCGTCGATGCTGGAGAATCTGCGCCCGCTGGTGACGGTCTAATGCACCACCAGCAGAACCACCGGCAAAACCGCCAGCAGAACCGCCAGCAGGCAGGGGAGCGGGAACTCTTTCCCGGGTCCTCGCGCCTCACCCGGCGCCTCACCCGGCGCCTCACCCGGTCCGCGGCTACGGCGTATCGCCGCGCCCGCTACCGCTGGAGCATCGGCGCTGAACGGTGGCGTACCCGCCGCGATGAGCAGGAGCTGCGCGCCCAAGGAAGCCTCATTCACCTGGACTTTCGCCTGAGTTTCACGGTGCTGGCACTGTGGGCTTTTACCGCGGCGGCGCTGACCGTGGGCACGTGGCGGGTGGTGCATCCGCTGGCGTGCGTGCTCATTGCCCTGCTGGGGTGTCTGGCGATTCTGCTCTTCTTTCCGCCGCGTGCGGTGATGCCCTACAGCCTGCTGTTTCGCACGACAGGTCAGCTGGTTTTTCTGGCGTGTATTGTGACGGTTCAGGCGGTGCTTCTGTGCGCTACGGGTGTGGATGCATCCCGCGCCACGCTACAGCAGGCGCAGGGTGCCTCGCTTCGTCTGAATGGCACGGTGGAGCAGGTTCGCCGCGTGGATCCGCGCACGACCCTGGTGGTTATTAAGCTGGAGGAAATTCAGGGCCGGAGCGTGCGTGCGCTGGTGAATGAGCGGGTGCGTGTGTACCGGCGTGACGGTTCGGCAAAGAGCGCCGCGCAGCGTTCAGAGGCAAGCTCGGCGGCTAAGCAGCAGGGGAGCGGTACCGGGCGCTCGCAGGCGATCTATCCGGGCATGAAGGTGACCGCCCTCGGCACCGTGGAGTTTAACGGTTCCACGGCGAAGCTGAGCGGCGCAACTATTTTCCCGATGTCTGCCCCCGCCTACGGTGCCGGGTCGAACACCGTCAACCGGCCTGCGGAGGAGCCGTACCTGTCCACGCTCAAGGAACAGTTGCGCACCCGCGCCCTGGACACCCTCGACACGGAGTCGGCGGCGCTGGTTTTGGGCACCGCCTACGGGGACGATTCGCTGATGAGTTCCACCGCGCGGGAGGAGTATAAGCTCAGCGGGCTCAGCCATATTACGGCGGTGTCCGGGGCGAATATTGCCATTGTGTTTTTGGCGGCGTACCGGCTGGTGTTGGCGATTCGCCCGTACCGTTTCGCCAGGGCATACCTGCTGCTCCGCTCGTTGAAAGAACGGCTGTGGGGGAGAGGCACGGCTCATGCTCACCGCCCTGCCCAGCCTCAACAATCCGCCCCGCCAAACGCCCACGCCCTGCCGCCGCTCGTGCACCGGATTAGCACCCTCGCCATTCCGCACCGCGTCATGGTGCTGTGCGGGGTTGCGGCGGTGCTCGCCTACGCCATGCTGCTGGACTCTGAGGGCTCGGTGATTCGTTCCCTCGCCATGGGTCTGCTCGGTGCCTACGCGATGCTGCGCGGTTCGGGTCGTCAGTCCTTGGCGGCTCTTCAAACCACGGTGCTGATATGTCTGCTTGCCGCCCCGCACCTCGCCGTGGATATGGGGTTCGCCCTGTCGGTGACGGCAACCTCCGCGTTGATTCTGCTGGGCCCGCCGCTGATTCGCCTGCTCATGCGCGTCATGCCGGTGTTCTGCGCGGAAATGCTCGCCGCGCCGATCGTGGCGTCCCTGTGGTGTACTCCGCTGATTTTGGCGATGAGCGGTAAGGTGCCGCTCTACTCTGTTCCGGCAAATCTGATTGCCGCTCCTTTGGCGCCGCTGAGTATGCTCGCCGGGCTGGTGGCGCTCGGATTCATGCTCCTGGGTCTGCCCGCTCTGGCGGATCTGTGCCTTCGAGCTGGTGGTCTTGCCGCGCAGGGTATCGAGTGGGCGGCGCACACTGCCGCGCACGCGCCGGGTAACCCGTGGGAGCCCGGTTCGAGCGTGCCGGCGGTGGTGTGTAGCGCCCTCTGCGTGCTGGTGTTGAGTATTGCCCTCTGGTGGGTGGATGCGCGCCGCTACCGTGCGGTCACGCACCGGCAGTATTTGCGGGTGGTACCGCACACCGCGCCCGCCTATCAGCGCACTCATCAGCCCGCCCGTTCTTAACCAACTAACCCTGACCAATTCACCCTGCCCAACGCTAGGAGGCACCCGAGAAGAAAACGCTATGATGGATACTCGAGACTCTACCCGCGCAGCACCCCCGTGCGCAGCGGGGCCGAGTTCAGCCCGTACCCTGCAGATAAAGGCGAGTGATAAGCGTGTCCGAGCGTAAGCGTTCAACCCAGCGTGGTGGTTCCCGAGGCTACGCCCGCCGAGGCGGCCCCGCCCTCGACACCGCGTGGCGTACCGTCACCCCGGCACCCGCCGTCATGCTCTACGGCCCGGAGGAGTACTTCGCCTCCCGCGCCGCGGCACGCCTGCGCGAGCTCTTCCGCAGCATCCACCCGGAGGTGGACCGCGTACAGATTAACGCCGCCACCTACACGGCGGGGGAGCTGACCCTGCACGCTTCGCCCTCCCTGTTCGGCTCGGCAAAGATCATTGAGGTGGAGAACCTCGCCTCCATGAGTGACGAGTTTTTGACCGATACGCTCGCCTACCTGAACGCCCCCGAGCCGGACATCATGCTGATTCTGCACCACTCGGGCGGTAACCGCGGCAAGAAGCTCATCGACCTGGTGCGCTCCCAGTTCGTGCTCATCAACTGCAAGGCGCTCAAGACCGACCGCGAGAAGAGCGAGTTCTTGGCGGGGGAGTTTGCCGCCGCCCAGCGCCCGATTACCGGCGGCGCCCTGGCGTTGCTGACGGCCGCCGCCTCCGACACTGCGGAGCTTGCCGCCGCATGCCAGCAGCTGCTCTCAGACGTACCCGGCGAAATCACCGAGGAGGCGGTGAACCGCTACTACGGCGGCCGCACCGAGGTCACCGCGTTCCGCGTCAGTGACGCCGCGATTTCCGGTAACGCCCCGGAGGCTCTGCGTCTGCTCCGCCACTCCCTTGCCACCGGCACGGAGCCGATTCCGATGCTTGGCGCGCTCGCCATGCGTATCCGCAATATTGCGCGCGTGCACCACGTGCGTATGAGCGCTAACGAGCTGGCGCGTGAGGTGGGCATGGCACCGTGGCAGGTTGAGCAGGCTCAGCGTGACGGCCGCCGTTTTACCGGCGCGCAGTTGGCGCATATTGTGCAGCTTCTGGCTGATGCGGACGCCCAGCTGAAGGGTGAGTCGCAGGATGCGGTGTATGCGGTGGAGCAGGCTGTTTTGGCGATTGCTCTACCTCCGCGCCTGTAGTGCATAATAGAGCCCATGCTCGAAATTCTGAAGAAAATTTTCTTTGCCCTGCTGCCCTTCCTGCAGAAGGCGGCAGAGGATGCCCTCAACGACGCTACTGCGTCTAAGGGCGGCTCCGAGTCCTCCCAGAAGGGTGAATCTCACAAGGGTGAATCTCGTCAGGGTGAGGCTCGTACCTCCGGCTCTTCGGCGCCTAAGCCGAGCGCCCCGAAGTCTTCCTCGGCAAACACCTCGGCAAAGTCCTCGGCGCATAAGCCTTCCGCACCGGCTTCGACCGGCGCATCCGGCGGTTCGGATTACCCGGGCGATTACCGCGACATGATCAACTTTGAGTACTCGCCCTCCCTGGACGGCGACGCTGACCCGGGTGAAATCGTGTGGACGTGGGTTCCTTTCGAGGAGGACCACTCGCAGGGTAAGGACCGCCCGGTGCTTCTGGTGGGTCGTGACGGTGAGTACCTGCTGGCGCTGATGATGACCAGCAAGGACCACAATAACCGTGAGCACGCTGATCCGAATTACCTTGATATTGGTTCGGGCCCGTGGGATCCGCAGGGCCGCGCCTCTGAGGTGAAGCTGAACCGTGTGATTCGTGTTCGCCCGGGTGCGATGCGCCGTGAAGGTGCGATGATGCCGGAGGATACGTTCCGCCTGATTGAGCGTGCGTGGACTCGCCGTAACGGCTAACTCCTGTGCTTGATGCCGGGATACTTTATACCGGGAACCTGCAAGGGGGACCGGCGTTAGATGTGGAGGCTGCGTGTAGCGGTTTTCACAGTATTTTTCTCTCCGCGAGGGTCTGTCGTGGAGGCTGTTCATCTGGTATTATGTGTGGTTGAGTGTCCGATGGTCATCGGGCACTGCTGGCCGGTTGCCATAGGCATCCCCACGCCGCTCAGTCGATGATCGGCCAGCGTCGCCCTCACCGACCAATAAGACAAAACAGAAAGTTTAATTGTGGCTAACATTAAGTCTCAGAAGAAGCGTATCCTCACCAACGAGAAGGCTCGCCTGCGTAACAACGCTGTAAAGTCCGAGCTGAAGACCGCGACCCGCAAGGTCAAGGTTGCTGTTGAGGCACAGAACAAGGAAGCTGCTGTTGAGGCTCTGCGTTTTGTGAACCGTAAGCTGGACAAGGCTGTTTCCAAGGGTGTTCTGCACAAGAAGACCGCTGCAAACAAGAAGTCCGGTCTTGCTACGCTGGTAAACAAGGCTTTCTAAAACTTGCGGGGTACGTGAGTATCTCTCTGGTTTAAGGGCAGAGACCCCCTGTGTTCCCCCTCCTCTAAGGGGAATGCAGGGGGTTTCTTTATGCCCGGATTCTTCGCCCATTCTTGGCACGGATTCTTTGGAGGCACCCGCCCGGTGACGAAACCGCTTGCGGGTTGCGCGGGAGCCCGTATAGTGGGAACTATCGGCGGTACCGCACAACCCGCGCCTATCGTGAGCGCCCTAAACGGCGTTGCACGCATCGCCGGGGAAAACGCGAGTGCGCCGCCGATACACACCACACAACTACCAACCATACAACCACCGACCACGAGCTAAGGACAACGATGAGCCAGCCGAACTTCCCTCCCGCCCGACTCTTTGACGCTTTCGCCAAGCCCGCCTCCACAGAACAGCCCGCGAAGAAGGGCCTGCTCGGCAAGCTGCGCCTGAGCGAATCCTCCGAGGAGGACAACTACACGACCGTCATGCTGGTCGGTTTCAACTCCGCGAAGGAACCCCCGGGCAACGGTGAGGACGCCCTCGACGTGATTCACCGCGCGTTCGACCCGTGCGATGAGAGCCCCGGCTTCGACATGGACGACTTCTACGACTACGCTTCCGTCGCCCCGCAGCTGCTGAACAATGACGACTCCGAATCCACGGTTCTGGTGTGGCCCAAGATTTTCTACAACATGGTCACCATCCCGGAGCGCCGCCTGCGCCTGCTCGTGGTGACCGGCCCCGCCCCGAGCCTGTGCCTGCAGCGGTTCATGACCCGCTTCTTCAAGTACGTGAAGAAGCTCCACGTGGACCACGCGATCTTCGTTGAGACCTTTGAGGATCAGGTGGCGCACACCCGCCCGTACCCGTACACGCTGACCACTCACGACGAGAAGCTGGCGGCAATCCCCGGTATTCTGCACGAGGACTACACCGGTCCCACCTCGGTGACGATGGCGATGTCTGCGCTCGCCGCCGAGCACGGCCTGTCTTCTTCGGTCATGCTGCGTATGAGCATCCCGGGGTATCTGAGCTTTGACCAGCAGAACCCGCGTGCGGTCGTGAGCCTGATCGAGGCGCTGGAGGTCATCCTCGGTATTAAGGTCGAGTCGGAGGAGTACGACCGCCTGCGCGCCCACGCTGATGAGTGGGAGGCGGAGCTCGCCGAAGAAATGGCGAAGGACTACGAGAAGGTTGAGCTGGTGCGTGAGATTGAGCAGAAGATGGATTCGACTCTGCGCACTGTCTCCGGTGAGGTGATTGCCGAGGATATTGAGGGGTACCTGGATTCCCTCAGCGGCGCCTCCGAGGGGGTAAATCCTGGCGATGATGGTGCGGAATCCGCGGAGGATTCTTCGGAACGCTAGGTCCGTTCGCACATATGGCGCGGGTATGGGAAAATGATAGGTAACTATGCCCATACCCGCAGCCAGCATCTCGAAAGGATGATGTGATTGGCACCCATGTCGAAGAACCCGCCCGTTCCGGCGGCGACCGACCCCGCGATTATTCGCAACTTCTGCATTATCGCCCACATTGACCACGGTAAGTCCACCCTCGCAGACCGTATGCTGCAGGCCACCGGCGTGGTTGCCCCGCGCGATATGAAGGCGCAGTACCTGGATCGCATGGACATTGAACGTGAACGCGGCATCACCATTAAGTCTCAGGCTGTGCGCATGCCCTGGGATGTTGACGGCACCTCCTACGCGCTGAACATGATTGACACCCCCGGCCACGTGGACTTCACCTATGAGGTGTCCCGCTCCCTGGCTGCGTGTGAGGGTGCGCTTCTGCTCGTGGATGCCGCCCAGGGTATTGAGGCTCAGACCCTGGCGAACCTGTACCTGGCGATGGAGAACGACCTGACCATCATCCCGGTGCTGAACAAGATTGACCTTCCCGCGGCGCAGCCCGATAAGTACGCTGAGGAGCTGGCGAACCTGATTGGTTGCGAGCCGGACGAGGTTCTGCGCGTATCGGGTAAGACCGGTGAGGGCGTGGAGGCGCTGCTGGACCGTATTGTGGAGGCGATTCCCGCCCCGCAGGGTGACGCATCCGCCCCGGCGCGTGCCATGATTTTTGACTCGGTGTACGACTCGTACCGCGGCGTGGTCACCTATGTGCGTGTTGTGGACGGTAGCCTGCAGCCGCGTCAGAAGATTAAGATGATGTCCACCGGCGCTGAGCATGACCTGCTCGAAATCGGTGTGATTTCGCCGGAGCCTGTGCCGTCGAAGGGCCTGGGCGTGGGCGAGGTGGGTTACCTCATTACCGGTGTGAAGGACGTCCGTCAGTCCCGTGTGGGTGATACCGTTACTTCCGCCGCTAAGCCTGCGCAGGAGTCTCTGGGCGGTTACGAGGACCCCAAGCCGATGGTGTTCTCGGGCCTGTTCCCGATTGATGGTTCGGACTACCCGGCGCTGCGTGACGCACTGGATAAGCTGAAGCTCAACGACGCCGCGCTGATTTACGAGCCGGAGACTTCTGCGGCTCTGGGCTTTGGTTTCCGCTGTGGCTTCCTGGGTCTGCTGCACCTGGAGATTGTGCGTGAGCGCCTGGAACGCGAGTTCAACCTGGACCTGATTTCGACCGCACCGAACGTTATTTACGACGTGGTGGATGAGGCGGGTAACGCTAAGCGCGTGACCAACCCGAGCGAATTCCCCGAGGGTAAGGTCGCGATGATTCGCGAGCCCATGGTGGCGTGTACGATTATTGCCCCGAGCGAGTACATTGGCGCGATTATGGAGCTGTGCCAGGCTCGCCGCGGCCAGATCGGCGGTATGGATTACCTGTCTGAGGATCGTGTGGAGATGCGTTACCGCCTGCCCCTGGCAGAGATCGTGTTCGACTTCTTCGATCAGTTGAAGTCCCGTACCCGCGGTTATGCGTCGCTGGACTGGAAGTTCGACGGTGAGGAAGAGGCCGACCTGGTGAAGGTCGACATCCTGCTGCAGGGTGAGAAGGTGGATGCGTTCAGCGCCATTACTCACCGCGATAAGGCGTACTCGTACGGCCTGATGATGACGTCTAAGCTGCGTGAGCTGATTCCTCGCCAGCAGTTTGAGGTGCCGATTCAGGCGGCTATCGGTTCGCGTATTATTGCCCGCGAGAATATCCGTGCGATGCGTAAGGACGTTCTGTCGAAGTGTTACGGCGGCGATATTTCGCGTAAGCGTAAGCTGCTGGAGAAGCAGAAGGAAGGCAAGAAGCGCATGAAGATGGTCGGTCGTGTGGAGGTTCCTCAGGAAGCCTTCATTGCGGCACTGTCTTCGAGCGAGGAGAAGGAAAAGAAGAAGTAGCCTCTTTCGCTGCTGTAGCTTTTCCGGCTGTGTGCTGACCTGTTTGAGTGGAGAACCCGGCTGGTGCCTCGTGTACCGCCGGGTTCTCTGCTGTCTAACTTAGAAAATACAGCAATTTGCGTAGGACATTCCTGAGATGACGAACTAACTTGGCACGCATCAGGGGTGCAGTTACCCTTGAAGTATGGAATTTGTGGAACGCGCTGAGATACGACGACAGCAGGCTATGAGCGCTCTCGATGAGAAGAGTCAAAGCGACCAAGGTCAGTTTTTTACCCCGCTCGCAGTCGCGCAGATGATGGCGCAGATGTTGCCTCTTCCAACTTCCAATAATGTTCGTATCCTAGACCCTGGCGCAGGATCTGGCATATTGACAGCAGCAGTTGTGGACCGATTTACACGAGAATCTCCAGAAACTAATCTTGAGATTATTGCTGTAGAAAAAGATTCTGAGCTCATCCCTGCGTTGAAGAATACTCTGAAAGATTGTTCTCGCCCCGGGGTACATCTTGAATACGTTAATCAAGATTTTATTGAATGGGCTTTGCAAGGTCAGAGCCTGTTTGACTATGTTATTCAGAATCCACCGTATTTTAAGATTGCAAGTAAGTCAGAAGTAGCCCAAATTCTACGCTCGCATGGGTGCAATGTGCCCAATATGTATGCTGCCTTCATGTCCCTAGGTGAGCGCCTTTTGAAGGATGGTGGCTATCAGGTGTCCATTACTCCGCGTTCATGGATGAATGGAACCTACTACACTGCTTTTCGCCAAGATTTACTCAAAAAATCTAGTATCGATTCTATCCATAGTTTTGAGTCCCGTTCTTCTGTTTTTGGAGAGTCTGGAGTACTCCAAGAAACAGTTATCACTGGTATGTATAAGGGAGTAGCAAAATCTCATGTGCAGCTAAGTGTATCGCATGACCATAAGGGAACAGTCTCTACGCGTTCGGTTCCGTACACTCAAGTTGTAACTGGTGATTTTATCTTTGTCCCCAATACAGATTATGACGGGGAGATTATTGAGCGAATGTCCCACGCCAAGGAAACATTATCCTCTTTGAATCTGAATGTTTCGACGGGTAAAGTGGTGGGTTTCCGCTCTCGTGAGATTCTTCTTGAGAATCAACTTGTTGGTTCTCTACCTCTCATTCATGCTTCCCATATATTTAATGGACAAGTAATCCACCCGCTTGAATCTTGCAAGAAAGAACAGTGGGTTGATGGGTTCCATCCAAATACTGCAAAAAATGTCATTCCGTCAGGCTGGTATGTCCTTGTAAAGCGTTTCTCTGCAAAAGAAGAGAAGCGTCGCATAAGCGCAGCCTTGTACCATTCAAATAACTTGTTCGCAATAGATAATAAGGTAAATTATATTCACAATAATGGCTCGGGTCTTGAAAAGGACGTCGCTATAGGAATTGAGCGATGGCTAAATTCAGCCCAAGTAGACGATTATTTTCGCATTTTCAGTGGGCATACCCAGGTAAATGCTGGAGATTTGCGTCAACTTCCGTTTCCGTCAATAAGTTCTTTGCGAAAACTTGCCCATTCAAAACAACCGACTCAGGACATTTCTGAGATTCTTTCAGATAATATCGAATCTCTACAGATTATGGAGGAGAAAGCTGTATGACCATGATTGAAGAAGCTAAAAACCTTTTAAAACTCTTTGAATTTGACGAAAAGCGAACCAACGATATGGCCGCAAGGACTCTTCTGTCGCTGTTGAACCTCCGTGAAGGAGATTCCTGGAGCCGGGCAACAAATAATCGGTCTGGAGTGCACGGTCTAATGGAATGGATGAGAAATAATTTTGATTACCCAATTGCAGAAAACTCCAGAGAGACTGTACGCAGAGAGGTTCTTCATCAATTTGTAGCGGCAGCTTTTTGCGAACACAATGATGATGATCCGGACCGCGCGACTAACTCACCCAAGAATGTTTATAGGGTTAGCCCCAATGCGCTAAATGTGATTCGTATGTACTCGGGAAACGATGATAATTCTAGTGAATTTGCTATTGCCCTTGAAGAATATCTAGCATACGCTCCGAGCCTAGTGGAATTGCAACGTGAAGAGCGTAGAATGGCTAAGATTCCGGTTCGTATGCCCTCGAATGAAATTGTATACATTAACCCTGGTGGTCAAAACAAATTAATTAAATCTATGGTTGAGGAATTTTGTCCTCGATTTATACCAGGAGGGAGGGTTCTATATATTGGCGATGCTGATAACAAGACGGCGTATTATAAAGAAGAATATTTTGCCTCGCTTGGAATTAATCTTGATATGCATGGAAAGATTCCCGACTTGGTTGTATACCAGGAGGATAAAAATTGGCTCTTTTTGATGGAGGCAGTAACAAGTCACGTCCCAGTAAGTGCTCTCCGTAGAGATAGGATTTGGGATTAAAGATAAAGAACTTGCCTTTGAAATCAACCGTCATAAAGTTCCCTCCTTAAGGTCCATAAGGATTTTTCTGATTAAGCCTCCAACTGAGACTTGAGGTCTGACCAAAGGGCATCCAATCCCATGCCGGTTAAGAGTGGCAAGCCCATAATCACCTTGTCCTTGATAGAATCTGGCACCACTGTCGTCGAAATCACCACATCATAGTCATCAATTCGGTTAACCTCTTCGGCCACCTTGGATTGGAATACTTGGACAGAATCGCTATAACCATTTGCTTTCAACCAATCTTTGACCTTACCTGCAACAACCGTAGAAGTGGCAATACCTGAGCCACACATAATTAAGAGTTTCTTCATTACTTTTACTCCTTCCTAGGATTTGCGTACCTTATTGACATAGTAGAGACCTGCTAGCGAAACCAGAAGTACTAAAGTTAAGATGACCCAAGGCATATGATTGCCCGCGAAAATGAAGAGCCAGGTTGGCCAGAGTCCACCTTCTGCCATAGCCGTTACACTGGTGTTGCCACCTAAGTCGAAGTTAGCTGATTGAGCAGCTTTGGTAA
>ENA-OWLX01000304-OWLX01000304.1-metagenome-genome-assembly--contig:-NODE-304-length-17121-cov-5.626919_pt1 | contig 17121 bp, 17 predicted proteins | sample MGYA00245351_ERZ651106 | MGnify/ENA primary metagenome ERZ651106 (study PRJEB26857, sample SAMEA4031768) | metagenome | biome: human; feature: oral; material: saliva | place: Philippines | collected 2014... | reverse complement strand
AAATTCAGCCGCCTGCGCAACCTTTGCCGCCTTCTTCATTGACTCAATCGACCCCTCATTCACACCAAACAAAATATTCGAGCGTACCGTTCCGGCAAATAAATAGCCCTTCTGTGGCACATAGCCAATTCGCTTCATCAGTGTTGCTTCTGGATACTTTTTAATATCTACACCTGAAATCAAAATCTCACCCGCCGTCGCGTCAAAAAACCTTGGCACCAGATTAATCAACGTAGACTTACCTGAACCAGTTGATCCAATAAATGCTGTGGTTTTTCCCGCCTCTGCCTTAAACGAAATATTTTCTAGTACCTTTCCCTCTGATTTTCCATACCTAAAATCGACATGACGAAATTCCACGCTGGCCTCAACGGTTGGTTCTTCCGTCATCTCATCTGGAAATTGGATTTCCGACTCAGTCGTCAACACCTCATTAATACGCTTTGCAGAAACATTTGCACGCGGAATCATCACAAAGAGCATCGTCAAGAACAAAAACGACATAATTACCTGCGTTGCATACTGCATAAACGCCATCATCTTACCAAGATAACTAATATCCATGCCAAGACGTGCTATTCCCACCCAAATCGCAAGAAGCGAAGTACCGTTAAAGATCAGAAGCATAATCGGTGTCTGTAATTGCATTACCTTCACAATTGAAAGATCGGTCTTAGTTAATTCATTATTTGCCTTCACAAACTTTTTTTCCTCAAAGTCATCTTTATTCAAGGCACGAATCACCCTAATACCAGTCAAGTTTTCCCTTGTTAAAAGGTTAATTTTATCCATTAATTTTTGGAAAATCTCAAATTTCGGAATTGCAATTGAAATAATCACGATTGAAAAAACAAGCAAAATCGAAACTGCTAAAGCAATAATCCAAGTCATATCCGGCGCCACCACAAAAGCTTGCATTACTGCCCCCACCGCCATTAACGGTGCCCTTACCAACATCGATAGACACATCACCATCGTTTGCTGTACCTGAGAAATATCGTTAGTTGTACGCGTTACAAGCGAGGCCGTTGAAAAATGTTCCGTTTCAGCTATTGAAAAAGAAAGAACCTTAAAAAACACATCATGCTTCATGTCACGACTAATCGCCGCACTTACCTTAGCTGAAAAATACGAAGACACCAGAGTCCCCAGTGCCGATGCTACAGTAACGGCAAACATTAAGCCTCCAGTCCTAACAATGAAACTAGTGTCGTTTTTTACAATTCCGCTATTCACGATCTCGGCCATCATCGTTGGGAGCATCAATGCCCCATATACTTGCAAACCTACCGCGAGCACAATAGCAAAACACTGCCATGCGTATGGCTTCATATACTTTAGCAATCTAAACATTCAGTCCTTTCCGTTTAATAATTCATTTTAAGGTAGTCTCAACTAAAAACCGCATTCCGCAAATATTTTTAGACAAAGATATAGACTAAAGAATTATAGATATTCTATCCCAATTTTTTCTTTTTATCAAACAAAGTCCTTGTTTTTACACCCGTAGAAAACGACAAAACAAGAAGACCAAAACATTTACTAGGACAATGGTTGAACCAGTTGGTGTAGCAAAATTATAAGAAACTATCATTCCAAATACAAAACAGATCAAGGAAATCACCGTTGAGAGAATCACCACTTTTTTAAAAGTTTTTGCCACCTGCATTGCCGACATTGTTGGGAAAATAATTAAACTGGAAATCAATAACGCCCCCATCAGCCTCATGCCGAGCACCACCACAATCGAGCATAATACCGCAAAAACTATATTATAAAAATCCGTTTTGATCCCCACCGCTCTCGCAAAATCTTCATCAAAAGTCAACGCAAAAATTTTATTATAACAAAACAAGAACAACAATATAACCACTAATGAGAAAACTACAGCCAGCATCAAATCACTTTCAGATATCGAAAGAATACTACCAAATAGGTAGTTATTAATATCCGTATTCACTCCCTTAGTGATCGAAATCACAAAAGTCCCCAACGCTAGAGCACCAGCCGAGACCATTGCTATCGCTGCATCAGGCTGCACCTTATTCTGTTCGTTTAAACGTAAAATCAAAAAAGACATCAAAATCACGATCGGTAAAGCAAATTCTAGCGGCGCAAAATTAAAAACCGTAGCCAACGCAAATGCCCCAAACCCCACGTGTGAGAGTCCATCTCCAATCATTGCATTACGACGTAAAACTAGAGAAGTCCCGATCAATGCTGCCGCTATTACAATAAAAAATCCTGCAATAAAACTTCTCAAAATGAAAGCTTGTCCAAACATTTCAAAAATATCAAACATGGTGAATTTTCTCCACATACGACTCCGTATCGCCAAAGAAATACTGTTCACCATTCAGTGCCAAAATTTTCTTTCCAATTAGATTCTTATGATCCAAATCATGAGTCACCATCAGAATCGCCACCCCAGACTCATTTAATTTTATAAGTTTCTTATAAAGATCGTTCTTTGATTTAAAATCTAAATTATTCGAAGGCTCGTCCAGGATTAACATTTTCCTCGTTGCAGCAAGGCCCCTCGCTAATAAAACTTTTTGCCTTTGACCTCCTGATAAATCCGCAAAATGCCTCTTTGCTAAATTTGCAATCCCCAGCTGCTTCATGCATTTTTCAGCCATATCTTTTTCGGCCTTCTTATAAAATGGCCGAAAACCGATCTGGTTTAGAGTTCCCGATCGCACAATCTCCTCCACCGAAGCTGGGAAGTTTTTATCAATCTTATTTTCCTGCGGCATATATCCAATAAACTTTTGTTTCAACCCTGTAAAAATAATTTCACCCTTACTTGGCTTAATCTGCCCGAGTAGAGTCTTAATCAATGTCGACTTCCCTGCCCCATTTGGCCCCACGATACAGATAAAGTCCGCTGCAAAAATCTCGAAGCTTAAGTTCGAAAAAACTTTATGTCCTTCAAACTCCACCTGAAGTTTTTCGACACTAATCAACGGCACTTTTTCTGTATCCATTTTATTATCCTAGTCGTTTAAAGCCTGCTTCAAAACTTCAAAGTTTCGTTCCATCAAATCAACATAAGTTACTCCAAAACCAAAATCGCGTTCTGAAATATTATGTGCAGATTGAAATTCCAAAATCTTAGCCCCGGTTTCTTTTGCTACTGTTTCAGCTATCAGCCCATTCGATAGTTCAATCTTAAACACGGCTGGAATCTTATCCTCCTTCACTTTTTTCACAATAAAGCTTACGGTCTTTGTATTTGCCTCAGTCTGATCTGAACATCCAGGAAAGGCAGCATAATATTTTATACCGTAATCATCAACAAAGTATCTTAACGGAAAACGATCGGCCACGATGATTTCTTTACGCTTAGCTACTTTCACCATATCAGCAATTTTTTTATCAGTTTCCTCGATCTTTGCCATATAGCTTTTTCCGTTCTCAGCCAACTTCGCTTCATCTTCGCGGTCAAAAGCTGTCATTTCCTTCATGATCTTCTCGGTAATCACCTTAGCATTCTTCAAGCTTGTCCAAACATGCTCATCTACTTCCGCCTCATCGTCGCCTTTATGTTCATGTTTGTGCTCACCATGCTCGTGATCGTGGTCATGGTCGTGTTCATGGTCATGGTTATGGTCATGATCATGTCCCTTATGCTCGTCTTCATAGTCATGTTCGTCATGATCATCATCTTCCATCCCCTCAACCAGCTCTTCGTTCTTGGTCTTAACTAGATCAACTAGTCTCATGACCTTTGTCTTTTTTGGATCAATTTCGGAAATAATTTTCTTAACCCATTCATCAGAATCACCCCCGACATAAACAAACAAGTTACTATTTTTGATCGCCAAAATATCTTGAGGAGTCGGCTCAAAAGTATGTGACTCTGCTCCAGGTTTCAATAGCATCTTAACATTTATGTCTGTATTATTCCCAGCCACTGCCCTTGCAAAATCATAGCCCGGAAAACTCGTGCTGATCACTGAATATCTCTTTGTAACTTCTTTTTTCTTCGTTAGCTCAAGTAATTTAATCGAGCCGAACACTACGCCACAGAGCACACCTGCTGCTAGCGCAATTTTAATAGCTTTTTTCATCTCTCTCCTTTGAGTCAATTATTTATACATTAAAAGTAAAAAATTTCTGTATAAATAAATTACTCAATCATCAAGTTGATCTTTTAGGCTAACCTGTGTCCAATCCTTCCTCAGAAGCACTCTTCGGCCAGTATTCAAAATACGACAAAAACATTCCGCACAGACTCCTGGCAAAACAATCGCGCCATGAGTCTCGTCACACCTCGACTTGACTAATTCAGCCTTCCCACAGTGAGTGCATCTAATATAAGTATTCGGCATCCTAGCCCCTTGGCGGTTCACCCTCTGGCTCATTAAGCAATTTCTTTGATTTAATCTCATAGCGTTTACCATTTACTGGTGAAACATAATAATCTTCATTTAGAAGATTCACAAACATCGTCAAATCCTTATCATCCATCACAATAATCTTGCCGTCATCATCAGTCATTAAATCCAGCTTCATCTCATCCGCATAATCGACTAATTGCTCTTGTGACATCTGTTCCTGAATATCCATATCCTGCAATTTCTTCACGAGTGGCTTTTTATCCTGCAACAATGCATTCAAAGTCAATCCTTCAGCAAATGACAACTGATATTTTTCCTCAATCTCACGTGCCTTTGCCTCAGCCAACATCTGCGCCTTATAATCATACTGGAATAAAGCCTCAAATTTACTCTGGTTAAAAATAACCACATTTTCGTCGATAATCGCAACCTGATTATCATCAGGCATTTTCAAAGCCACCTCAGCACTAAATGGCTCAAAACTCTCACCATTCAACTCCCAAGACGACTTCGCACTCAAAGCTGACGATGCCGAAATAGCCTTAGCAATATAAAAAGTCTTCATCCCTTCTTCACCAGGATAAGTAAATTTTGCTAAAATCCCTTTTACTTTCTTAAACTGGTGCTCATTATCTGTGAAGTAATCAATATCTTTATATTCTTTTTCAACTAAACGAATTAAGCTTTCCGCCCTAATTACCTTATTTAAATCGGTACGATAAATTACTTTATTTTCGCCATCAGATTTTTCATATTCGCGACACTCAAGCCCCTTATCTGCCTCTTTAATTACAAAAGCAGCAGCCTCCCCCATGAACATCTGTTTCACAGAATTAGTTAACTTCTCTGAATAGCGAATTTTAAATGGTGTGTAATTCTTATTAAACAAGAAAAGTTCACAAGAAACGTTATTTTTCACCTCATCAATTTCGTTCGCCCACAAAAAGACATCAAAGTCACTAATCTTCTTAATTTCTGAATTTGTAATTGCCGTTCCTCCGTCGGTTTCCATAGTTCCTCTCTTTTTCTATCTAGTGTAGCACAAAATAATCCGACTCGGCCACTTCTACGCTAATTCAGCATAGGTTTCTTTTACTCGATTCATCTCCCTGAGTCCAAAATTGTTTAGTAAGCTCTCCAATTCCTGTTGTGCAAGTTGCACACTTTCTCCATCATCAAGCTCAACCTCAACCTTAACGAAATCCTCATTCAACGTATCAATTCGGTCAAGATAAACCACAGTCCTCTCATTTATTCTAACATCGGCACGACGTCTAGGCACTTCTGCCTGCAGCTCAAAGCCTAACTGTAATAAAATATTAGCTGCCTCAGCATAGTTCCTAACCTGTGTACTATGCACAATTGTCACACCAGGGTCCTCAATATGACGTTTGCAAACTAACTCGTATTTTGCAGGGCGATTAACGGCTCGCATCTCAATCACCAGATTCATTCTTGGATAATTTTGATGATTCTTGTAATTTTTAGGTACAAAAACCCTAGTATTCTGCCAGTACATTGGACCAAAATCAAAATCGAGGGATGAAAGCTTCCTCTCAAATTCATCACGATCTTTTATTTGAGTTTTATAAATAATTTTTCGCATTCTCCTTCTCCTCTATCCCTCTTTTTTATAAATTATGTATTCAATATCTGTGTTAATAATTAACTGAATACATTTTTTACTCAGTTGAAACTAGCTCCACGTCCACCCCAGGGGTCCCTTCATTTTCCCTAGCCTTATTTGCCCAAAAATCTGTCAATTCATTCATTTCAATCCCAGCATGTCCTTTCACCCAAATCAATTTTACTTGCGATTTTGAGTAAAGTTCGAACAATTCTTTTACCAGATTGAGGTTTTTAATTGGACCAGTTTTCTTCTTCCAGCCATTCTTTTCCCAGGTTGGCGCCCATTTTGTCAAAACATTAATCCAGAACTCAGAATCTGAATGAATTTCCCCCTCTTCTCCATTCAAAAACAGGAAGCCTGCTCGCATCGCTGCCCCCTCCATCCTAATATTTGTTGAATTATCTTCTCTTCCGAGTCGCACTGGCTTGCCATCACAAATCACCGCAAATCCCCCTGGTCCTGGATTTGGTGAAGCACTACCGTCCGTCCATAATTTCTTCATTTTTCTTCCTTACAAACTACTGCCTTGTACGTCATTCACAATGGCGTAAATTGGGAACAGTACAGCCATAATAATAAAGCCAACCATCACCGCCATCACCAGCATCAAAACCGGCTCAATCATTGTCGAAATCGTGCGGATCTGCTCTTCAAGCTCGTCTTCATATACCTGTGCCGCCTTCCCCAACATCTCATCAATTTTACCAGATTCCTCACCAATTGAGGCCATCTGTGGCAAAAGTGGCAAAATATAGTCTAATCCTTTCAAAGAAGATGATAGTGGTTTACCCTGCTTCACCTTTTCGGCGACCTCAACAATCTCTTTCTCCAGCACTACGTTATTCATTGCCTCCCCCGAAATCGACAGAGTATCCTGAATCGACACGCCGGAAGACATTAAGTTCGCTGCCGTCCTAGCAAAGCGAGAGTTATAAAGTCGCCAAAACATCGTCTTAAAAATCGGTACATTCAGTTTAATTGTTGCAGCCCACTCAATTCCAACAGTTGTTTTTCTAAACTGCCAGATAAAGTAGAGTGCCACACCAAGCACAATTGTCACTAGCCACCAAAATGCAATTAAGAAATTCGAAAAATCCACCATCACCGATGTCATCCAAGGTAGAGGCTTCTTTAAATCCTTATATAGTGACTGCACCTGCGGCACAATCAAGAGAATCATAAATACTAAAACAAGTAAAATTACAATCAAAATAATTGCTGGATAAATAAGAGCACCACGAATTTTGGTGATCATCGCATGATCCTTTTCCTGCTGCGCTGCGAGACGCTTCAAAGACGAATCCAAGCTACCAGAAGCTTCACCAGCCCTAAGTAATGCAATATAGACCTTGTCAAATACTTCCGGATATTTCTCACAAGCCTGCGTCAAGGTCTTACCAGCTTCCACGTCAACTAAAATCGACTCCACCACCTTTTGCATCGGCTTACTTTCAGTCTGCTCGATTACAGTACGTAATGAGTTCGAAAGTGGCAGACCCGCCCCAATCAAAGTTGCAAATTGTCTAGTAAAGACAATTTTATCTTTCATTGTAATCTTATTTTGAAAACGCTGAAATAGCCCCATATCTGAGCTATCTTCTTCGATTCGATCCGGTGTCATCCCCTGCTCAATCAGGAGTTTTCCCGCCGTCCTTTCGTTCTCGGCCTGAATCACCCCCTTCGACATCTGGCCAGTTTTACTATCGCGTGCCTTATATAAAAATCGTTTCATTAAATCCCCTTCACTAATCGTTCAAACTCACGCATGTCCACCGCATAATCTCGCGCATCATCATAAGTCACCGTACCTTGCTGTACCAGTTTCGCCAAAGTTCGGTCCATCGTCTGCATCCCCTCATTCGCACCGGTCTGAATCGTTGTATCAAGTTGATGCGTCTTACCTTCACGAATAATTGAACGTACTGCTGAGTTCGCAATCATGATTTCTGCGGCCACCACGCGCCCACCACCAATGGCTGGAATTAGACGCTGCGAACAAACCGCCATCAAAATACCTGCAAGTTGTGAACGGATCTGCGGCTGCTGTTCGGCTGGAAAAACGTCAATCATACGATCGATCGACTGTGCTGCAGAGTTAGTGTGAAGAGTAGCAAACACCAAGTGTCCAGTTTCAGCAATCGTAATTGCTGATGAAATCGTTTCAAGGTCACGCATCTCACCAAGTAGTACCACATCTGGATCCTCACGAAGCGCCGACTTCAAGGCTCTCGAGAATGAGAAGGTATCATAGTGCACCTCACGCTGCGCCACTAACGATCTTTTTGACTTATGAGTAAACTCAATCGGGTCCTCAATTGTCAAAATATGCATCGCTTTTTCAGTATTAATCTTATTAATAATTGCCGCCAAAGTCGTCGACTTACCAGAACCAGTCGGACCAGTCACCAGTACTAAGCCACGTGGATAATCAGCAAAACTTGAAATCACCTGAGGCATCCCCAATTCTTCAATCGTCGGCATTTTAGTTGGAATTAAACGAAAAGCTGCCGCTAAATTTCCCTTCTCATTAAAGGCATTCACACGAAAACGCGCAATTTCACCAAAAGAGAAAGAGTAATCAAATTCTTTATCTTTGGATAATACCTCACGCTGCATTGAATCGAGTGTTGAAAAAATCAACTTATCAACCGCATCACTATTTAAAACCGGTGTATTTGGAATTGGAGTTAGGGCGCCATCAATCCTTAAAATTGGAGGTAAGCCAACCTGAATATGTAGATCAGAGGCATTTCGCCTAATACATTCCTCAAGCAAGGTTTCGATTTTCACAGAGGTAGGCAAAGCCGTTGGCGTTGAAGCTGCTGCTGCTTGCTGTGCTGCCGTCGTCTTCACCGAAGTCTGCCCAGGCATCATCGGCGCTACCGCCATTGGAGCACTCTGTGCGCCCGGCATCGTTGTCATATTTGCTTGTGGCTGTGTATTTCCCTGCATGTGTTTCCTCTCTTCTGCTATTTTAGCATAACCTTTATCAGTTTTATATATTAAGTCAAGTCCGAAGCTACTCGATTCACCTCACTTACGGTTGTAATCCCAGTCAAGGCCTTCATCATTCCATCTTGACGCATCGTTAAAGTCCCCTTTGTTCGCGCCAATTTCATAATCTCGCTCGAAGTCGCCCGTTTTGTAATCATTTTCTGAATATCATCATCCACTTCAATCGTCTCATAAAGACCGGCCCTCCCCTTATAGCCACCTGGTGTTTCCCGATCATCAATCCCGCGCACCAGAGTATATCCATTCGGATTGACTACCGGCAACCCCGTGTATCCCAAATCTTCAGATACCATCGCCACCTGTTGTTGATTTTGTGGCAAAATGCTCCCCACCAAATCATTAATTTGTTTGGTCTCCATTTCATTTGAATGAACTGCCTCACGTTTTGGCGCCACTCGTCGCACCAACCTCTGACCAATCACCGTATTCAATGTTGAAGCTAAAAGATATGGCTCAATCCCCATATCAAGAAGCCTTGGCAAAATACCAGCAGCTGAGTTAGTATGTAATGTCGAAAATACCAAATGCCCCGTCAAGGCCGCCTGCACTGCCAAATTTGCAGTCTCCGCATCACGAATCTCCCCAACCATCACCACGTCCGGGTCCTGACGCAAAATACTTCTAAGCCCTGCCGCAAAAGTTAGTCCAGCATCCACATTCACCTGAATCTGGTTCACCCCATCCATTTTATACTCAACCGGGTCTTCCAAAGTCACAATGTTAATTCCATCCGACTTAATTCGACGGATCAAAGAATAAAGTGTAGTCGACTTACCAGAACCAGTTGGTCCCGAAGTCAGAATCATTCCGTTCGGCTTCGATAAGCCTCGCTCCACCATCTTAAGCGCATGCCCAGTCATTCCCATCTGCTCAATATCAAGCGTCGTCCCACTCTTATCCAAAATACGAATCACCACCTGCTCGCCCCAAATCACTGGCGAAATCGCAATACGTAAATCGATCTCCTTATTGTCTACTAAAACAGTAAATTGACCATCCTGTGGAATACGGTGTTCATCAATTTTTAGGTTTGACAGAATCTTTACACGCGATACTAAAGCTGGCTCAATCGTCTTTGGCAGCTCCATGACTTTCCTCAGCACCCCGTCCACCCGGCAACGTACTACCAGACTTTTTTCTAGTGGCTCAATGTGAATATCTGAAGCCTTTGATTTAGCTGCAAAAGTTAGAATTGTTGACAACGCTTTTGAAATTGGTGAATCCTGTGTAATAATTTTCACGTCCGCACTATGCGAAACTTCACTCTCCTCACTTGTCTTGACCGCTCGTTCTACTGCCGTAAAATCACCGCGATATTGCGCAATCGCCGATTTAATCCCCTCTTCCGAAGCCATCATAATCCGGATCGGCTTCTGGGTCAGCTGTGAAAGATAGTCTGTTTGCTGCACGTTCGACACATCCAGCATCGCCACATAAAGCTGTCCGTTCTTTTCCCCTAAAGGCACCACCATCGTACGCGAAATCACATCAAGCGGTAATAGCGCCAAAATTTCTGGATCAAACAATACATTTTTCAAACTCACATACGGCACGTTCATCACCACTGCAGTAGCGTGCGTTATCGTTTCTGCATCCGTAATCTTCCTAGCCGTCAAAGTTGCAAGAAGTGGCTGTTTGGTTTTTGCAACTTCCTCAACCACCTCTTGTACTTTCTCACGAGAAACCAACCCTTCCGAAATTAATAGGGCTACAACCTTTTCCTGTGCCTCATGAGTTAATAATGTCATTGTCCCACCTAATTATTCGTATTATTTGAAGTTCCTTCGTTTTGAGTATTTGAAGTCGACTGGCCATTTGCATTACTTGAATCCGAGGTGCCTGTAGAATTAGTTGATTCATTACTTGAGTTTTTTGACTCCTCATTCGCTTTCTCTTCAGCAGCCTTCTTTGCCTCGTCCTCCGCCTTTTTCTTCTCTTCGTTCGCTTTTTCTTCTTCGGCGGCTTGTTCCGGCGTTGCCTTACCACAAGCCACAAGCTCTGCTCGGTCCAAGATTCCATTCTGATCCACGTCTTCACACTGACCCACATAAACCTCAACTGTAGGATTTATCGCATCTTGGTTGAAAGTTTCAGGATCAGGCGCCACAACCTCTGTCGTAATTGGTGAAATCGTCTTATGTTTTAAACTTAGCTCATCCGGATTACCCAGCAAGGCGTTGGAGGCAAAAAATGCAGCAACCATCCCAATCGAAGCAATAATGATGATCGTAAAGATGTCTGATTGTTTCATTTTATTCCTCCTTCTCCTTATTTCTTGGTTGAGTTATTTGTATTATTTGTATTATTTGTGGTTTTTGTAGTATTTGTGGTATTTGTTTTTGATGCTCCGTTCTTACTCGTACCGCCCGAGCCACCAGTTTTCTTCTTTTCCTCTTTTGCAGTGACAACCTCCATCTTTTCCTGGACTGAAGTCTCCGCACTGTAATACGCTACGCCCTGCGCCAATAACTCAAGTTTTGAACTACCATCACTTGCGTTGCTCCCCCATTTAATTTGTGCAGAGTTAATACTAAAGGCACGAATTGAGCGCTCGATATTTGAAATAATCGACATCGTCTCCGCCTCGTTTCTCTTCACGGTTAATGCAATTGGAATCGTCGAAACACCTTTAATTTTACTCTGCTTATAATTGGTACCTGGCGATAATTGTTCAGGTTCAAAACCGGAAAGCAAGAAAATCTGATTTAAAGACGCTAGTAAAGCTTCATCATTCTTCTGTGCCGGCAAAGCATCTGGAATTACACGTAATGCCGAACACATCTTCATCATCTTTAGGTTATATGAACGCTCATCATCCGAAGTAGACTTTGAGTACGCCGCCGTAAAATCAACTCGTTTATGGTTATCATCATAACACTGTTTCTGACTACTACGACCAACCGACTCGAGATCCGTATTGTTTGCCATATTCACCATAACGTTATAACGTAAAGTACCAGGAATAGTTGAAACATCAATCGACTGTGGATTACATTTTTCCAAATCCTTATCTGAAAATCTTCCGTCTTTACTAGATGGCTTGCAGATCCCCACGTTTTTAATTGCCTGATTATAGTTTGCAATTGACTCATCACGCTTGCTAATTACTTTTGCGTTAAAACTCATATGCTTTAACAAATGGACCGACACCACAATACTTACACCAAGTACCAACGAGGCTCCCAACACCGCCATCATCATCTGTTGTTGCAATTTACTAATCTTAAATCGCTTACCAACTGCCTTCGCTGCCATTATTTTTTACCCTCATTTCCTTTATTTGTGTCACCTGTCTGTTTTGTACTCGTATTGATACACTCAGAGTCGTCCGCGCGACAATCTTTTGCTGCCGCCGCAAACATACCCTTAATCTGTTGATATGAATCGGTCACATTCTGACCGGTAGGCCCAATCGTCATCACATGTTTTGTGTTGTATGCGAAAATCACTGGATCAACCGCAAGTACCGCAGTAAAACGTAGTACTAAGTTATTATTTGCATCACGTCCGTTCGAAGAATCTGTAATCTGTGTCCCTTCAGGTACCATCTTACAGTTATTTTCCGCACTCCACTTAATAGAACTACTCTCATTCGTCGAAACTTCTTGACCGCTATATTTAATACATTCACTTTCAAAATGTGGTACCCCAGTAATCTTCCCCTTCAGATCCATGCTTGGTTTGTAAACATAGTTCTTCACATTCTTAATCGTAGTAGTCTCAGTCTCTACGCCATTTTCGGTTGTAGTTTTTGTTTCAGAACTAGATTTCAAATCATCGGCCACTCCATCTTCCGAAGTTTTCACTTCTGTGCCCTTACTCCAAATGTCAAATTGTGGAGTACGCCAAATCTTTTCATCAGGCACAACAGTCTCTACCTTTGTCACTGTCTTCTTGGTAGCTTCTCCACCTTCCTTATCGCCAACCTGTCCAATTTGACCATTATTTAGATTCGTATTCGAAACCGAAGAGTCAACCTTCTTATCGTCCGTAATTTTATTCTCCTCAGCCTGGGTCGTTGCATGATCATTTCGCCCCGGATCACAATCAGTCGTTCCACGCTTCCAAATCACATACACATTGCCGTTATCTGATAATAAGTTACCGTTCTCGTCAGTTTCTCTAATACAACGTGTTGGGATCAGATCTCCACTCGCCGTCACAAAGCGACCAAAATCGTACTTCATCATATTCACAGATTTCTTGAACGATTCAAGCACGCGATAGTCAATCTTTGGATCCTCGCCAGCATTTGCCTGTCCGTCAAAATTCAAAGTTGATGTCTCAAGATTAACGTTCAGCTCTGACATCGTAATTGTATCGGCGCCGGTTGGGAAAAGGTTTTTAAGAATTGGGAAAACTCTGGAAAGCACTGGACGGTTCTTATTAATCTCAGACAACTTCTTTAACTGATCCTGAATCGTCAAAAAATCCGGCAGCTCCTTATAGGTCGTCACCTTATCGCTCAACTTATTAATATGGTTCTCCTGCCCAGAAATCATAAGGTCTTGCGTCCCCTTGATACCACCAAGTATCGCCACTGTCGAAACCGAAGCAATCGAGATTGCGATACAAATGAAGAATACTAAGTTACGCATCTTCTGCATTTTAATCATCTGCAGCTTCACGTCTGGAACTAAGTTTACTTCATACTTTCCGGTCTGCCCCGTCATCATCGTATTATCATTTTTATTACCCTCAAAAAGGCTCTTCACAAATGCTGGAATATCGGAAAAATTCATCGTCTTAAAATCAAACTTTTTCATTATTCATTACTCCTTTCCGCAAGTCCAATTGCCACCGCAAACTCTGACGCCACCGGCAAAAGCATTTGTTGTTGTGCTGGAGTTACCTTAACGTATTGCCATGGGTTTCCCTGCGTTGTCGCCACGCCAGTTTGCATCTCAATATACTCAGCCATAAACGGAATAATTCCCGAAAAACCAGAGAGAACAATTCCACCGACTTGCGCCCCCACATAGCGGTTCTGGAAGAAACGCACCGACTTTGTCATCTCCATCGCAAATCCCTCGAGTGTCGATTTCAAGGCCCCAAAAACTTTGCCCTCAAGCTTATCTTGTGCTAAACCAAACTTTAGAATGAACTGTCGTGCCTGATCGTCGCGTACCTTCAAGGAGTTTTCTACAGTTCTAACAAAACTTAGGAGCCCACCAGGAATCGAGCGCACCAATCTCGGAGATCCTTGATACATCACCACGAGGTCGGTCGAAGTCTCACCAAGGTCGATAATCATCCTCGCATCCTGCACTCCAACTGGCGCCAAAGCTCTCACCATCGCAATCGGTTCTGGCTCCTGCGCAATCACATTAAGCCCCAATTGTTCCACGCTTTCCATTACCGACTCAGCATATGCATTATCAGTTGAAGATAATAAAATTTCCGCCTTTTTTGCATCATTAGGACTAATCCCCAGCACGGCAAAATCAATTTTCGCCTCATCAACCGACATCGGAACATATTGATCCGCCTCATATTTTACGGTCTGTGTCAATTCTCGTTGAGGAGCATTCGGCACTTCAATAATCGCTGTGTAAGTCTTTCTCGCTGGCAAACCAATTGCAATATTCTTAGTCTTAATGCCAGCCTGTTCCCTAGCTCCCAAAATAATTTCACCGAGCTTCCTTTTTCCGGTCTCTGAATCATCTTTAGTAATTTTTTGATCAACTGGCACATAGGCAAACTTATCCAACGTCCAGCCCTTCTCAGCATTACCAGAAAGCTGGATCATCCTGATCGAATTAGTACCAATATCCAACGCGAAGAAATCGCCCACTCCATGCAATAGACTCATACTATATATGATTATAGCACAAGCATTATAAAATCTGTAAAGACTTTTCTACCTTTCTAAACTCCAGCTTTGAGACTTCATCAAATCGCTTCAATTCCCCCTCTGCCTGAATCTCAAAACTAGCTGGATGTTCAAAAATGTATTTTGAAGCAGATACTTCATCTCCACTCACTCTTCCAAAAATCCCCTTCAACATAAATCCGCTCACACCTAAAAAGCTACCTAGTCTTGCGCATCGTACTAAAAAGCTATTCCCGAGATAATATTCACCTCCACCAAGAATTCTTGCCATAGTCGCACCATTTAATGCAATCAAGTCCGAAACTCCTCCCCAAAAAAATCTCGGTCCAAAAATCTTTGATCCTAAAATCTTGCCATTAATGTCAAGCGTCTCCATCCTAAACCTAAAGAACCACTGTTTTTTTCGATTTTCTATAAACCAAACGAATAAAATCCAAAGCGAGAATATCAAATTCTTTTTACGCCTTTTCAATCTCTCTCGATTTTTCTTTACGTTAAAAATTTTGGTCGATTCCGCCAACATTCCCGCCGTAAAATAACACAAAGCATATCGAAAATGCTTCTCATTCACCAAGGCTTCCATAGCATATACTTTTTGACCGCGGGCTCGCTGTATATTCCTTGCAATATCATTAAAATTTCCATAAGGAATCGAATAGAATTTTACATTCTTCCTCGACAAAATTGCACCATTCACCCCAATCGAAGCTGTACCATCTCCGCCAATAACCAGAATAATATCACCATCAAGTAAACAGCTCGCGAGCTTCTCCGCATTATCATCAACGTGTGTCGGCTGCACCTCATAGCGAAACGTTGTAACATTTGAAACCAGTTTCTCTTCAAATATAAAACGGTTTAGTGGATTTAAAATCTCGACTTCTGCTCGTTTTGCCTGAGTCGAACGCGGATTCAATACCAGCACTAACCTCACTCGTCTTGCTTCCGATTCCTCCTGAAGCCTCTTTAAAAAATATTTCAATTCATCAAAAAAGCGGTTTTTCCTCAGCTCACGCCAAAAATCCTCACCGCTCTTCTTCATTTATATTAACCTATTCTAAAATTTAAGTGTTAAATCCTACTCCGCTGCCCCACTACCTACCAGCGTAAATTCCCCCAGGTAGCAAGAAGTTTGCGACTCCCCAGAACATTGCATAAACCACAAGCCCAATCACAATATGAAAAATCCTCGTCTTCACTTTCATAATTACGGCAGGCTCATTTTTCGAAGTCATATATAAATAACCACACCAAATAAAACCAACCGTTGCAGCTGCTCCAATTCCAAGAGTAAAGATATTAAGTACCATCCCGAGTACTGAAAAAATCCCTTCTTTAGCATCCACGGCATTACATTGCAGTACTGCCGTATCCACGCCACCACACTTCTTACCGGTTGACGACGCCTCACCTTCCGCAAATACAGGATTCATCGTCAAGAGCGCACCAAACGAAGTCATAAAAAGCATCATGAATATCCCAAAATAAGCTTGTATCCGACTTAAAATCTTCTTTTTCATGACCTGATTATATCCTGTTTCTTCTTACCTTGCTAGATATTATTAAACTTTACTAGTTAATGTATATACTCGTGTAATTTCTTCGTATCTTTATGTTTACGAAGCTTTGACAAGGCCTTCGCTTCAATCTGGCGAATGCGCTCCCTAGTTACTGCAAATTCTGCCCCCACCTCTTCGAGTGTATGTGGACGTCCGCCCCCAATTCCAAAACGAAGCTTGATTACTTTTTGCTCACGCTCCGAAAGTGATCCAAGAATTTCTGCAATTTGCTCTTTAAGCATCTGCGCTGCCGCTGCATCTTCAGGAGAGACTCTACCCTCATCTTCGATAAAATCACCAAGATCGAGAAGCTTAAGAGTCTTAACGGAGAGTAAACCTTCTTTTACCTCGTCAGATTGTTTCATGAAGAGCTGAATCTCGCCGAAATAATCGCGGATTTTTACAAAAGCTAGTTTACCGAAGCTTCGGATGGCGATAATACGGCCAGCAATGGTTACTTCTTTTTGATCAAGAGATTCAAAGTTCTCTAAGATTTCAGAAATTTTGGTGTCACGGTTTGAGTGTGCTGGATACGGATCGATACCGAGGTCTTTGATCTCTTGGAGTTTGCGGAGTCGTTCGCTTCTATAATCTTCTAAGGTAGCCATTATTGATTCTCCTGAACGAGTTGAGAAAAATCGGCAACTGCCATAATTTTAGTTTCGCCAGTTTTTCGGTCGGTGATTTCGACGGAATCGTACTCAAGGGTTTTGTCGGAGATGACAACGCGATAAGGAATAC
>ENA-OWLX01000299-OWLX01000299.1-metagenome-genome-assembly--contig:-NODE-299-length-17221-cov-7.049109_pt1 | contig 17221 bp, 17 predicted proteins | sample MGYA00245351_ERZ651106 | MGnify/ENA primary metagenome ERZ651106 (study PRJEB26857, sample SAMEA4031768) | metagenome | biome: human; feature: oral; material: saliva | place: Philippines | collected 2014... | reverse complement strand
GCGTGAAGGACGGAGTCAACGAGAGCGACACGAACAAGACGCACAACCCAACGCCTAAGACTCCTGAAAAACCAACACCAGATAAACCTGAAACAGGTGATAACAGCAATATTATGCTCTATACACTTATGCTTCTCACATCCGGTGGGGTATTTGGAGCTATTGAATTTATAAGGATGAGAAGAAGATTGAGAGAAAATTAATACTAATCCTTTAGGTTCAGATGTAGTTTCTATATAAAAATTAAGGAAGATTCTTAAGAATCTTCCTTTTTTAATGCTATATCATGTAAATAAAAACAGAGATAAATATCTCTGTTAGTACTTTTCTATATAATCTTCACCAATGATCTTGTAACTGTATTGATTAGAAGTCAGATCTTTAATCTGATCTAAGAAAGAAGGATCCTTTAAATAAATCTGATAATGAACCTGAGTATCATAAGAGATAGAGAGTAAAGGAAGATTGGCAGTATGGATCATATACTCAATTTTTTTAGAAAAATGGTAATCAGTATCAATTTGATAGAGTTTAACCAATTCTTTTTCAACAATCTCTGCTTTTTTTAATGCATCGGCAACGCTATTGCTGTAAGCTCGTGTTAGTCCTCCGGCTCCTAATTTAATGCCTCCGAAGTATCTGGTCACTATTACTAGAATATTTGTCAGTTCCTGTCTTTTTAAAACATTTAGCATCGGTAATCCTGCTGTACCGCTTGGCTCTCCATCATCATCAGCTTTTTCATGAGTACCTATAATATAAGCTTTACAGTTATGTGCAGCATCATCTTTAGAATATCTGTTAATAAGATTATTTACATCTTCTAAATGATTACAGGGAATAAGATGGGTTATAAATTCAGATTTTTTTATAGTCCGGCTATATTTGGTATAGTTCTTAACTGATTTCATTATGAGATTCCTTTCATATATTATTTTACATACTTTAAAGAATCTCACAATGAAAAATTTGTAAATATGAATAAATTGTCCTATAATAAGGCAAAGGGAGGAAAAAGGTTAATATGAATAAGATAGCTATATTTACAGATAGTGGATGTCAGATCGAAATCAGAGATGAACATAAAGGAATATATATAGCTCCACTATCTATAACAATGCGTGGTCATGCCTATTTAGATCAGATTGAAACCACAAGTCTTAATGTATTTAAAGAGATGGAAAAAGAAGACCAGATTGTATTAACGTCACAGCCTCCTTTAGGAGAAATGATCTCTGTATTACAGGATATTAAGAGAGATGGATATCATGAAGTGATAGGTATTAGTATTGCCTCAGGCTTATCATCTACAATTGCTTCAATGAAAGCTGCTGCTAGAGAAACCGGATTGCCAATCACATTAATTGATTCTCATGCAACTGCAAGAATACAGAGAGTCTTAGTAGAAACTGCTAAAAAACTAATAGAACAGAATAAAACTGCTCAAGAAATAAAAGAAATTTTAGATCAAATGGTTCAATCATCAGGTACTATTATTATGGTTCCTAATCTTGAACATTTAAGAAAAGGCGGACGTATTACTCCGGCTGTTGCTATGCTGGCAGGACTATTAAAGATTATTCCGGTGATGGAATTAAATCATGAACTGGGAGGCAAGATCGATACATTATGTAAGGTACGTACAATGAAAAAAGCTATTAAAGTACCTATTGATCGAATGATAGAGTTAGGAGTAAACAATCAAGACTATAAATTTGCGATTGAACATGTTCTTGCGAATGAGACAGCTTTAACTATGAAAGACTATTTAGAATCACAACTGGGAGAATGTGATGTCATTGTGAGAGAATTGCCTGCTGTTGTTGGTGCTCATATGGGTATTGGTGGAGTTGGTGTTCAATTTATAAAAGATTATCAGGAATAGATGGATTTTCCATCTATTTTTTGTTATTGTATAGATAGTCCTTTATTTAGGTCTTAGTCATGGTTAAAATACGACATTATCTGTTGTTTTCTGATATTCTTATATCAGAAAAGGAGAGATGATATATGTTAAAAAACTATTTAAACTTAATGTTTATTAATTTAGAGGATGCTAAGGATTATATCTACAGTATTGATAAAGAAGGTTATAATAAAAAACTTGAGCAGTGCTTTACTATGAAGCAGTTAAAGCTTATGATTCAAAAAAAGCATCAGCATTATCTTAATCTGGGCATAAAGCATCTCTATAGTACGGAAAACTTTGATGATTTAGAAAATGATCTAATAATGATGAATTATTTCTTTTCACAGGAAAGAGAATTTGACTACATTAAAGTTCATCTGAAAGACGAATTATTAAAAATTGAGGATAAAATCAATTTATATAGAATATTAAGACATCTAGTGAACATTGATACAAAAACAATTATTGAGACCCTTTATCATAAAAGCTACATTAATGAAGAACAGGCAGCTTATTTTTCACTTATTGAAAATCAAATAGAAAAAGCTTATTATTATCTCTATGCAATGAATGATCAGCCGCATGATAAAGTTTTAGATTTATATTCTTCCTATGATTTAATTGGGACTTATAAATTATTAAGACATTATCATCAGAATCATAAAATGTATGAGGTATCTTATAGTTAGGAGAAATATGGGAAATAAAATCTATTATTTATTAAAAATACTGACAGAACATCATCATTTAACATCTTATCAGATTATTCAGATTTTAGAGTCTGATTATTCACTTACAAGTAATAAAAAAGAAATCATCAAACTTGTTAAGATTATTAATGATTTCTTTTTGTTGCTTATGCAAAAGAAATATATTCTTTCTAAAAAAAGCTATGGGTATTATGTTATAGAAGGATTTTTTGAAGATGGACAGATACAACTGTTATTGGATTCAGTTATCTTTAATAAAGATGCATCTTATCAGGATAAGAAATTATTAATAGATAAGATAAGACAGTTATCATCTCTGATTCAGCTTAATAGATTAACTGTGAATCATGTCGAATCATCACAGAATCATTCTCTGTTATTAAATTTATCTAATATTATTCATGCAATTGATCAGAATAAGAATATTTCTTTTAAATATGTTGATTATAAGATAGAAAATCATCATCCTATAGAAGTATCCTCTAAGGATTATTTGGTATCTCCTTATAAGATTATCATTGATAATAATCATTATTATCTGATTGGTTACTACCATAAGAGAAAAGATATGCTTTCCACTTATCGTATTGATCGTATGAGAAGAGTAATGAGCGCTTCCAGAAGTCATTATATAGATATTACTGAACAGTATGATTTAGATGAATATATTAAGTCTTTTAATATGTTTATTAATGGGAAAGAAACAGACTTTGTTTTCATTTTTCATGAATCTCTTATGAGAGAAACTGTTTCCAGATTCGGTGAGAGTATTGATCTGACTAAGTTAAAAGATCATTATTATAAAGCAATAGTATCTGATTTAAAAATAACTGCGGGATTAAAGTTTTGGGCTATGATGATGGGCAGTAAATTACAGGTTATTGCTCCTGATAGTTTAAGAGAAGATATTGTTAGAGAATTAAAGGAGAGTATTGCTCACTATGAATAATTCATAAATGATTATACTTACATCATATGAATGAAATTATAAAAACTGATAAATGTGATTGGGAGAATCACATAAAAAGGATTAAGTCCTGTCTTACAGGATTTAATCCTTTATTTCTCTTTTAAGAATCCTTTAGCTTTAAGCAGTTCAGCACATAAGAGTGCACCTCCGGCAGCTCCTCTGATAGTGTTATGAGAAAGACCTATGAACTTCCAGTCATAGATTTTATCTTGTCTGAGTCTTCCTACAGAAATACCAAATCCATTTTCATAATTGACATCTAAAGATACCTGCGGTCTGTTGTCTTCTTCCAGATATTGAATAAACTGTTTAGGGGCATGAGGAAGATGTAAGTCCTGTGGTGCACCTTTAAAGTTGATTAGTTTCTCTATTAATTCTGGTTTTGATGGATTCTTTCTAAACTTAACAAATACGGCAGCTGTATGTCCATAGAGAACAGGAACTCTGATACATTGAGAAGTAATAGTAATTGTTTTTTCATCTAAAGGAACAATGACTTTTTTCTGATGGTCAATATGACCCCAGATTCTTAGCGGTTCTTGTTCGGATTTTTCTTCTTCACCGCCAATAAATGGAATAATATTACCGTTCATTTCAGGCCAGTCTTTGAAGTTCTTGCCTGCTCCGCTAATAGCCTGATAGGTTGTGACAACAACTTCATAGGGTTCAAATTCTTTCCATGCAGTGAGGACAGGTGTATAAGATTGAATAGAACAATTAGGCTTTACAGCGATAAAACCATTTTTTGTCTGTAATCTTTCTTTCTGGTATTGAATGATATCTGTAGCATAATCATTAATTTCCGGAATAATCATTGGAACATCCGGTGTCCAGCGATGAGCACTATTATTTGATATAACAGGTGTTTCAGCTTTTGCATAAGCTTCTTCAATAGCTATGATTTCATCTTTACTCATATCAACAGCGGAAAAGACAAAGTCTACTTGAGAAGCCATTGTATCTACATCAGTCACATCTAATAAGACAAGATTTTTAACTGTTTCAGGAATAGACATATCCATTTTCCATCTCCCTTTAACAGCTTCATTATATGTCTTACCGGCATTTTTAGGACTGGCAGCAATGGCCTTTATTTCAAAATAGGGATGATTCTCTAAGAGAACAATAAATCTCTGACCAACCATTCCTGTTGCTCCAAGAATACCTGCTTTTAGTTTTCTATTCATACTATCCTCCTAGCTTCTTACTTTGAAATACTGATATTCTGTATCTTTTAATAATTCTTGTAATTCTTTAAGATTATATTCCTCTGTAATATAGATATGATCTTTTTCTATAACTAAATAAGATTCGTATTTAATATTAAGCATTTTATTTGTGCGAATATAATATTGAGATTTTGTGATTGGTTTAATCTTATCAGTAACAGGATAATCATGTGACCATAATTCTTTATTATGAGTTTTTATAATATCACTTACAACAGCACTTGCAGTTACATAGCGTCCTGCACCTTTACCATAATAAAGAACATTTTCTAAATAATCAGTTGTGATTTCAACAACATTATAAGCCCCCATAACATTTCCAACAATATCAGTTAAGGGAATAAGAGTAGGTGAAACATCAATGCCAATACTATCTTCATATAATTCACTTTTGGCAATCAGCTTAATGCGATAGCCAAGCTTTTTAGCATAATCCATATCTTTTTTAGTAACAGAACGGATACCTCTTGTTGTGATTAGATCAAAGTCAAAATGCTTATGATAAGCATTCATTGCTAATATCTTAATCTTATGGGCTGCATCAATGCCATCCAGATCCAATGAAGCATTGGCTTCTACAAAACCTAAATCATTAGCAATTTTTAAAGCTTCATCAAAATCAAGATTATCTGTTTCCATTAAAGAAAGAATAAAGTTTGTTGTTCCATTAAGAATACCCTCTATTTTACTAATATTATTTGCAATCAGATCTTCTTTTTCACTGACTACAACAGGTATTCCTCCGCCGACACTGGCTTCATAAAAAATATGAACACCATTCTCATAAGCTGTTTTAAATATTTCTTTTCCTTCATGAGCAAGTAAAGCTTTATTTGCAGTCACAACATGCTTTTTATTATTTAAAGCTTCCAAGATAATAGATTTTGCGATTGTTGTTCCGCCTATCAGCTCCACAACAACATTTACTTCAGGATCATTGATAACTTGATGATAATCAGCAGTGTAGATAATATCCGGACTAAGATTCACTTTTTCTAAGGCACAGCCATATTTGATTCTGACTTCTTCATTTATTGTTTTTTCTAATCTTGTCTTTTCTTTTGTTAAGATATCGGCTACTCCAAATCCGACTGTTCCCAGCCCTATTATACCAATAACCATACGAGTCCTCCTATTCTATGATATTTAAACTTATCATGTGTCAATTATTTTGTCAATTCATTAAGAAATCACTGTAATATATCATTAATACATTCATTAACTGAATGGACAATCATATCAGCTTTCTTCTTTAATTCCTTAGGAGAATAATTAAAACAATAAGCCATTGAAGCGGCATCAAGCATTGTTATATCATTCCAGCTATCACCAATCGCAATAGTTTTTTGACTCATATAGTATTTTTCCATAAATTTTAAACCATTGCCTTTAGAACAGTTTACAGGAGCAACATCAACATGCTCATTATTTTGAAAAGCAATCATATAATCTTGATAGTAAGTATTAATATAATCGCAGCATAATTTAGCTTCTTTAAGCTCAGAAGATTTAAAATGAAAATTAAAATCAGTGACTTCTTTAATCTTCAGATCATTTAAAGAATTGATTTTAGTTCCCAGATCTTTAGGAAGCTTTTTATTTGTTCCGCAGACATATACCTTATTATCAGAGGAAATAGAGATCCAAGCATTTATTTTCTGATTAATTTCCTTAACAAAATGATAAGGAATTGTTTTTTCAAAAATAATATGCTGATGCTTATCTAGAATCATAGCTCCTGAACAGGTAATATAGAAGTCATAGGAAATATCATAGCCGATACTTGGCATTGTAATACCATTAAGTTGTCGTCCGGTACAGACGCCAAACTTATGTCCGGCATTTTGAAATCTTTTGATGGCTTCCAGATCTTTTTGATGGAATGATCCGTTAAAATATAAGGTATTGTCAAAATCACTTGCAAGTAAGTACATAATAATCCTCCATTACTTATTTATTATAGGACAAACTCTGTTAATATTATAGTCTAATTGATATAATAATCATATAAATCAAGTATATTAAAGAAAATCAAGGGGATAAGCGGTTTCAAATGCTTGAATTTTAATAAAATAAGAGTAGTATTGACTCTTAGATAAGGGGTGAATGATATGGATAAACTCATTAACGATATTATCTCTTTAGATCATCAGTGCAGTCAGGCAGTTGAAGAGGCTAAAAAGCAGAAAGCTGAATCAAAGGCTAATATGAATAATCGAAAGAAAGAAATCTATAATGAATTTGTAGCTGAATATCAAAAGAGACTGGATAAAAAGAAAGCGGAGCTAGAAGCATCTATTGCTTCTACAAAAGCAAAAAATGAAGAAACTTATAAAGAACAGCTAAATAGTCTTTCTATATATTATAATGAGCATAAAAATGAGTGGATCAAGACTATGGTAGAAAGATGTAAGCAATAAGATGGGACTTTCAGATAAAGCCATACTCGCAAAAGCAAGAGCTATGTATGGTCATCATTTAGATGGTGCAGATTATAATCAGCTTTTAGAAAGAAGAAGCATCGCTGATGTTGTGGCATATTTAAGATCTGATACAGATTATGCAAAAGTATTTGAGGGAATCAGAGAAGATATTCATCGTGGACGATTAGAGGCTATTTTAAATGAGGAATCTTTTTCCAGAGTTAGTCGCATGATTCGTTATGCTCCTAAAAGAGAACAGTCTTTTTATTCTTTAGGTATTACTAAGAATGAAATAGAGATTATTCTTCATCGTATTAGAAGCTTAATGAATAATCGATTAGATGATTTTCATCTTTCTTTTCCGGGATATTTAAAGAAATATGCTTCGTTTCCGATAGAAAGATTATTAGAAGTAAGAAGTCTTGAAGATCTTTATCATTTATTAGAAAAGACACGGTATCAGAGTGTTTTAAAGACAGTCTGTATGCAAAAGAGCTTTAATATGAATACTCTTGAATTAGAACTTAAACGTGCTTTTTATGATACTTATATAGAAACTATTAATCATCTTTACAAAGGTAAACAGAGAGCTGAATTACTAACAATGATAGAAACACAGCTGGAGCTGGAGAATATTACTAAGATCTATCGCTTGAAGAAATATTTTCAGACAAATGATCAGGATATTAAGAGTGTTCTTTTATTAGATCATTCGAGAATGAGCAAGAAGATGATAAATGATTTAATCAGCAGTAAAGATGCTGATGAATTATTGGTAAAGTTAGCTAATTCACCTTATAAGCTTTATGTTGATGATAATGAATATGTTTATATTGAGTACTATACACAGAAGATTGTTTACAATCTTGCCAGAAGGCATATGAGATTTTCTTCTCAGTCACCGCTTGTTTATATGACTTATGTTTTTATTCATGCTATGGAAACAGAAAATTTAAAGCATATTATTGAAGGACTTAGATATGGGGAAAGTCCTGATGAAATAAGAAAATTATTAATCTATTAGAAAGGAGAGACATATGTCAATCGCAAAACTGGAGCTTTTAGAAATAGAATTTCCCGTTGAAAGTGCAGATACTATTTTATCGAAGCTTATTAAAAGTGAAATATTTCATCCGGAGCCGGCATCAAAGTTTTCTGATAGTGTTAAGGATGTTAAGGTCTTAAGTACCAGTAATCCTTATCATGAATTAATTGTCAAATTAGAAGATGCCGTAAAGAAATATCATATCAGTTTTAATAAAGATGCTATTGCTGATAAGGATATGGATGTCAGCAGTGCTGCTGATTTTTATGAACAATTCAGTACACGAATAGAAACAATTAATGATACTAGAGAAAAACTCTCTGAAATGATTGAAGAGAATAAAGAAACTATTAAGAATATCAGTTATATGAAAGGTTCTGATATTAATTTTGATCAGCTTTTTACTACTAAATATCTTCAGGTGAGATTCGGCAGGTTGCCACAGGCTAATTTAAGTAAACTGGAATATTATAAATCACAGGAGTTCTTATATAGAGTTTTTTCTGAAGGCAGTGAAGATGCTTATATTTTATATGTAACAAGTCGTATCAAAGCTCCTGAAATTGATAATATTTTTTCTTCATTATTCTTTGAACGTATTCATGTTCCTGAGTTTGTTCATGGTACAGTTGAAGATGCTATTGAAGAACTGAATAAAGAAAACCGGACAGGTATTGATTATATAGGTGTATTGAATCAAAGAATTAAAGATCATATTAATCAGAATATTGCAGAATTATCAATTATTTATAATACTTGTCAGATTCTGGATGATATTACAGAAGCTAAGAAATATGTAGTTGTTTTTGGCAAGAGTGCTGCTGTCTATGGTTTTGCTGAAGTAGCTGATGCTGCAAAAATAAAGAATGAGTTTGAACAGATGAATATGGTTCATGTAGATTTAACACCGCCGCAAGGTGATTATCGTTTAAAGCCTCCATCTCAATTAAAGAATAACTGGTTTTCAAAGCCTTTTGGTATGTTTGTAGAGATGTATGGTGTTCCTGCTTATACTGATATGGATCCTACAAATTTTGTTGCGATTACCTACTGTCTTTTATTTGGTATTATGTTTGGCGATGCAGGACAGGGACTGGTTCTGATTATCGTTGGGTTCTTAGCCAGTCATTTTAAACAGATGAAGCTGGGAGAAATTGGTATGAGAATTGGTATATTCTCAATAATCTTTGGCATATTCTTCGGTTCAGTATTTGGCAGTGAAAAGATCTTAGTGCCATTTTTTACACCAATGGATGCTAAAAATACTATGACATTGCTAGGGACAGCTATTGGGATTGGGGCAGTTCTGATTATTGTCTCAATTATCTTTAATACTTATACAAATATAAAAAAGAAGAATATTGGGGAATATGCTTTTTCACAGAATGGCTTATCAGGATTAGTTTTTTATGTCTGTATCCTCTTATTTGTGATGAATGCTTTATTAGGATTGAATCTTCATTTAGGAGTGCTGTTTGTCTTAATCGGCTTACTGCTTCCGGTATTATTAATGTTTTTAAAAGAACCATTAACTCGTAAGATTAAAGGATATCCAATGTTTCCGGAAGGATTTGGATCATTCTTTACAGAAGGATTCTTTGAATTATTTGATGTCCTGCTTACATTTATTACTAATACTATGTCATTTTTAAGAGTAGGCGGATTTGTATTATCTCATGCCGGTATGATGCTTGTTGTTTATACTTTGGCGGAAATGGTTATTAAGCCATTAGGATTACCCGGATATTTTATAATATTAATGATAGGAAATATCTTTGTGATGGTATTGGAAGGTCTGATTGTGGGTATTCAGGTTTTAAGATTAGAGTTTTATGAAATGTTCTCTCGTTATTATGAAGGTAACGGAAGACCATTTGTAAGTATGAAAAAAAGATTAGAGAGATAGGAGAAAAATTATGTTAACATTTATTTTACCAGCAGTTGTAGTTATTGTATTTACATTACCTTTAGTAAAGGTCTTTAAGGGAAAGGTTTCTAAAGATTCTGCTAAGCATCGTTTAGCTTTACATGTTTCAGGATTCTTTGGAGCAGTTGCTTTAGTATTATTTATGTCATTATCATCATCACCGGTATTTGCTGCTGAAGCAAGTATTGCCGGTACATTAGCTCAGGGATTAGGATTTATTGCTGCTGCCCTGGCTACCGGTATGAGTGCTTTAGGTGCAGGTATTGCAGTTGCCAGTGCGGCTCCTGCTGCTATTGGGGCTTTCTCTGAAAATTCAGAGAATTTTGGGAGATCACTGATTTTTGTTGCCTTAGGTGAAGGTGTTGCTATCTATGGTTTGTTAATCTCTATTCTGATTATTAATGCATTATAGGAGACAGACATGAAGTTTTATCTCATCAGCGATAACATTGATACTTTAACCGGTTTAAGATTAGCGGGAATAGAAGGTCAGGTTGTTCATACTAGGACAGAATTCTTAACTCTTTTAGAAGATAAGATGAAAGATGAATCACTGGCAATTATTCTAGTAACTACCAAGCTGATTGAATTAGCGCCTAATGTTATTTCTGAAATTAAATTAAAACAGCCTAAGCCATTAATCACTGAAATTCCTGATCGTCATGGAGAATCAAAGATTGGAGAAGCTATTGATAGATATGTTTCTCAGGCTATTGGGGTTAAGTTATAGGAGTCATATATGGATAGTGAAAAAATATTTATGACTATGAGTGAAGAAATTAAAAATGAATCTCAGCAGACAATTAATGATATTTTAGCGGAAGTAAAAAGTATTGAGGATCAGGCAATGGCTTCTATTAAAATGGAAGCTAAGAAGAATGCTGATATGCGCCTGAAACAGGAGCTTGATGATATTCATTCACAGGCTGCTTCTGAGATTTCTGAACTTAATAGTCAAAGAATGAAGAAATTAATTAGAAAAAGAGATGAATATGTGGAAAGTATTTTTGCTGAAGTATTAAAAGAATTAAAATTATTTACAGAGAGTAAAGATTATCGAGCATATTTAGAAAATAAAGCGAAACAAGCCGGTAAATCTCAATTTATGAATGCAGTTATTTATGTTAGGGAAGAAGATTTGCAGTATACTGATCTTATTAAGAAGGCATATGGTCGTAATGTGCTACTGCAATCAAGTGAGAATATTCATATTGGCGGAATGATTATAGAAGATCAGCAGTCTGATTTAGTTCTTGATGAAACATTAGAATTTGCTTTAAAAACGCAGAAAGAATGGTTTAACAAGAATTCCGGACTGGTGATTAGATAGGGGGATAAGATATGAATGATGTTGTTTATTCAATCAATGGACCCGTTGTAAAAGTAAGAGATACAGATGCATTTTCAATGATGGAAATGGTCTATGTAGGAAATACACGATTGATGGGTGAGGTTATTTCAGTCAATGCTCATGAAACAACAATACAGGTTTATGAGTCAACAACAGGATTAAAGCCGGGAGAACCTGTTTATTCAACCGGACATCCTATTTCACTCACCTTAGGACCCGGTATCTTAAGAAATATCTTTGATGGTGTAGAAAGACCCTTAAAGTCTATCGCAAAAGAGAGTGGAGATTTTATTCCTACCGGCAGTCATGTAGATTCTTTAGATAAAGAGAAATTGTGGGATGTGACAATTACTGTTAAGCCCGGTGATTATTTAAAGGGTGGAGATATTTATGCAACTGTTCCGGAAACCGGTTTAATTACTCATAAATGTATGGTTCCTCCTTATATGAAAGGAACTGTTAAAGAAATAAAATCAAACGGTCTTTATAAGATTGATGATACAGTAGTAATACTTGAAACAATGGATGGAGATCAGGAACTATCCTTATGTCAGAAATGGCCTATTAAAAATGCCAGACCGGTTAATAGAAGACTTCCTATTTCAATGCCTTTAGTAACAGGACAACGAGTATTAGATACTTTATTTCCGATTGCTAAGGGGGGAACAGCGGCTATTCCCGGCGGTTTTGGAACAGGTAAGACAATGACTCAGCATCAGATTGCAAAATGGTGTGATGCCGATATTATTATTTATATTGGATGTGGTGAAAGAGGGAATGAGATGACTCAGGTTCTGGAAGAATTTTCAGAACTGATTGATCCTAAAAGCAATAAGCCGTTAGTAGATAGAACAGTTCTTATTGCGAATACATCAAATATGCCGGTGGCAGCCAGAGAAGCTTCTATTTATACCGGTGTAACTTTAGCGGAATATTATCGTGATATGGGATATCATTGTGCTATTATGGCTGATTCTACTTCAAGATGGGCGGAAGCATTAAGAGAAATTTCAGGGCGATTAGAGGAAATGCCGGCTGAAGAAGGTTTTCCGGCTTATCTTCCATCAAGACTTGCCGCTTTTTATGAGAGAGCAGGATATACTGAGAATCTTAATGATACCAAAGGATCAGTTACTATTATTGGAGCAGTTTCACCTCAAGGATCTGATTTTTCTGAACCGGTTACTCAGAATACAAAAAGATTTGTTCGTACCTTCTGGGCATTGGATAAAGCTTTAGCCTATGCCAGACATTATTTTGCGATTAACTGGACACAGTCTTATTCAGAATATATTCCTGATGTTGAAAGATGGTATATAAAAAATGTAGATCCTCAGTTTATGAATGATAGACAGGAATTATCTTCTATTCTGGCTGAAGAATCTAAGCTTATGGAAATTGTTCAATTAATGGGATCAGACGTTTTACCAGATGATCAGAAACTAATTATTGAGATTGCCAGAGTGATTAGAGTAGGATATCTTCAGCAGAATGCATTTCATAAAGATGATACTTATGTACCATTAGATAAGCAGTTTAAGATGATGGAAGTCATTCTTTATCTTTATAAGAAAGCTAATGAAGTTATAGCAGAAGGCAAACCGATGCGTACTGTTATTGAAACAGGTATTTTTGATGAAGTAGTAAAAATGAAATATGATGTACCTAATGATCATTTAGAATTATTTAATGATTATTATACAAAGATTGATAAGATCTGTGCATCGATAGAATAGGAGGAATAATATGACTTTACAATATGTCGGATTAAATGATATTAATGGTTCATTAGTCGTATTAGACCATGTTAAAGATGCATCATACGATGAAATGGTAGAATTAACATTACAGGATGGCTCAGCACGTTCAGGTCGTATTGTAGAAATAGATGGAGAAAGAGCGGTTATTCAGGTTTTTGAAGGAACCAATACACTATCTTTAAAAAATACGAAAACACGTTTATTAGGGCATCCCATGGAATTACCTGTTTCAATGGAAATATTAGGAAGAGTTTTTAATGGAGCCGGGAAGCCTATTGATGGTTTAGGAGATATTTATGCGACAGAAAGCAAAGATATTAACGGGTTGCCATTAAATCCTGTATCACGTGTTTATCCACGTAACTATATCAATACCGGTATTTCTTCTATTGATGCCTTAACAACATTAATTAGAGGGCAGAAACTGCCAATCTTTTCCGGATCAGGATTGCCTCATAATCAGTTGGCTGTTCAGATTGTTAAGCAGGCACAGATTGCTGATAGTGATCAGGGATTTGCGGTTGTTTTTGCAGCGATGGGAGTTACTCATGATGTTTCTAATTATTTTAGAAAATCATTTGAAGAAGCAGGTATTATGGATCATGTAGTCATGTTTTTAAATCTAGCAAATGATCCTATCATTGAGCGTATTCTTACACCAAGATGTGCTCTAACAGCTGCTGAATATTTAGCATTCCAGCATGATATGCATGTCTTAGTTATTTATACGGATGTGACAAGCTACTGTGAAGCAGTACGTGAATTTTCATCTTCTAAAGGAGAAATCCCGGCGAGAAAAGGCTATCCCGGATATCTTTATTCAGATTTAGCATCATTATATGAAAGAGCCGGAATAGCTAAAGGAGCAAAAGGCTCTGTAACTCAGATTCCTATTCTGACAATGCCAAATAATGATATAACTCATCCGGTCCCTGATTTAACCGGATATATTACAGAAGGACAGATTACTTTAGATCCGGAATTAAGTCAGTTGGGAATTTTCCCACCGGTTAATGTGTTGCCTTCACTTTCACGATTAATGAAAGATGGTATTGGTGAAGGCTATACCAGAGGTGATCATCAGGATTTAGCTAATCAGTTATTTGCTGCTTATGCTCATGTTCAGGATGTTAAGGCTTTAACATCTGTTATTGGGGAAGATGAATTATCAGAAACGGATAAAAAGTTTATGACATTTGGACGTCTTTTTGAACAGCATTTTCTTAATCAGGGTTCTGATACTAATAGATCAATTAATGAAACACTTGATTTGGGATGGACATTATTATCTGTCTTACCGAGAAATGCATTAGATCGAGTAGATGATCAGTTATTAGATCAGTACTATGATCATCAGAAAGCAGTCAATCTGTTTGGCTTAAAAGAAGATTTTGTGATTAGAGAATTACAGGAAGCAGTGAAATAATGGCTAAACAGGTTACACCTACAAAAACAAATCTTATTGCGGCTAAAAAATCATTAGAATTAGCAGCGATGGGATATGATCTTTTGGATAAAAAAAGAAATGTTTTAATTAAGGAAATGATGGGATTGATTGATGATGTTAAACTTATTCGTGATCAGATTACAAACTCTTATCAGAAAGCTTATAATGCATTACAGGATGCTAATATATCATTAGGTATTATTTCTGATATTGTTCAGGATGTTCCTATTGATAAGGGTATTAAAGTACGTTATCGTTCTGTTATGGGGGTAGAGTTGCCACGTATAGAATATGAAAAAGAATGCTTAGATATAGTTTATGGATTTGAAGAAGCAAATTCTAAAGTGGACTATGCTTATGTTTGCTTTAGTGAGGTAAAAGAATTAACTGTTAAGTTAGCTGAGGTAGAAAATTCAGTCTATCGATTAGCAAATGCGATTAGACAAACTCAGACTCGAGCAAATGCATTAAAGAATATCTCTATCCCAAATTTCCAGAAAACAGTGAAATTGATTTCCGAATCTTTAGAAGAAAAAGAAAGAGAATCATTCTCAACACAAAAAGTAATTAAATCACAAAAGGCACATACTTAGTTATGTGCTTTATTGCTTATCAAGGAGGAAGTTTATGACTTTAGAAGATATTATGAAGACAATTAAAGAAGATTCAAGAAATGAAGCGTATACTAAAAAAGGAATTTCTCCTATTCTTCAGATTAATGAAACAGCTGAGATTCTAATTATTGGTCAGGCACCGGGAAAAAAGACAGAAGAAGCAGGGATTCCTTTTAATGATCAATCAGGAGAAAATTTGATGAAGTGGATGGGAATTGATAAAAAAACATTCTATTCTGATAAAATAGCTATTATGCCAATGGATTTTTATTATCCGGGTAAAGCTAAAACAGGAGATTTACCGCCCAGATCATTTATTGCCAAGGAGTATCATTGTCAGTTATTGGCTTTGATGTCTCATATAAAGCTTATTATGCTAATTGGAAATTATGCTATTAAATATTATTTGAAAGATGACAGAAAAAAGAATCTGACAGAAACTGTCAGATCCTATCAGGAATATCTTCCTGAGTATTTTCCTCTTATTCATCCCAGCCCTTTAAATTTCCGATGGCATATAAGAAACCCCTGGTTTGAAAGTGAAGTTTTGCCGGAACTGCAAAAAAGAATCAGGGAAATAGTATAAGCTTATTTCATTTTTATAGAAATAAGCAGAAGATAAAGAGTAACGGCTGATAACATAAAAATGAACATAATCATTGAAGGTATTATGTAATCACCTGAAGCAGATACGGCAAAGCCGATGATTGAAGGAATAAAAGAAGCCAACACAGCATTAAGATTCATGACAGAATAGTTCATTGCAAAATTGGCATTTCCGAATAGTTTTCTTGTAATAGAAGGAATATCGGATGCAGTTCCTCCAAATCCAAGCATCATAAGTGAACATCCAATAATAAATAGAATGATGAAATGTGTTAATAAACTTAGAAGGATAAGGGTAGCTGAAGAAATAAGGCATAATCCATCTAATATAACAGCTCTTTTCATTCCGATCTTATCAAAAAGAATTCCCCAAGTAATTCTTCCTGTCGCATTAAAAACAGAATTAGTAGAAATGATAAATGTTGCAAAATGAACTGACATTTTAAAATCTTCCTGGATCATGGGAGATGCATGACTGATTAGGGCACTGCCGGTACCGCCGGCAAATACAACAGCTAAAAATAAGAAATAGAAATGAGGTGTTTTTATCATTTCTTTTGTCTGATAGTCCTTAGAAATACCACGATTTTGATTTTTTATAGCAGGTAATGTATCTAAGTCCTGAGGTGTAGGTTTCTGAACCTGATAGCTGCCAAAAAAGATAACGATAAAAGAAACTATACCAATAATGTGAAAAGCAATTTGAACATTAAAATAACTGATCAAAAGAGTAATAACAGGTCCTAAAAGAGCACTGGATAAGGCATAACCAACTAAGAGAGTACCATTAATGGTAGCCGTCTTTTCAGGAAACCATAAAGGAATACATGAGAGCAGAGTATTATAGCTCATGCCGCATCCGATTCCGCATCCGAAACTGTATGTAATGAGAATTAAAGGATATTGACTGGCAAAGCCGGCTAAGAAAAAGCCGCTTCCTAGAAATATTGCTGATAACTTAACAATCTTTGAGAAAGATATTTTTTCTGATAACTTTCCGGCTACAATAGCACCTATTGAAAAGAATATTAATTCTCCGGTAAAGGCTAAAGATGTCATAGAACGATTCCATCCATAGGCTTTTTCCAGTGGTACAACAAATAAGCTCCAGGCAAAGGGGAGTCCTACAAATAATAAAACAATACACAATAGAGTAGAGCGTAAAACAAGAAATGAGTCATAAATTGACCTGGTAGAAGCTTCAAGCGTGTCTTCCAGCCTAGGCAGTGA
>ENA-OWLX01000295-OWLX01000295.1-metagenome-genome-assembly--contig:-NODE-295-length-17337-cov-16.198588_pt1 | contig 17337 bp, 9 predicted proteins | sample MGYA00245351_ERZ651106 | MGnify/ENA primary metagenome ERZ651106 (study PRJEB26857, sample SAMEA4031768) | metagenome | biome: human; feature: oral; material: saliva | place: Philippines | collected 2014... | reverse complement strand
AAACTTGATATTCTTCAAAAGCAACTCTCTTTAGTTGCCCATGTTTCAGAACAGAAAAACAAGGCTCTTGTCGATGATTATACTGTGTTATCTGAGAATATAGACGGCTCCCCCGTACATATTACTTACCTTTTAGCAGATAAATCAGTTTCCGAGATTGATAGTGACTGGATTATTGATGGAGACGTACGTACTGCCTTCGTTTATGAATATTTCTATCAAGGTCACTACTACTGGCAAACATGGGATTCTATTGAAAATATTTCTTTCAAGACTCCAAGTTCCTTACTGGACATCATTTGGAGGCCGTCTGAAATCAAATTTACAAATGGTGAATGTATTCAATGTACCAGCCCTGCTCGTTATGCTGTTATGCCTGGGGAAGAAACAGCATGGTCAGATCTGCTAATGAAGTGTTCACAAACTGACTGGATAGAAATAGCAGAGCAACTCTTTACAGGGGTTGGTCAAAAAACTTTGTATACCGACAACCATGATTTTGGCCTTTTAGATATTCGTAATATTAGATTTGAACAAAACCATTAAAATCTATCCATCTTTCAAACTCAACAATTAAACATGTCGCAATTCAAAAATCAACTGTTACCCTCTTTATTTGACAGACTAACAGATGAAGAGCCACGCAGAAAAAAAGAGGCACGCTCCGATCAGGTCATTAATCTTGATCAATATCGGCAAGCCGTACTGCGTGATATTCTTTATTTACTGAATACATGCAACATACAAGCAGAAACTATGGGGATTGGCCTGACTGAAAATGTACGTTCTTCTACATTAAATTACGGTATCCCTCCCCTTTCTGGTGTTAATTTTTCCGATATTGAATGGCAAGATGTAGAACAGAACATCAAACAAGCTATCATCGATTTTGAACCGCGTCTTGAAAATAAGACTCTGCAAGTGATCGTAAATACCACAGACGATAATGACGATGCTTTACACAATAAACTCATTATTGAAATTAAAGGTTACCTGAAACTCAATCCTTATCCTAAGGAATTCTTGCTACGAACCAGCATGGATGTTGAAACAGGATTGTTTGACTTATTAGATGGGGGAAATGGGGCTTGAATAATAAATTACTGTCTTACTACAACAAAGAGCTAACTTTTCTAAAGGAAATGGGTAAAGAGTTTGCAGCCCAATATCCTAAGATAGCCTCAAGATTAGCTTTAGATACAACTGATATTCCTGACCCCTATGTTGAAAGACTCTTGGAAGGGGTAAGCTTTCTTACCGCACGCACCCAACTTAAACTGGATGCGGAGTATCCTCGTTTTGTCCAAAGAATCTTAGAAGTTGTTTATCCTGACTTCATCAATCAAAAACCGGCTGCAGCTATCGTCAATCTAGAACCTACCAGTCAATATAACGCTGATGTGATCAATCTACTGGAACGAGGCAAAATATTGAGGTCTCTGCCCATTGACGAATTCAAAGTCAGTTGTCCATTTTCTGTAACTAAAACTACTGAAATTCTGCCACTTCGTATTGAAAAAGCCAAATACACTGACTCAATAGGTTATTTGCCAAACACACTCCCTGCGCTCAAACACTCCCCTGGTAAGAAAGTACAATCTGCCTTACGTTTGGATTTTTCATTGAGCGTACCAGGCGCATGTTCAGAGATGTTGCCAGATGAATTATCTATATTTTTAGGTACAGAACTTTCCAAATCTTCTTCATTGCTGTTTCTATTGGCTTCTGAATGCGTAGGTGTTGTTTGCCACAGTTACGAAAATCCAAAACAATGGTTTTACCCATTGCCTACTACACCAGAACATCGTGGTTTTCGAGAAGATGAAGCCTTATCATTTAATTTAGATAAATCGGTGAGTGCATTCCGAATTATGCAGGAGTATTCACGCCTACCGGAAAAGTTTCTATTTATTTCTCAAAAAAATATTAAACAAGCCGTCCAACAAGCCGAGAAAAAAGGACATTTGCCTAAAGTACCTGAACATTTAGAGGAAATCGTAAACGATAAGGGAGTCAATAAAAAAATTATTACTTATCGTAAACGCTATTTTAGTCTTTCATTTTTATTCAGTAATAAAATACCTGAATTAACTGAACTGATCAGTGTGGATGATTTTTCTGTAAATGCCGTACCAGTCATTAACTTATTCAGAAAAAAAAGCTCACGCTTCCCGGTAAATATTCAAGATCAGGAGCACCATGTCGTTATCGACCGTACTCAGCCCCTGAATTATGAAGTCTACGCTATCGAGCAAGTAAAAGGCTTTGATACCAACAACCTTCAAACCGTAGTATTTTCACCGATGTACAAAGCACCGGATATAGGACTCTTTCCTGAGGCGCAAACTCAGCATGCTTATTTTTCTGCTCGTCGTGCTGATAGAGTACCATCCGAAAACTCAGCTAAAAATGGTTTTCGCTCTTCCTATTTAGGTAGTGAGGTATTTTTATCTCTTGCTAATAATCAGAATTACGCCTTTAATTCAAACGTACAGCACCTTTCTGTCGATGCTTGGTGTACAAGCAGAGATTTGCCTCTAATCATGCCTCGAGACGGAGAATCTGACTTTCTTATTGAGGGATTTTTGCCAGTCAAATCGATTAAACTGATTTCTAAATTAACAAGGCCCCAAGAAGCAGTAAGTGAAGATAGGACACTTTGGTCATTTTTAAATCAATTGAGCTTAAATTACCTATCTCTTTTGAATACTGATAAAGAAGATGCACCTGTTGCTTTGAAAGAGCTTTTAACAGTATTTGTTTCTTCTGAAAGCGATTTACTGAAAAAACAGATTGAATCAATTACACGAGTTGAAACCTCAATTATTAACAAAGTAGTCCGTCATTATGGAGTTGCAGCCCCTATCAGAGGAATCAACATTATCGTTACACTGGATGAAGCTCAATTAGGCGGTGTTCATCCTTTCCTATTTGGATCAGTTTTAAACCATTATTTCCGACGTTTGGTGTCTATTAACTCATTTGTACAACTGCGAATTGACACGCTCCAGCAAGGTCATATTGCTACTTGGCCGTCTGAAATTGGGGAGAGAATGATTATATGAGTCCAGTCAACCCTAAAACAGATTTTGGTGACTCATTAGACAATGCTTGGGATGAAAAACTTACAGTCTTTTTAAATAAAGTTTCCTCTCAACCGTATAAGTATGATTATTTTTCACTCTTGCGCCAGCTTGAGTCCGTTAAATTTATTACTGGTGGGCAAATATTAGGCAAAGCTATTAGCCCAAAAATGGAGAAAATAAGGATCCGCCAAAATCCTTCGCTTACTTTTGCCCCACGCAATCTCCAATCGGTAACCTTATCACCACATTATGTAGAAATTTCCATTAATGGATTTGGTCTGTTTGGCCCATCTGGCCCACTACCTCTACATTTAACCGAATATGCTTATGAACGCCAACATCAACACGGTGACCGGGCATGGACCGGTTTTGCAAATATGTTGCAACACCGCCTGGCTATCTTATTCTATCGAGCGTGGGCAAATGCCCAAAGCATTACATCTTTAGATAAGAATGCTGAAGACCGCTTCGGAAAATACATTGCCAGTTTTAATGGCCTTAATATTCCGACCACATATCACAAAGGTTTAATCCACGAATTTGCTAAACGCTATTTTTCCGGTCTATTGATAAAACAAAGCCGATCTGCAGTCAACCTGCAACAACTGCTCACTCGCTATTTCCAAGTTCCCGTTAACATTCAAACTAACGTAGGGTACTGGGTTGAAGTTGAAGAAGAGAAAACGCAAATTGGGATTATGGGCAACTACACACTTGGTGACGGTTTACTACTAGGTGACAAACTCTATGATGTGCAAAGTAAATTTCGAATTATTATTGGCCCACTTACGCTGTCAGCCTACCAATCATTCTTTAAAGACGGTATTAATACAGCCCGTTTACAAGAATGGGTTCGTTTATTTGCCGCAGAAGAATATGAATGGGACATCCAACCTATTCTGATGCAAAAAGAAGTTCCACTGATGGATTTAGGAGGAAACACTCGACTCGGCTTATCAACTTGGCTGGGGAATGTTTCCCGAAATGCAGAAGACTTGATTGTCAGCAATCATTAATCGGCTTTTTTAGACGGCCATCGTCGATAAAAGCTTTAGAAAACTATTTTGGACATATTTGAAATAATTTAATTAAGGACGTCTTATGTCAAACATCAGCCGCAGCGTATTATTTGGTAAGTTAAATACTACTTTGTATAAAACTTTGGAAAATGCCTATACCTTCTGTCGTCTTCGAGAAAACAGCTATGTTGAATTAGTACACTGGCTACACTCTCTACTTCAAACTGAAAAAACAGATATCTTCTACCTGATAAATCAGTTTAACTTAGATGAAGCCAAAGTACGAAAAGATGTATTGGCTGCAGTAGAAAAACTGCCTGTTGGTGCTACTGCCGTTATTGACTTCTCCGAACATATCCAAACCCTTGTCGAACAAACTTGGACATACAGTTCACTAAAATTTGGTACAGACAAAATCCGTACAGCTCATATTTTCTATACCATGCTGCAAAATAAGACTTTGCAGGGTATTTTGGCCAATATTTCATCTGAATTCCTGAAAATCAAACCGGAAACATTAGCAAACAATATTATTGCTATTACTGCTAACTCTGAAGAAAATCTTGATGTTACCCAGAATGCCTTATCTTCTGAGCCTAATGCTACTCACAAAGAAAGTGCCTTAGCTAAATACGGCAGCAACCTTACCGAAAAGGCTAAAAATGGCGAAATAGATCCAATCACAGGCCGCGACACTGAAATCAGACAAATGATTGACATCCTAATGCGTCGCCGTCAAAACAACCCGATTCTTACAGGTGAAGCCGGTGTTGGTAAGACTGCTGTGGTTGAAGCTTTGGCATTACGTTTAGCTGCCGGGGATGTCCCTCCTGGATTGAAAGACGTTCAATTAATTCTATTGGATATCGGCTTACTCAAAGCTGGTGCCAGTGTTAGCGGAGAATTTGAATCACGCCTCCGAGCAGTTATGGACGAAGTAGAATCCAGTCCAACCCCAATCGTGCTATTCATCGACGAAATCCATACTTTAATTGGTGCTGGTGGCGCTGCCGGTACTGGTGATGCTGCCAACTTACTCAAACCTGCATTAGCTCGTGGCAAACTTCGTACTATTGGTGCAACCACATGGGCAGAATACAAAAAATATTTTGAAAAAGATCCTGCCCTAACTCGGCGCTTCCAAGTTGTACAAGTAGATGAACCCGATGAAGAAAAAGCCATCAACATGCTTAGAGCATTGAATGCTTCTCTAGAAAAACACCATAAAGTGATCATTCTTGATGAAGCAATCCAGGCTGCTGTAAAACTTTCCCACCGCTATATTCCAGCACGTCAGCTCCCTGATAAAGCTGTCGGCTTGATTGATACTGCCTGCGCACGTGTTGCAGTCAGCCAACATGCTGTGCCTGGCAGTATTGAATATCTACGCAAGAAGTTAGAAGCATTAAAACTTGAGCAAGCAAATTTAGAACGTGAGAAGAAACTCAGTTTCGACTCTGAAGCTCGGATCACAAATATTGGTAAAGAATTAACTGAGGTTGAAGGCCGTCTGAAAAAATTAGAAGACAGATGGAAATCTGAAGCAGACTTGGTTGCAGAGCTATTAGCTGTACGTGAACAAATCATGCAGGTTGGACAAAAAACAACCGATGAAGAAAACAAACAGTTGCGCGCCCGCCAAAAAGAGCTGGTTACTAAATTGAAAAAACTGCAAGGTGTCCAACCTCTAGTTATGCCCTTAGTAGACAGTCGGACAGTTGCTGACGTTGTAGCAGACTGGACAGGAATCCCTGTCGGAAAAATGATGAAAGACGAAGTAGAGGCTGTATTACAACTTGCTGACACCTTAAATAAACGCATTATCGGCCAACGCCATGGTTTGGATGCGATTGCCCGCCGTATTCAAACTTCACGCGCAAATCTAGACAATCCCAATAAGCCTATTGGTGTTTTCATGCTTGCAGGTCCTTCCGGTGTAGGTAAAACAGAAACTGCTCTAGCTCTAGCCGATACATTATATGGTGGTGAACAAAATGTGATTACCATCAACATGAGTGAATATCAAGAAGCTCATACTGTATCCACTTTGAAAGGAGCTCCTCCAGGTTATGTTGGCTATGGTGAAGGTGGCGTATTGACTGAAGCTGTACGTCGTAAACCTTACAGTGTTGTCTTGCTCGATGAAGTAGAAAAAGCACATCCAGATGTGCATGAAATCTTTTTCCAAGTATTCGACAAAGGCTGGATGGAGGATGGCGAGGGGCGCTATATCGACTTTAAAAATACCATTATCATTCTCACCACCAATGTTGGTACAGATTTAATTATGGATATGTGCGATGACCCCGAAATGTTACCTACCCCAGAAGGCCTAACTAAAGCCCTGCGTACTCCCCTGCTGAAAACTTTCCCAGCTGCTTTATTAGGCCGGATGCAAGTTATTCCTTACTATCCGCTATCCGATAATTTGCTTTCAAAAATTGTTGAATTGCAATTAGACCGTATCGTAAAACGCATTAAAGATAATCATGGCATCGACCTACACTATACCCCTGAAGTGTTAAAACTAATCACTTCACGTTGTACAGAAGTTGAATCAGGTGGTCGCATGATCGATGCGATTCTTACCAATACGGTTCTACCACAAATCAGCCAAGAACTACTTACTTGCGCAACACAGGGTAAACAAGTTTTGAGCGTAAATATCGACGCAAGCAATCATGACTTCAATTACCAATATAAATATAAACTTAGAAAGAAAAATACTTTATAATTCTAAGCAAAATAAGAAATCTTAGTATTCGATCGACAGTCATAGACCAACTAGCTCCTATGTCTAGGCTGTCGATTAATTTAAAATTTCTATCATTAAATACAATCACTATTGATGTATCTAGGTAACCAAAATGCATGGAAAACTGATAAAATATATATCATTTGCAATGATATCTTTGATGGTAAGCGCATGTGCGTCCAACCATAAACCGCCAAAAGAATCTGACGAAAGTGGAGAAAAAATTGATGTCCAAATTATAGTTTCTCCCGATGTCAATCCAAATTTAGTTGATCAACCTTCCCCCATAAGATTGGATTTATATCAACTGTCATCTGATGGTGAATTTAAAAAAGCAAACTATTTTGATCTTACTAATAATGCTAAAGAAACTTTAGGTGATAAATTAATTCAACAAAACCAATTCATGTTACACCCTGATACAGTTACTGTATTACCTATCAAAATGGATTCCCACCTGAAATATTTAGGTGTTGTTGCCAGTTATCGTGATTTGGACAATAGTCAATGGAGATTGATTTTATTAAAACAAAAACAACGATGGTATCAGTTTGGTAAACACTATTTCTACGTGAATATTGGGAAAAATGAATTGTATCAATTATCGAAATCAGAGATGCAAGAAATGCTGAAAGAATATAAAGAGCGCCATCCTGATAATCAGCTCATCAAAGAAAATGGGAAAACTCGCAAGAACAATAGTGACCTTAGCAAAGGTATTTTCCGTGAGGAATAAATGCTTATATATAAATAATTTGAGGTTGAATACATGGCAATTGAAGCAAAAGTAGTTTGGTCAGAAGGAATCTTTATTACTCCTCAGCATTTCCAGCAATTTGAACGTTATCTTGAGTCAGGATTACGCCAACTAACTGTTTCTAAAGAAGGTTATTTTTGGGGATTTTCATCTTTAGTACTGGATTCAGACGGCCTCAAACGTGGTGTGCTCGGTATTCGTGAAGCAGAAGGTATTTTTCCTGATGGTTCTATATTTGTGTTTTCCCAAAAACAACTTGAAAACTTAAGCTTAAAAGTACCTGCAAACATAAAAGATACCAAAGTTTGCTTAGCTATTACTCTGCCATCGTCTGTCAATAATGAGATTGACTTTCTAAATCAAAACTCTTCTGCTAACTCTTACCGATATAAAGCATTTGAGAAAACCCTTGCAGATACAACTAACTCCGAATTAGACGGTCGCCAAATTACACTAGCAGATCTTAATCCCACATTGATTTTAGAAAATGATTTAACTAGCAATCAAACCGCCCTTCCTATTGCAGTTATCCGATCCAGTTCAGCAGACTTTGAAATCATTCTAGACGAATCATATATTCCCCCTTCCCTAGGAAGCCAAAAGCAACACCACCTAAAAGCTTACATTTCGGAAATATATGGCTTATTAATGCAAAAAAGCAATAGTCTAGCTAACGTTGTAAACGATCCGAATACCGGGGGTTCTGTTGAAGTAATAGATTTTATGATGCTTCAAACCATCAATCGGTATCTGGCTTATTTGCATCATGAAAATGAAGGCGCTCGTCAAACTCATCCAGAACAATTATTTGTCAACTTATCAAAATTATGTGCTGATTTAATGACTTTCCTTCCTTCACGCAAGGTAGGAGATATTCCTATTTATAAACACAATGATCTAGCATCATGTTTTGGTAAATTATTTTTTAACTTGCGCAAATCACTGTCTATTGTTCTTGAACAAAGAGCAATTAGGATTCCACTAGATTTGCGGGATGAAGCAACTCGAGTTGCTCAAACTCCTGATCAAAGTTTACTGGATAAAGCTTCATTTGTCCTAGCCATCAAGGCTGATATGCCTAACGAAGCCTTGCGCCAAAAAATTCCAAGTGTAGTAAAAATAGGTACTGTAGAAAAAGTTAAGGAATTGGTTGCTTACCATTTACCTGGAATTAAAGTTCATGCGTTATCAGTAGCACCAAGAGAATTACCATACCATAGTGGTTATGTTTATTTTGAATTAGATAAAAAACATGAATTATGGGATATGTTTGATACTTCCTCAGGTATGGCTTTCCATTTGGCTGGTAATTTCCCTAATTTAGATGTTGAATTTTGGGCGATTAAGTCTTTAAGTTAATTTGATTTAATTTGGAATTTCATTATGAATAACCAGAATAATACTGCAAACAACGCAGTAAATGTTTATAACCCTTTAATTGAGGCTGCGAAACCTGTTTTTATCTTGGCCAACTCTATGCAGCAAACTACTAGTCAATTATCTACTGACAGCATAATTAATAAATTCTCTCTCTTAATTAATAATTTTGAAGAGAATGCTGAAAAAAATGGAGCCAAATATGATGCTATTCAGGCTGCAAAATACTGTCTTTGTACATTTGTAGATGAATTAGCAGTCCGTGCCGGCTGGGCTGATGAAACTTGGTCAAAGAATAGCTTATTAGTATCTTTTTATGATGAAACTTGGGGTGGAGAACGTTTTTTTGAAATCATTCAAAATTTGAAACAAGATTCTGATAAAAATATTGATTTATTAGAGTTTATGTATTTATGCCTGCAATTTGGTTACAAAGGTAAGTACCAGGTTCTAAACAATGGGGAACTTGAGATCGATAAAATTAAAAGAGACTTACTTGCCTTAATTCACAGCAAACGACCTGACCAAACTGTTAATCTTTTTAAACACAACCCGATTATTATAAATAATATTCAAAGGAAACGCAGACTTGCTATTCCTTTATGGGTAGTTGGCGTATTAGGAGCTGTTGCATTGGGGGTAGGCTATTTTACAATGCAATGGTCATTAGGTGATAAATTCAATACCGCCAGCATAAAAGTAAACAGCCTCAAACTTCCTTCAGCAATAACCAAACAACAGGATGCACAAAATACAGTCCGACTACGGCCTTTGTTGGAAAATGAGATTGCTAGGAAATTAGTATCTGTAGAAGATTTTCAAGACAGAAGTACTGTTACTATTTTAGGTGATGGCTTATTTGAATCCGGCTCTGCGCAGATACAAGACCAATATTATCCTGTTTTAGCTGCAGTTAGTCAGGCCTTAGATAGTGTAGAAGGACAAATTATTGTTACGGGATACACTGATAATCAGCCAATTCAGAGTTTGAACTTTCCATCTAATTGGCATTTATCACAGGCTCGGGCAGATGCAGTAAAAGAAATTTTATTAAATTACGTTAAAAATGGCGGAACACGCATCCGTTCTGAAGGACGAGGCTCAACCGATCCTGTCGCACCAAACGATACTTTAGAAAACAGAGCTAAAAACCGAAGAGTTGAAATTACATTATTTACTACAGGAACTGGACCCAAACTAGGTAGCACAGTCGAAATAAAAAACAATATCTCCAATCCTTAACAAAACGGTAGTGCAAACACACAATAATCTATTTTAGATTGATACGGAAAAAATAGACATGAAAAAAATTATTTATTTTCTAGGTTCTCGCTCTTTATGGGTGATGTTGGGTATTACCGGCCTGATTATATTAGTATGGTTTATTGGACCATTGATCTCCATTGGTGAAGTTCGCCCTTTAGTAAGCAAAACTATTCGTTTTGCAGTGTGTGCCATTATTATTGGTATTTGGTTGGCTAAAGCCATATTTCGCCAATATCGTGAGTCTCGACGAAACGCTGCTTTATTGAAAGAAATTCGAGCAGCCCAAGAGCCTATTTTAAAAAGTGCAAATGATGTTAGCTCTATGAGCCGCCAGTTTGCTGAAATGGACAAAGTATTAAAAAATGCTAAATTTTCTAAATCTAAAAACAGTTTGTTGGCTAGACTAGAAGAAGGTCAATACCTCTATCAAATGCCATGGTATGTTGTCCTAGGGGCAGCAGGATCTGGTAAAACAACTGCACTCAAACGCTCTGGTCTTAACTTCCCTTTAGAGAGCACTTTAGGGACATCTGTAAGTGGCCTAGCAGGTACACGAGATTGTGATTGGTTTCTGTCGGATGAAATAGTATTTCTCGATACAGCTGGTAGATTATCTTTACATGACAATCATAGCAGTAAAGATTCTAGTGACTGGGAAGAATTTGTAACGCTGCTACAACGTTACCGACCTAAACAGCCAATAAATGGCGTATTGGTTACTGTAGGTGTAGATGATTTGTTGGGCGGAAAAACCAACATAACAGAAATCTCAGTAGAGCTGCGTAAAAGAATCCATGAAATGCATACTAAATTGGGTATACATTTCCCAGTTTACCTTATGATAACCAAACTGGATTTATTGCATGGTTTTAATGAATTCTTTGACCATCTAACTGAAGAACAAAGAAATCAATATTTAGGGATTCCTCTATCTAATACAGAAGGAATGGAGACTCCTATCGCTACTGTTTCTAATGCCTTAGCAGATATTGTAGATAAATTACGCTCCTCTATGTTGGGCACAGTTCATCAATTAGAATCCACTGAAGATAAGGCTGCAGCTTTTGCATTCCCAGAGGAGTTTGAGCGCCTTAATCAAGCAGTGCTTTCTCTATTCAAAGAACTGTCTAAATCTTCAAAATTTGAGCAACCTATCGCATGGAGAGGTGTTTATTTTTCAAGTGCAACACAAACAGGACAACATCTCAACCCTATACTGGAAGGTTTACAAAGTGATTTCCAATTATCTAAAAAATACTTGGACTCAAACCAGGCCTCTACTCAGAATAACGAACATAGCTTTTTCTTAAATAGACTATTTGCTGACGTTATTCTTAGCGAGGCAAGTTTAGCTGGTGAGAATAAATCTTGGTTTGTCAAAAAACAAATCTTGTATTGGCTAGGTATTGGGGCTATTGTAGCTGTAGTAATTACATGTTTAACAATGATGCTGAATAGTTACTCCAATAACCAATCATATCTTGAGCAGGTTGATAAAAAAGCAACTGACTTAGCTTCAGATGTAAAAAAATATACAGACAGCCCTGATTTACTTAAGGCTGTAACATTTGCTGAACAAGTTAGAGATACAACTACCAGTAAAGAAATTCCAGATTTATTATCCCCTCCGCTCAGCTATCGTATGGGCCTTTATCAAGGCAGCCAAATGAAAGATGTTGGGGAGTCAGCCTATTATAGAATTCTTCAAGACAACGTAATGCCATTAATCAGCTATAAGTTGGATGAACTTCTACGCACAGCTAATGGTTCCAGCAATATTAATAGCTATGATGCATTAAAAGCTTATCTTATGATGTTCCACAAAGAACATTTTGATGCTGCTTTTATGCAAAACTGGTTAATGTCCAATTTGTCTAAAACAGAATCATCAGGCATGAGTGACCAACAAAAAAAATCTGTTGAAAAAGCTCTGAATCAGATTCTTTCAAAACAAAGCATTACACCAAGCGTTCCCTATGACGAAGAATTAGTAGAACGTCGTAGACAGGAAATTGCACAAAGAGACATTGCAACCATGGTATTAGAAGATACTATAAACACAGTTACTCTCTCAGGAAAAGAAGGAGTTACACCTGTATCTTTTTCAAGTATGGGTGGTGTGCAAAGTCACTTGCTATTCCGACGTAAGACTGGCGGGGCTTTAAAAGAACCTATTAACTTTATTTATACCAAAGAAGCCTACATTACTAAAGTTTTACCTGCCATGGTTAAATCTGCAGAGCAGTTTTTTAATGAAGACAACTGGGTATTAGGTAACTATGCTTCTTTAGGCCAAAGTAAAGCATCTGTTCTTTCTGATGCCCAAAGAATCTATTTTAGTAATTACATTAAAGTTTGGAATAGTTATTTATCTGATTTGTCATTAGTAACACCAAAGTCATCACGAGAGAGTACTCAAATTGCTAAACTGCTATCTGAAAAGAACTCACCTTTAGTCAATATTATTAAAGGAATTAGTGATAATACGACTTTAACTATTGACAACCGAATAACAGAAAAAGCTGGAAGCAAAATTACTGATTGGTTAAATAGAGCAGGACTCTCAAAACTCTTAGAGAGTGAAGAGGGGAATAATGTGAAAAATGAATTGGCTGCTTTAAAACAAGCAACTCCAGTCGATGATGCATTTGCAGATTTCCATACATTAACTGAAACCACAAATGATCAACCTCCTGCTATTAACAATGTCACAGAAGCTATAAATGATTTATATGTTTATTTAGTTGCTGTTAATGTTGCTGTAGAAAAAGGAGTGGACTTACCACCTGATGATCCTTTCGTAAAATACAAGGCTGAAGTAAATAGGCTGCCTCCTCCCTTTCGCCAAATGTTAGATAACTTTTCTGAAATTATTCTGAAAAACACTAACAAAATTGTTGATGAAAAGCTTTTGTCTACTTTAGAAAAACAAATGGCTACATTAACTAATAGTTGCCAAGAAATACATCAACAAGGATACCCTTTCGATAAAGGGTCGGAGGACAATGTTGCATTAGAGAGTTTCACCAGTATATTTGGTCCCAATGGTATCTACAGTAAATTTACAAACTTGACTGGTGAAGCTGCCGTATTGGCACGCTCAGAAAAACTGGAAACTTTAACTGCTAAAAATGATGCTTTTAAAGATCGTTTTGCAAAACTAAATGATATAGCAGACATCCGACAAGGATATTTTGATAAAGGCTCAGAAACTCCTACATTTGACTTCTCAGTTAAAGTTTTGATTCTTGATACTAGTTTAGAAAGTGTAAATATCTCATATGCAGGGAAAAGCTATGTATACAGCCATGGTCCTGTAAATCCTGTAACCTTTACTTGGCCAGCAAAGAGTGAAAATGCTTTAGCTAAAATAGATATCTCCTCTCCCCAAATTAATAGCGCAGGTATTAGTTCAACTGGGCCTTGGTCAATCTTCCGCCTTATTGAAAAAGGTAAAATTATTCGCCAAACAGGAAATACTACCGTTGTCGAATACAACATCAAAGGAAAAAATGTTGTCCTTGAATTTACTACTTCTACTGCTTTTAACCCCTTTAATTTAAGTAAATTAAGGAATTTTCAGTGTATTTGAAAGTCTCAATAGAGATGTAAATAATATTACCTAAAATATCAACCTCAATATATTTCTCATATTGATACCTTATCCATATTAAAAATATAGGATAAAAACGCTTATAAACTGAATGCTGGTTTAAGATTGACAAGGAGTTTCCCGAAATGAATAGAACTATCGTTGCTCATACGCCTTTGGGATCACAACTATTATTCAAAAAAATGCTTGGAACAGAATCTGTTTCAAATCTGTTTGAGTTCAATATTACATTGGTCTCCCAAAACCCAAACTTGCAAGGCAAAGATATTATTGGTCAGTCTGTAACATTGGAAATTGATACCGAAGCAAGCAATCCTCGTTACCTAAATGGTCTAGTTACCGATTTTGGCTACATTGGAGAAGATGAGGATGAAGAAGGTTATCATGCCTATACCTGTACCACTCGTCCATTCATGTGGTACCTCACTCAAAATACGGACAGCAGAGTTTTCGTTGATAAGTCTGTATTAGATATCGCTAATGAAGTCTTAGCACCATTCGGATTCCCATACCAGATAAAATGTCAAAAAGGGTATCGAACAAGAGGCTTTTGTGTTCAGTATCAAGAAAATAGCTTTGATTTCTTAAACCGCCTATTTGAACAAGAAGGTATCTACTATTATTTTGCCCACAGTAACGGTTCACATGAGCTGGTTATTACTGATGATGTCGGTGTTTTAGAAGCTATTTCATCTCCTAATATCCCCTACCATTCTCGAAATACTGCACCAGGGGCACCAAATATCGCCTATATTGATATTTGGGAAGAACGAGATGCTTTAAAATCTAGTCAATTTGTTGCTCAAGAATACAATTATAAAAATGCCAAAGTTCCGATGATGTCTTCAGATTCAGTTCATGACTTTAATTCGGTATCTATGGAACACTATGACTTCTACACAGGTTTTAGTGATGTGGCAGAAGCACAAAATTACAGTCAGGTTCGTAGTGAAGATTTGAAAAGCCAAACCAAGATTATTACTGGCTCAGGTACTGCACTGACACTTGCTCCAGGTTATACGTTTATCCTGAGCAAACACCCTCATGCATCTTCCAATACCGAATATACTATTCTAAAAGCTGATTATGATTTCGAAGAGGCAGGCTATACGTCTGGAGACCGTATTGGCAAATTTAGAATTTCATTCCGCGTATTACCTAAATCTTATCCATACCGCCCTCCTCTTAAAACTCCCAAGCCAAAAGTTTTAGGGACACAAGCAGCTACGGTAACAGGACCTGCAGGTGAAGAGGTCTACACCAATGAATATGGTGATATTAAAGTCCAGTTTCACTGGGATCGCTATGGAAAAATGGATGAAAACAGTTCCAACTGGGTACGAGTAACTCAGGGCTCTGCTGGTGCTGGCTATGGCTCTATTAATACACCGCGCATTGGCGAAGAGGTACTGGTTGATTTTATTAATGGCGATGCTGATCGACCTATTGTATTAGGCCGTCTGTATAACAGTGCAATGTCGCCACCATGGGGATTTCCTGCTGCAGCCAAACAATCTGGTATCAAGAGTAAAAGTTTTAACTCTCCATTAGCCAACTTTAACGAACTGATGTTCAATGATACTGCTGGGTCTGAAATGGTCAACTTCCAGGCACAGAAAGACTTGAACTCACTTGTTAAGAACAATGAAACCCGCAACGTCAACAACGACCGAACCACTACAATTGGTAATAACGAAACTGTAACAGTAGTAGGTGATCGAGCTAAAACCGTTCAAAAAAACGAAACTGCCTCAATTACCCAAAACCGTACTAAATCAGTCGGCCAAAACGAAACTTCCAGTATTACCCAAAACCAAAGTATTAGTGTCGGCCAAAACCAAAGTACTTCTGTGGGTAAAGATCAGAGTGTTTCTGTCGCTAAAAATCGAACCCATTCTGTTGGCCTCGATGAAAACATTGGCATCGGAAAAAATCAGGCTTTAACTGTAGGCTTGGATCAAAACGTTTCTATCGGCAAAAATCAAGCGTTGACCGTTGGTGCCAATCGTAACAAAACCATTGTATCCAACGAAGTAAGCAGCATTGGTGGTAATAAGCAGGAAACCGTCAGCCTAAATGGTATGAGTAACGTTGGTATCGGACAAATGACCAACATTGGTGCAGGCTATATGTTAAATGTCGGAGGAGGTTGGATGACCAATGTTGGTGGTGCAGAAATGCATAGTGTTGGTGGAGTTATGGGACTTAATGCTCTAGGTAACATCGGCCTTAATGCTGGCGTTAACATCACTTTATCTGCACGAAACAAAATTACCCTTCAAGTTGGTAGCTCTATGATTGTAATTGAGAAAAGTAAAATTACTATCGTTAGTAAAAAAGTTAAAATCGTTGGCACTAGTGTAGTAGATATGGACGGCAAAAAAGTCGATATCAACTAAAAGAAAAGGTATATCAATGTTCGAATTGGAGAACTTTACCTGCTTTCATACGCAGCAATTTAAAAACATCGACCAGTTAGATCGAACATATGATGTTGTAGTTGCTAAAGTCAGTTATGAGTTTGAAATTGATCCCGTAACAGGAAAAACTGTACTTGAGTTTGCCCAAGCGCAGACGCCTCTTACATTTGCAGATACTTTTTACGGTGAACCATCTCAAACTTCAACTCAGTTTGAAAGCGACTTTTGCCTTTATAAACCTAAAACTGATTTGGTGGTCAATGCAATCGCCTATGCACCTAATGATACTCCCGCTCGGCAACTTGCCGTAGCGGTGAGTATTGGCGATTACCAAAAGAGTCTGGCTCTTACTGGCGAGCGCTACTGGGTAAGAGAGATAGCAGGATGGTCTCTAAGCGAACCAGATCCTATTCTCTCCTTACCTATCCGCTATGAATTTGCCTTTGGCGGTGGTGCAGTTGAAGACGATCATGAAGGGCATCAGCAAAATCCTGTCGGTATTGGTTATTATCCCAAATCCCAACTCAAACAAAATGGATTCAAACGGATATTAAAGGCTCACCAGATTTATGACCCAAGCCATCCGATACGAGATCCTGCTGAAAATGTTGCTCCCGAAGGATTCGGCTTTATGCCCCGTTATTTTGCACAACGGGCACGACATTCAGGTACTGCCGATGCTGAATGGATAGCTAACCGTGCCCCTTTATTGCCGAAAGATTTTTCTATGGCTTATTGGAATGCTGCTCATCCTTCCCTTCAATTGCCACATCTAAAGTCTAACCATATCTATACACTGGGATTTACCGGCATGGTACATTCCTTTCAAACACCTAATCAGTACTTTACTGTCGAACTGCCGGTAGAAACTGTATTTGTACATGCCCATACCGCGTCTAATATGTCTTTGTGTAAAGACATGGTGTTGGATACCGTACTCGTTGATGTAGAGCAACGCCGCATTGACTGTACATACCGGACTTCTTTTGCAGAAGAGCTGGAAATTTCTGCATGTCAACTCAGGTTTATTGCTCGACATGAACG
>ENA-OWLX01000285-OWLX01000285.1-metagenome-genome-assembly--contig:-NODE-285-length-17627-cov-6.801047_pt1 | contig 17627 bp, 20 predicted proteins | sample MGYA00245351_ERZ651106 | MGnify/ENA primary metagenome ERZ651106 (study PRJEB26857, sample SAMEA4031768) | metagenome | biome: human; feature: oral; material: saliva | place: Philippines | collected 2014... | reverse complement strand
TTAGAATGAGGTATCAGTATGAAGATAGAAAAGCCGATCGTTCGAGAGCTATCTTTGCAACTACGTAAAGACGGACTCGTGTATGATTTTGCTAGAAAAGAAGTATTTGCTTTCGCAGATGGTGAAGCGGAAGTTTTAATGAGATTTATAGCGATCTCTGACGATAGAGCGTATATACATATTCCAGTCGATGAGTCGCTGATAGAAAAGTATATTGATCAAGAAGATCTAAGACGCATCAGACATCTAATCGAAGAATCACATGATATTAGTCTCGAAGAAATGATATTTTCTTCTGATCTCGAAGAATTAGAGAAAGTCGAAAAGTTATTAGAGCAACCCACTAAGAAATCAAACATCATTCAAATGAAGGAGTACACACGTGGACTACGGTAAACTTGCTGCAATGAAGAAAGCTCGTGAAAAGAAGCTTAAGAGTGAAGAGATCAAAGATACCTCTGTTAAAAAGAAAACTAAGAAGAAAGAACCAGTTATAGATCTCGAGCCATTAAAAGCTAAAAGAGCTCGTGTCATAACTGAATACAAATATGATTGGAATGATAAGACAACTTCTGAAAATAGTAAATATCTATGTGAAGAGTTCGAAAACGGTCATAGAGCTAAGATTCTCGTACTACCGCCAGGAGTAGGAAAGACTGCAATTGCAGTTAAAACGATCGCTGAATTACAGAAATCTAGAGGTCGCAAAGTTCCATTTTTAGTTTTAGCATCTAGAACAATCGTAGATGGCAGAGGCTGGCATAATACAATCTTAACCTGGAATCACGATAATCCTGACAATCAGATCGAACCGATGATGATCGAAACATTTGATAGATTCTCGACAATGCTAGAATTTCCTAAGCTCGTTACTCAGATCTGCATGCATCTTGCAGACGATGGAATCATCGTCATTGATGAAGTTCAAAACTATAAGAATCAAACATCTAAAAGAAGTAAGAAGCTTCAGAAATTAAGTATGTTTAAAAAATTAGGCTTGTCTGCTACACCGTTGACGAACGACGTCGTGATGGATGGAGGTTCTTATCTGATCATGAACGACGATTTTTCTAATAAGACACAATTCATGCGAGAAACTGGTCTAGATATGAAAGTCGGCGGAAGATTCAATGATCTAATGATTTACGATAAGAGTGGTCATATTTCTTCGGTTCTATGGGAGTATTATCCGACATTTCTGGAAAAATTGAGCAATGTGATCTATCGACCAGACGTCGATCTACAGAATCTAGATATGCCAGATGTAGAGACTAAAATGCATTCGTTGCAATTTAATGACGTGCTACATGAAGATATGAAGTCTCTAGCAAAAGCTTATCAGAAACGTATGTTCGATAGTGCAATTGATTATCGAATGGCGATCATCGAGCGAATCAATGCTGACAAAGATCGATTAAATGAAATGATCGAGATCGTTAAAGATGAAAATACTGTACAACCGCTCATCTTCTATACGCATAATACTGTCAAAGAAGCAATTGTCAGTCGTTTGACTGAAGAGAACATCGACTATCAATTAGTCGCAGGCGGAAGTAGCTTCGGAGATGTAGATCTTGATAAGAACTGTCCGATCTTAATTCAATATCAATCTGGTTCAGAGGGTATCGAAATGAAGAAGTCGAACACGTCTATCTTCTACGAGAATCAAACGTCTTATCGAGTTTTAGAACAGTCTCGAGGTAGAAATCGTCGAAGAGGCATGAAGCACGAGATTAAACATCATCATTTAGTGTCACCAGTAATGTTCGATTTAGAGCTCTTTCAACGCGTAAATAAGCGTGAAGAAATCTCTAATGCTACTTTAGACGAAATCACTGAAATGACACTTGAGATTTTGAAAGGGTGAAGAAATTTGAAAAGAATTGTACTATTCGGTTTTGAAGATTGTCTTTCTTCAAGAGTGATTAAACTTCAAGCTGAATATATCCGACTTTCTTATTCCGGTAGAAGATATCGGATAAGAAAGTCTAATTTAGAAAGATTTGATAGACTCGTAGAGAGATTACTGTCAGACACTAAGACAAATTCTATTGCTTGGTGGACGTCAGATCAATCTGCAAATGCGATCTTTAAAGAGATCACTTCGTTGGAATCTGTGACGATTCCAATTTTGAAGTTTGAGACAGAGAATGATCAATACGAGATCATCGATCGTCTATCTAAGAATGTTGATCAAATCGTTATTGTCGGACGTGATACGAGATTATCAGAAGCGCAGATCGACTGCGAAGTAGTTAAGATACATACTGACTGTGAAATTGACAATGAGTCATGGGATCAATTAGAATCTATCTTATCTTGCGGCTAATAGAAAGGAATATCATTTAGAATGGTAGAAAGCATTGTTAAAGAAGGTCAAATGATCTTGGAAATGGCTGAAGAGCTTAAACAAAATGTTCGTCGTTCAAAAGACTCTTATCATGAAATGGAATCTAATGGGCGTGCATTTTATCGATTAATGGAAGATCGATCTAATTTGATGTCTCAGTTGACACACATCGACGGTCTGCTGGAAGAACTCGAACGTGCAGTCAATCAGCATACTCAAGAAATCGAATCATTGATCGAATAGAAAGGTGATGAATAATCTTAAATGCAAACATCTAAAAGAGGTATAAATACTTTACCAGTATTAGAATCAGATCGAAGATTCGAAATCGATACATTACAAGATCTTACAGTGCTAGACGCTGAAGATCTAATCTATCGACTCGGTTTTACAGCTAAAGATATCGCAATGCATACGAAGTCTGCACCATCGACGAAAGAAGTTGCAGCTAAATTGAAAGAGATGTCAATTTCACCTATAAGATTGACAACTGAAGATTACGAGTACGCTAGAGATAAACATGTCAAAAGACTACTAGATGACGAGTCTTTTGATGTTCAAACTGTCAGAAAGCGACTTTTAGAAGGATTAGTCTCACCGAGTGAATTGCAGTATGAGTATAATATACCGCACAGAAAGACTCGTGAGATTTTGTGTATTCTTATCGAAGATTATGACAAGATTTCTAGAAAGTGCTCAAGTATGAGAGCGATTAGTCGATCAAATTCTAAGTCTAAAAAATTTAAGACGATGGAATCGAATGATCTGATACGTGCAACTTTAGAAGAATCATTTAAGATCGATTGTAACACTTCTGCAGATTATCTATCAGATCTTAGAGAGAAGATCGAATATGATCTTGAGATGCAAAAAGCTGTTCTTAAAAGATATCGTGAAAGATTGAATCAAGTGATACGCTATCCAGAAGATGAGATTTTCGAAGCAATCGAATTTCGTCTGCAAAATAAAGCGTATCTTCAGTTAAGAGATGAAGGTGTCGTAGATTTCGATAATTCTGTCTTTTACAGACCGATGTCTAAGCATGAAGAAGATGTGCTATCTACAATCAGAGAATTCTACGATGGAGAAGTCGTCATCAATGATCGAAAGATTCTGCATGGTAAGGAGTTAGACTTTTATATGTCAGATTTGAATCTTGCAATCGAAGTCAATCCGATCTTTACTCATAATTCAAATCTCTATCGCAATAATCACAACGGCTGGAGACACGACGATCGATACCATTTTGAAAAGTATCTTAACTGTAAAGATCAAGGTGTCGAATTGATACAGTTACAACAGTATGATCTAGAAGAAGATCGATTTAATCGGTTTACTAAAAGTCTACTGAAATCGAAACTGTCTAAACGCGGATCGAGAATCTATGCAAGAGATACAGTCTTCAAAGAAATCGATACTTCTGAAGCTAAGAAATTTATGATCGAGAACCATCGTGATGGATATGCTCAAGCTTCTAGAAAATTTGGATTGTTTTCGAACGAAGAACTGGTTGCCGTAGCGACTGTCTCTAAAGATCGATCTAGATTCAATCGTAAAGAAGATTCTTATGAACTGGTCAGATTAGCATTCAAATCTGATGTAACGATCGTCGGCGGATTATCAAAGATTGTTAAAAACTTATTTGAGTCTATTGAAGATATGTCGTCGTTGGTCACATTTTCTGATAATGATTATGGCTCAGGTAGATCTTATGAATCTGCAGGATTTACATTTATCTCTGAAACGGGTGCGAGGTTAAGATATATCTCGACAACCGATCCTGCTAATGACAGATATTCTTGGATGATTGCAAAAGGTTTTGATCATTCAAATAATAAAACTGTCATTGCACGAGATGCTAATTCTAAGAAACTCCAAGTCAATGATCCTGAAGAATATATCGAAATCGAACTTTCTCACAGAACAGATAACGAGAAAGGATATAATCGAATGTTCACATCTGGATCCAAGAAATGGAAGATCGAAAGGAGCGATGTTCTCTAATGGGAATGAATATGCTAAATACGAAAGCTAAAGATCCGACTCATGCAGTATTCGGCAAGACTTTAACGGGCGAAACTTTTGCAGTACCATTATCGACTGGTCCGCACTGGATCGTCGCAGGTTCTACTGGTATGGGTAAATCAGTTACAGTAAACTCGATCTTAGTATCTATGCTAGCTCATGCTCACCCTGATGAATTAAAGATCTTCTGGGTCGACCCTAAGATGGTAGAAGCTGCAGCTTATGTTAATTTGCCGCACTGCCCGATTAATCCGATCATCAACATGGTCGACGCTGTTGCGTTCCTAGAATATCTAGTTGAAGAAATGGAGCAACGTTATCGTGTTCTAGCTGAAACCGGTTTTAAACACATGAAAGACTTTAATGATTGGTTCGATGAAAATCGGGCAGAAGCAGAAGCTAGAGGCTATGCTAAAATGCCATATTTTGTCTGTGTAATCGATGAATGGGCTGACTTAGTCATGCAGGACAAAAGCGTAGATGATCCCGTAATGCGGCTCGGCCAAAAAGCGAGGGCAAGTGGTATACATGTTATGATCGCAACACAGCGGCCATCGGCAGAGATACTCTCCAGCAAGATCAAGGCGAACATTGCATCGCGGATCTGCATGGGTGTAGTAGACTCAATGAACTCGTTGATCGTTTTAGATCAGACGGGTGCAGAAAAGTTGAATACGCCGGGTGATGCTTTAGTGATGTACAAAGGTGATATTACTCGTGTCAAATTTCCATATCTATCTGATAAAGAAATTGCAGATATTTTTGCTGAACTACGAGATCGATATCCTAGATCTGAACCGATCGATTACAAACAGGCGATGATCGATCTCGGAACATTCGAATGGGCTGAAGAATATGAAGAAGATACACCTTGGGAGGAAAAACATTTAGCTAAGAAACGTGCAAGTCTATTTGGCGGTCGTAAATAGATAATGCACTGAGGAAAGAAGAAACTATGAAGAATTCTAAAGATCTACCTAACAAGAAAGAAATTTCAGACGCTAAGAAACGTCGAAAGAAAAAGAAAGTCTGGTGGAAAACGACTCTATATATCTTATCGATGACTGTCTTGACAATTGTGTCGTTGTTACTAATCTTTAACAAACAAGTCGGATATCAGATTACTGATTATACAGTCAAACACACTTCTAAGATTAAAGGCGAGAAACTAGAACCGACATACGATATGTCGCAAGTTGAACCGTATAGTGCAGAAGCAGCTGTTCAAGCTGCAACAGAAGCTCAGACTACGGGAGTCAGAGCAGCTGGACAAGTATCTATACCATCTGTAGGTATCAATCTTCCAGTGTACGAAGGTGTCAATAATGTGCATTTGTATCTCGGTGCAGCAGAGACTCGCCCAAGAAGTGAGATTCAACCTGGTCAAGAAGGCAATTACACGATTGCTTCACACTACATCGACAATCGAGGTTCATTATTCGAGCCTTTGCCTAGAACAAAGGTCGGGGACAAAGTGTACATGGCTTTTAATGACAAAGTATACGAATATACTGTCGAACATGTAGAAAGAATCACGACTGACGACGAATCTTGGCTTGAAGATAAGCCCGGGGAAAAACTAATGACACTCTATTCTTGTGTAAGTATCTATCTGCCCGATGAAAGATGGGTTGTCCAAGGATCTTTAACTAACGAGTATGATCTTAGAAAGGAATCTGACGCACATATTCTTTCAGTATTTCAATCTCATGAAAATACATTGAAAGGAACATATCTGGAGTCTTATGAATATCTCAGACCGCAATAAATCTGTTAAATGGATCATAATATCTGGATGAAATCGATTTACATTTTAGTGAAGATTTGATATAATTATTTTATAATCAAGTCTTAGCTAAGAGGTCTGATTATAAGATTATTTTGAATAGGAAGGGGAAATAGTTCATGGATCAACTACGTAGCTGGATTGGTAAATGGGAAAACGAAATTAAGTTGACCATTACAGTTATCATCGCGGTAGCAGTCGCAATCTTTGGCGGATGGAACATCGTTCAAGCTGTTAAAGATTTCGGTGGTAAGAAGATGAAAGAAGGTTTGAAGTCTCTTGGATATGCAGGTCTGATTATCTTCATCGGTATCATTGGATACGCCGGACTTATGGGTCTCGTAAACATGATCGCACCAGATTCATCAGTTATTCCGCGTGGATAAATCAAATCTTATGTCACAGAGATCAGATTACACGTCTGATCTCTTATTTTTAGAAATCTGATAGAAAGGAACTTGTCAATGGCTGAATTTGCAGTATTGATAGAATTCGAAGATAATCGAAAAAATTCAAGATTGATTTCAGCTCTTAATTCGAGCGTTGGAAAGAAATTTACAATTAAGCGTTCGAAAGATAAAGCGCTGATCAAAGAACAACTTTTCGATGTGTTACAAATGGAAATTGAATCTGCCGACGTAGATTACATCTCTTTAATGCAGATCAAAGATAACAAAGTCAAGACACTCGTAAAAGATGCAGAGCTTTGGACTGAAGAGTATGATCAGATCTTGAGAAAACTAAGATATGACAGAACTTTCGCATAACGTGAAAGAAACTATATACAATTTCTGATCAATATGATATAATCAATCTATCTTAATCGAAAGGAAGTGATTATCATGGGAATCGTAGTATACACGACAAACAATTGTATGCAGTGTAAAGCTACTAAACGTTTTCTGGATTCTAAGAATGTAGAATACGAAACCGTCAATATCTCCGAAGATCAAGAAATCAGAGAATTATTGAAAGAACATGGCTTTTCTGCCGCACCAGTAATAGTCGTAGACGGCGATTTCGATCACGCAATCAAAGGTTTTGCGATCGATAAACTCAAAAAGATTATTTAATCTTTTCTAAACTAAGAGTCAAAAGACTATAAATTTAACTTAAACTTAACTTAAACTTAACAAATGAAAGGTAAATCCTAATTATGACAACTACAGAAATTAAAGAAAAAGAACTAACTATTGACTTTGCAAGCTACGATGAAAAATCTCAAAAAGTAGTGATCCTTGCGCACGCTGAAGGTGAATCACCTGCATCTATGAACATCCAGTTCCAAGCTTATAACGAAGAAAAACGTGAGTTTTACGACGACGAAGAAGCTAAAGCTAAAGGAATGGAAAAACTGGCTCAGACTGGTTTGACATTAGATGATATTAAGAAGAAAGCATTCATCGGTAAGACTTTCACAGCATACACTTATGAAGGTCGTATCACTTTCACCAAACCTCAACGCTACGTTCGTGCAAATCAAATTTCAAACCGTGAAGCTATTCAGTTAGACGGTCTAGAAATTGTTTCACTTCCGATCACTGAACAAGCCGGTAAACATCGATTCCGTTTGATGGTAGAAACACCTATCAAAGTAAAAGGAAAAGACGAACCAGAATTGCTTGGATTTATGGTATCTCAAATTATCTTTGATGATCCAGAAGATCTCGATACTGCACCGCGCGGAATCGGTTTGAAATACTCTAATAAAGAGATCGTAGAGTTTGAAGAACAATTGAAGAATTCTGAAGGTCTTCCAGAGTCTGTAACAGATGCAATCAAGGACTTCTTGACTGGTGCAGTTGAACGTGCTCGTGAAAGCAAAGTTACAGAACTTAAAGATCGATTCGATATCGACATCGAAGAAGCGATCGAAAAAGGACTTCGTCTTAAATTGAAATTGCATAAACAACAAATTCCAAACAGTGACATCTTCTATCTTCAAGCTGACTTGCTTGAAGTCATCGAACCTGAAGAAACTGAGGAATAACCATGACAGAGATTTCAACTCCTTTCAAAGTTGAGATCTTGGGCACTGGTTCTACAGGTAACGCAGTTTTGATTGATGATAGCATTATGATAGACTGTGGACTTGGAGTTAGAAAACTAATGCCGTACCTTCAAAACGTGCGGCATTTATTCATAACTCATAGACATAGTGACCACTTGAACATCTCAGTTTTGAAAAACATTGTTAAGAAGATTTCTCCTGCAATTGTAGAATATGGTCTTCACGTCAATTCAGATTGCTATAATCTGATTGCTAAGAAAGATCCTGAACTTGCAGAAATGATCAAAACTGATCTTTTAACTGGACATGACAATTTCGAAATCGACGTTAACGGCGATACTTATCGAGTTGAGACGTATCCTCTCTATCACGATGTCGAAAATCAAGGATTTGTATTTACTAAGAATGGTCATACCTTGATCCATGCTACAGATACATCTACTATGCAAGACGCACCTAAGCGTCAGTATGATGTTATTCTTGTCGAAGGTAACTACGATGAATCAAAATTGATCGAATATCTGCAATCAGAAGATCATCAGACTAGATATCGAGCAGCTCGAAATCTTCGACATCTTTCGATTCAAGCGCATGAAAATTTTGTAAAGAGTCATTCTCATCCAGAGACACAGTCTCTAATGTTGCACGAGTCTTACGACTTTGGTCTGGGCATGACGAATGATCTCAAGGAGCACACTCTATGACAATTACTTTAACCGAGAAACAACAGAAAGTTTTATCAGCTGTCAAGAATGCTGAGTCCGGCGACGTAATCGTTCTTCGCGGATTTGCTGGTACAGGTAAGTCTGTAACAGCTGCAGAAATCATGAGAACTCTTTCGTCTAAGACATTGGTCATTACTCCGACTGCGGCTGCATTATCCGTCTTAAAGACGAAGTTATCTGGAGAAGATGACAAAAAGATCGACTTCAAGACGATTGCAAGTTTAATGACTCGACATCAACAAACTCTGAAATTCGGAGATTTTAAGACTTTTTATCCAACGATCGTCTTACAAGAAAGTGATTTAGATCTTTTAAAACAGGTCTCAGATAATGATCTTCAGACAGTGTACGACATTATTGATGAGATCTCTGACATGGTGCCATCGATGAAGAAAGAAGACGTCGAAAATGCTTTCGAGCTTTCGTATTTCAGTAATCAGTCGAAGACACGTCTTAAAACTCGTGAAGAATTTAGACAGTTCGTTCAGTACGCTGATGAAGAACTCGACTTAGATCGATTCACATTAGTCATTGACACAGATGCTCTAGAGAAATCAATCATCGATGCATTCTCTATTAATCCATTTGGTGAGATCTCAGAAGAGTCTCAGTTTGATTATCGATCTCTTGCAGAGATTAGTGAAGATATCGAAAAATATGCATTAGTAGTGATCGATGAAATGAGTATGATGTCTGAGCGCCAAGCAGAGATCTATATCTCCGCAATCAACAGTTTGATGTCTAGAGACATTCTTGATGCGCCTGTTACATTAGTCACGGGCGACCCTGGACAGCTAAAGCCTGTCGAAGGGTCGTTCAACAAATGGTGTAATCTAGAAGAAGACGAAGAAACAGTCTTTGAACTAAAAGACGTACTTCGATCTACTGATGAAATCTCGATCTTTGGTCAAATGATCAGATCGAATGTGCCATTGGATCTTCTAGCAACATCAGAAGATCGTGTCAAAGTCTATCCTCGAGGTACGACTATCAAAGACTTGTATCTTGATAATGAAGATAAATTCGCTGAAAGCGATATTGCATTAGCGTTCACTAATAAAGATGTTAACGAGCTCAACACGATGATTCGTAATTCTAAAAGATTGATTGGTCACGTTCAAAAAGGTGACAAGATCGTTGTAAATAAGAATACTGGGTATTCGTATAAAAATGGTATCATTCACACGAATGGATCGATCTACGACGTCGTGGACGACTTGACTGATCTATTGATTGAAAAGATGACATCTCTACGTGATGTTCTTTCTAACAAACAACTTTCAATGGTGTTATCTGCATTATCAGACGGATCTATCAAATATCTTGAAGTTAAAGATTCTGAGAATCGAATCCGTCATATTCTTGCACAATCTAATTGCTATTCATTAACTAGCAGAGATTTAAAAGAATTATCTCAAATCGTTAATAAGATTCTTCGAAATTCTTTAGGATATATGGATAGTCAAGCGTTAAAGAGCTTCTTTAATAGTTTGAACGAATCTGACGACGATCGATTTCCTTACCTTGTAGAAGTCAAGTTTGCTCACGCGATGACTGTACACAAATCTCAGGGTTCTCAATTTAAAAAAGTCGTCTACGTCGTATCTTCTAAAGATCTTTGGATTCAATCTAAAGATCTGACGGATTCTAGATTTAAGCAAGCGCCTGTGTACGTGGCTGTCACACGTGCTCAAGAAGATGTTACAGTCTTATACATCAAATAACTATTCTACTTGAAAAGAGAGGCAAATGGATTGAAACGATATAAAGATGAAAGTATTCGAACGACTGCTATCAGCAAGCCGTTCAGGAATGTAGTGATCGCTTTATCTATGATTATTATTTCTGTCATCTGGATACCGATTGGAATGCTTCAGTATGCCGGTGTAGTAGCTAGATCTTCTTCAGCGATCGGATCTCAATTTAAGTTTGAGAGATCTAATTCAGAAGTGACTTTAAAGAACATCTATACAGATAAAAACAATGACGTATTGATAGCACGTATTGGTCTATCTGACGACGCACAGTTAAATCTGCCTTACAAAGGGTCGGACTTCAAAGTCTTAATAGGTTCTAAGTCTCTCAAAGGTCGTAAAGAAGCAAGCATTCTATTCGGTAAGATGTCGACTGACGGTGATATGTTTCTAATGATACCGAAACCTTCAAAAGACGACGTCTATACAATCTTCTTAGTGAATACGAAATACGTAGCTGCAGTTGATTCTCAGAATCTTTCGCAAGCGCAGTCTGCTTCACAATTAGATAACGCTATTGATCAATCTATCACTAGCACATTGTCAGCTTATGATCTGGACTCTAAGAACGATAAAAATAAAGTGACATCTGTCAAGAGTGATGACTTAGACGCAATCACGTTCAGATTAGCTTTGAAGCCAGGCATTAACAATGATAAATATCGACCTGAAGTCTTAGATGTCGATCTTGTTAAGAACAATGAATTCCAATTCGAAACATTCTTTAACGAAGTCTTTAAGAAGACAGCAGTTGAGTCTATGGAAAAAGACTATAAGAGACTTGTCGCAAACAAGAAACAAGTTCAAGTCTCACTTAATGAAGCAAAAGAAAAACTTAAGATCAACGAATTCGATAAACAAGCTATTCAAGCTAGAAATAAAGCAGAATCGCAAATCGAAGAGCTTGATACTAAGATTTCACAAGTCACATCGACTTTGCAAAAATATGAAGATCTAGAATACAGTGATGATTTATTCTCTAATCTGAATACTAAAGCAAAAGTCTTTGATGTAGACGAATTCAAGAAACAAAGGAAGTAAGAAGAAATGAAAGATCTATCGATTGTTAAAATCAATAATCTAGTCCTAGTCTCTATCGATGATCTCCAGAAAAGTCTCGGTGAAGATGTAGCTGAAGAGATCATTGAAACAACTCCGGTGATCGAGAAATTTGGTCAGAAATATGTCAGAGCTGCAGAAATCGATGATCTTTCTCATCTTGCTATAGATGAAGAGACTGCTCAGTACGATTTATTCGACTTGTACTGTCAATCTTCTAATCATGTATTAGCTGCGATCTCAGTACTAAAGCTCTTTAATCGGTCTGTAGATGATTTATCTGATAAAGCAAAAGCTGTCATGAACAAGATCTATTTAGATGATCAGAAAGAGCTCAAAGTTCTAAGAAAAGAAGTAATCGAACAAGTCTTGCAGTCGTTAGAAGAAAGGAAATCAAAATGAAAATCTCAATTTCGAATCTAGCTTGGTCCGAATCTGAAGATCAATCTAAAGTGATAGACTTGCTAGATAAATACAATATCGAAGAAGTAGAGATCGCTAAACGGAAACTCAACTATGACGAGGTCTTAAAGTCTGGTAGAAGAGTTGGTTCGATGCAATCAATCATCAGACCAACTGAATATCAGTTATTTAGATCAGATCTAGATCGATCAGTACTAGAATTAGAGATTTTGAAAGCGATCTCTGATGCAAGAAATTTTTCTTGTAAGCATCTCGTGTATGGTTCACCTTCTACTAGAAGAATCGATGATTCTATTACAAAATCTAAATTTGTTAGACAGGAAGAAGAAGTCATTGAGACATTCAGAGAAATGTCGAAAATTGCCAAAGATATTGTGATCGGATTCGAACCTGTTGTAGCAAGATATGGTTCTAACTACGCGAATGATTTCTTAGAAACTGCAGAATTTGTTAAGAAAGTAGATCGTGATAATTTTAAGATTAATCTTGACGTCGCTAATCTATTAGAAAATCAGACCGAATTTGAAGAAATCGAAAGTCTGATGCATCTAGTAAGTCATGTTCACGTTTCAGAGCCGGATCTTAAAAAGATCGAATATCATGAGATCGTCGAAGATGTCATTGCATATCTGAAGCGAAACAATCGTGAAGACGTTTCTATCTCGATAGAAGCAGTAGATCTTTCTTTGGATGAGATTGATGAAAGTCTTGCAATTGTTAGACGATATTTCGATTAGACCGTATCATATCTTAGCGTACTTAAGTTTATATCTAATGATCGTATATCTGATCTTCAGATCATATCGAAAGTCCGCTAAGAAACGCATGTCTAAAAAGTACAAATCTGAGAGACGTGACAGATTGATCAATCGTCTAATGATCTGGTCGTTGATCTTCTTTCTGGTCTTAGTTGCAGCAATCTTATATCTATAATCAAATTGACGACTAGATGTCGTCTTTTTATGTAAAGAAAGTATGTACAGTTTTTGATTGATATGATATAATAGATCTATCAATCGTAGAAAGGAATCTGAATGAGTAAATTAGATAGATCAGTCTTTTGCAAGATCGAAGAGTTAAACGGTTCTTGCAAGATTTATCGATTTCCGAACGATCTTCAATCAGCGCTATTAGAATATGATCAATATCAGAGTCTCAATGATTTGCTCGTTGGTGCATTGATCAATTATCCGACAAAAGAAAAATTCGGTAAGAAGTATAAGCCAGTTTTGCATGTCGCGATTATCAAAGAAGTCTTTATTTCTAATCGCTGCAGAGTTAAAAAGCGTACACGTGGTCAATTCTTGACAAGTGATAGATGGACTGAAGATCATTTTGACATCAGATTCTTATTGCACGATCACTCTTCTATGAATAAGTTTCGTATCATCATCGATATCATCAGATGGAGAAGAAGACTAAAGAAAAGGAGACTTTTCAGCAAATGAAATGGAAATCGAAATCAGTAATGCTGATGACTACCATACTCTTGGGGACTGGCTCAGTATACTGCTATAAGGTGTACGACAGTTACAAAGATATGAAAGTTCTTCAGATCGAATCTTTTGACTCTGTCTGGAAAGACGTTTTTGACGATAAAACAAAAATGATAAAACTCGTCTCTGAAGATCAATTGTCGAAATTAAAGAGTCTTGCTAAGACTCCGAGCGATCGTAAGCGTTATGAACTTGCGAAGATTTCGAATCAGATGATTCGACTGATTGATAAAGATCAATCATTCGAGATTGAACAGATCGTTTCTGTTATCTCTGAATATCATTCAGTCTCGAAAATCGATGATGATTTTGTAGAACAGCAGAAGGTGAATGAATCAATCTTAGCTGAGTCAGAAAAATTTATTTCAGAGCTCAGTTCAAGTATTGAAAGCTTAGACGTAACTGAAGATCTTTCAGAACTGACATTCGATACGTCTATCAGACATGTCGAAAAATTTAAAGAAGTCTCAACTTCGATTCAGTGGTCCAGACTTGAAGAGTATAATAACGGAATCAGTAAACTAAATCTTGCAATCGAAAATCAAGTCAATGAAAATCATCAAAAAGATTCTCAAACTCGGATTTCCAATCTAAAATCTGAGTTCGATGCATTCTTAGCATTAGTAGAATCGACAAAAGAATCTTTAAAGAAAGATTACATCTCTTCAAAAGATCTTAAGACGATTGTTTCTACATTTGACAAAATCGGATCTGATCATAAAGACTGGATGAACGATCAAACTATCTTCGATTATAAAGATGCATCTAAAGAAAGCTCGACTTCACTCAGTCAGAAATTTTTCGACGATAATCCTGATCTTGCAAAATATGAAGATCTGCTGTCGAAAATTGTAATTTCTGTAAAAACGAACGTTTCTACTGTTAGAACGAACAGCAAGTCAGAAGAGTCGAAGTCTATGAAATATTCAGTTTCGCATTCAGACGTGACTTCATTGTCAGATTCTGACATTATCGAGTTATCTTCATTATCGAATCTTAAGATCTCGATTACTGTTAATCAACAAAACACAGTTTTCGAAGAACCCAGAAGTTCGTCGAGAGATAGATCCGATTCAGAGAGCTCTTCGAGTTCTTCGGAAGAAAGGAGAAATGATTAGATGACTAAACAATCAATCAAAAAGACGAAATCTAAACGATCTTTTAAACAAAGGACACTCAGATTCGTATGCAATGCGACGCTCTCGATGTTCTTATTGTCAGAAGCTGTTCTTCTCGGAGCGGGAATCTATGGCGGTAACTTTATCTTAAAGAATTTGTCAGAAGCTAGATCAGTTAATGCGTCCGAGTTAACTCAGAATCCAAATTCTGAGATCTACGCAAGTGATGGAAAGACTCTAATCTGGACGAATTCGAAATATCAGCATAGACATCTTTCACTATCTGATACTCCCGAAGTGATGATAGATCTTTTAACATCGACTGAAGATAAAGATTTCTGGAAGAATGACGGATACTCAGTTACAGGGTTTGCTCATGCTCTTAGTGGTAAGCGCGGTGGTTCAACTATCACTCAACAGCTAGTGAAGAATATGAGATTCGTCGGCAAAAATATAAGTGATAAAGATCGTAAGATCCAAGAAATCGCGATTGCTATCAATCTGACTGAGCGATTTACTAAGAAACAAATTCTTGAAGCATATCTCAATAAGATCGGATTCTTAGAATCATCTTACGGGTTCAATACTGCAATGTATTTACTCTATGGTAAAGACATCAAGAAGGATGCAACATCTGATCTAGACATCGCTCAATATGCCACGATCGTAGGTATGCTCCAGAATCCGACGATATTCAATCCTAGATTGCATCCAAAAGCAAGTCAAAATCGTAGAAATCAAGTATTACGCAATGCGTACGATAACGACAAAATCAGCAAACAGCAGTATGAAGCTGCTAAGAAGATTCCAATTGAAGAAGGATTGAAAGAGCAAGGCTGGTTTACTCAGCAAGTATATGTAACTTCAAGTGAGCATGGATCTTATGTAGATTCTATACTTCGTCAGTTAAAGAATCTTGGCTATGATTATGAGTCTACTTCGAATCCGATCAAAGTCGTATCAAATTTGAACGTTACTGAAAACAAATGGCTACAAGATACAGCTTCTAATCCTGCATTTTATCAAGATGATAAACAGCAAGTTGCAATCGCTGTAACAGAACCAAAAACTGGAAATGTACTCGCACAAGTCGGTTCTAGAAATGGCGGTCCTGCAACAGATCTTAATAGAGCAGTTCAGACAACTAGATCATCTGGTTCAACGATCAAGCCATTTTTAGATTATGCACCGTTGATAGAATTTGCAGGATATAGTTCTAATTCCGTCTGGCCAGCCAATCAAACTACTTACACTGGAACAAATGTAATCGTCAGAAACTATGGTGGTTATACTTATGGAAATGTTACTACTCAATTCGCACTGAAGATGTCGTTGAACGTACCTGCAGTACTAGCATTAGAAACTCAGCAACCGTGGATGAATCAAGTAGTGATGAGCAGACTAGGTCTTCAGAATCATTTCATGAATTCGGATGGCTCAATGTCAGAAGTATCGACTTTTGGAGGTTCAGATGCACTCGGCATTAACGAGTCAGTTGTAGATTTCGCTTCAGCGTTTTCAGCGTTAGCTAATAATGGAGTGCATAAGACTCCAAACTATCTCAAGACAGTTGAGCAATCTGGTACTGTGGCAGAAATAAAACCTGATGAACAAGTTGCAATGTCACCGTCTACAGCATATCAGCTTCTATCTATGCTAAAAACAACTATGGAAAGAGATGGTTCTGCTAAATCTGCTGCAATTCCAGAATTAAAAGGTTATTCTACGAAGACTGGTACGGTAGCATACGATGCCAATGCCGTGATTTACGCTGACGAAGAGCATACTAGTGTAGTTGGATATGCTGGAAATGTTATACCTGGACTGGCCGCTTCAGATTCTTGGCTGGCTGGAACTACTAAGTCTGCTAGTGTAGCAGTTTGGACTGGTTACGATGATCAATCAGTCTATGGTCATTGGATCGATGAACAAACTACTACAAGATCTGACATTTATACGGCAGTTATGAAACACTTTAACGAAGGAAAAGATTCGTCTGATTGGACACCAACGAATCAAAAAGTTGATATGAACGTCAAAAACGAAGATAAATCGATTGATTTGATTAGCAGCAACGATCTGAACAAATTGAAATCTTTGCTACAGTCGAAAATGAAAGTTCAAGATTTTGTTAAGAATGATGTTCATGCAGACAAGTCTCAAACAGAGTTCGCTAAGAAGTACGATGAGAATAAGCTAGATGATCAATATCAGTCAATGAAACAATACTTCGAACTAAATGATGCATTTACACCAGCATTAAAGAAAGCTGAAATGCCTGAATCAACAAAGATCTATTCTATCGATCAAAACGGTCGAGTTGTTAAGAAATAAGAAAAAAAAAGGAGAACATTAAAATGGAATATTCATCAATCGAAGATCTAAAGAAGAAGATGTTAGATCGATTATCATCGCTAAATCAATTTACTCTAAAAGTCAACATCAATGATAGATTCATCAATCTAAGCTATTACGACGCTGTCAAGTCTGTAGCATTTTTGTCTAAAAGTCTAGTGATTGACGATGAGTTTATCGAAGATTTCTTAGAAAAAGCTAGCAGATACGACGAAGTAATTCCATATCTACCGCATCAAAGAGTTGCAATCGAATCACAAGATTTCAAAGATTTCTCGATCTACTATGTGAAAGTCAACGATCATGACAAGATAATCGTGGATACGAAAAAGAAATCTATCAAGATGATGTCGATGTATGAGATCTGTCGAGTAGACGATAGTTCTTCGATCGGTAAGACAAAAATCGAGATCTCGTCTAGATTCGAAGATCTTCAAGAAATTCCAGATACTATCATTTCAATGCAAGAATCAATTGCTAACAATAATCTCGAACTTAGAAAGATCGTCTAGATTAGTTGATAAA
>ENA-OWLX01000283-OWLX01000283.1-metagenome-genome-assembly--contig:-NODE-283-length-17681-cov-28.291274_pt1 | contig 17681 bp, 15 predicted proteins | sample MGYA00245351_ERZ651106 | MGnify/ENA primary metagenome ERZ651106 (study PRJEB26857, sample SAMEA4031768) | metagenome | biome: human; feature: oral; material: saliva | place: Philippines | collected 2014... | reverse complement strand
CAGATTGGTCAGGTGATTGGAGACTTGATTCCTGCCATGGTGGAGCTGATTGCCATGGCGATCCCCTCCCTAGTGGAGGCTGGTGCTACAATCATCCTGAATATTGCCCAAGGTGTGCTGGACCATAGTGACCAGATATTTTCGGCTATCTCTACAGCTATCATCCAACTAATCCAGATTGCAGGGGAGTTCCTCCCTCAATTCCTGGAGATGGGTGCTCAGCTCATCGTAGAGCTAGCCGAGGGCCTCAGCCAGGATGGTGGCAGGACTGTAGATGCTATCGTTACCACAGTGCAAAAGCTAGGTGAAGCTATCACACAGAACCTCCCCATCATCCTACAAGCCGCTGGAGAGATCATCCAGGCGTTGCTAGATGGCATCATCCAGGTATTACCATCTATGATCCCTGTGGCTGTAGACATTCTGCTGAACTTGGCACAGTTCATTGTGGACAATCTGCCTCCGATTCTGGATGCAGGCATTCAGGTGATCGTGATGTTGATGAATGGTATCACACAAATGATCCCTGAGCTCATTCCTATGATCATTGACCTGGTAGAGAAGCTCATCTGGGCGATCATTGATAATCTCCCTGCATTCATTGAGGCTGGTATTAAGATGATCATGGCTCTAGGTGAGGGCATTATCGATAATATCCCCCGCTTGCTGGAGGCTATCCCACCTATGATCAATGCTCTGATTGATGTGATAACGGAATATGGTCCGGAGCTAGCATCCGTCGGTCTTAAGCTGCTGATTGCTCTGCTGGACAATGCTCCACAGATTCTAGACGCCTTGATTGATGGCATCGGTAATATCCTTAGCCATACCCTAGATGCTATGCAGGACAGCTCTGGCGAGTTCGCGGAGATGGGTGGTGAGCTCCTCAAGGGCTTGGTGGAGGGCTTCCTCAAGCTAGGGAGTTATGCTATCCGTAAGATTCAGGAATTCCTGGGTGACCTGGTAGATGGTGCCATGGAATACCTAGGAATTCACTCCCCATCACGGGTATTCCGGGACCGCATTGGTGAGCCAATTGTGCAGGGCATCGCCGTAGGGATTGAGCGTGCTGAGGGCGAGGCACAAGCAGCCATGCAGCACGTTAATACAGGCCTGGTACGTACAGCAGAATCTGGACGCACCGAGCTCACCCGGGTAGCACGTAGTACCACTACCGACCTGCAAGACATCTGGGACGAGCTAGATGCAGCCTACCACGGAGGCGATTGGGGCTATGGGACCATCGCCAAGTATGTAGGCGATGATGCTGCTAGGTGGGTCACAAATGTGGCTGGAGGTCTAGGCCAACAGATCAGCAGCACACAATCATTCTTTGCTGAGTGGGCTAAGAATCTGCAGGAGGATGCCAAGCAGGTGCCCCGCACAGTAGCACACAGTGTGGTCTCCACGACAGATCAAGCAGTCAAGACCACACGTAAAGAGTCTGACCGCTTGGTAGATAGCATCAACGTTATGTGGCAGGAGGTCCGTGCTGCATGGGACGGGGATGACTTCGGCATGGCTGAGACTCAGCGATTCTTTGGCGAACGCGGAGGCACCTGGTTGCTAGATGTAACCAGCACTATGGGTGAGCATTACCGTGCTGCTACGTCCCAGTTGAATGATTGGACGCAATCCCTCCAGCGCACGTACGACCGCGTAGCAGCAGATGGCCAAGCAATGCTGAGCCGTGTGGTCGGGCATGTGAGTGGATTCCAAGCTCGCATGGAGCAGGCCGGATTGCAGTTATGGAACTCCCTAGCTGCTAGGGTAGACCAGGCTAAGAGCTACATCACTGAGCGTGTAACTGTCATCACTGATGCTATCCAGGAGAAGGTTCGTGCATACATAGACCCTATTGCTGCTGAGGGTGAGCGTCTGCTACAGTCTATCACCAGGGAAGCCCAGAATGCTGAGGCTGACGTCCGCAGGGATGTGGGTAATCTGCTCCAAGGCATCATCCAGACTGTAGATGACGCTACAGGAGGTATGGCTACCAGTGGCATCAATCTGGTAGAAGGCATGTGGCGGGGTGTAGAATCACAATCTGGCTGGTTCCAGGATCAAATGCGCAGCTGGGCAGATGATATTGTCCGCAATACTCAACGTGAGCTGGGGATTTATTCGCCGTCCAGGGTATTCAGGGATGAGGTAGGTAAGCACATCCCCTCTGGCATTGCAGAGGGTGTGCAGGCTGCTACTCCTACAGCCTTGCTGAGCATCCAGCACCTGAGCGACCGCATGGTGGCCACAGGCATGCAGCATACCCTACAGGTAGCCATGCCACAACCACATCCAGTGTGGGTGCAGCCACCACAGCCCGTACCTGTGTATACCAGCACGCCTGTGGCTCCGGTGCAGGCTAGCACTAGCCATGCTACGCATAGTACCAGCTACAACGCCCCACTGGTACACGTAGAGCACATGGAGGTGCGTAATGACCAAGACATCCGGGACCTAAGCAAGCAGCTCAAGCAAGACATTGACCGTGAACGCCGAGCACGAGGGGAGATTGACTAATGGGATTCTACCTAGGGGCAATGAATACCGATACCTATCAGTCACCACATGGGACTTTATACGCTGCTCTAGACGCTATGCCCACTGTAGACGTAGATATCCGCACGGATGCCCTCCGGGATGTAGGCTCCCTGTACCGTAATATGCGTGTGCGTCCCAAGAGCTGGAAATTCCAGCTGACTGCTACCGCATATAGTGCAGAGGGCCTAGTAGCCCTAGTTCAAGACGTCAGTGATAAGCTTAATCCCTACCTATCGGAGGGATTGCAGGCATTCCATATGTCCCACATGGAGGACCGCTGGAAGTACGAGGGCATCCTCAACGCTCCGCTGGAGTGGACGCGGGATAAGGTCTTGTGGACCGGTAGGCAAGGCTTGCATGTGGCTACTGCTAGTGCCACCATACTCACACCCATACCCTACGCCACCACGCGGGAGGTAGATACATCCACCCAAGCAGGAGCACCTATTCAATTCACCCGGAAGTGGGGCAATCTGCCTACATATCCTAGGGTGAGCGTCCATGCGGAATTCGGTGCACAGACCACATACTCTCTGGCTGGATGCACCATTCAAGGTCCTATGACTAAGGATGATGAGATGATCTGGGATTTTGATAACATGGACTTCTTCATCATCCGTAACGGAGCTAGAATTGCTAATGTGGCACATAGGTTCACTGAGTTCAACCGACCCAGTGTGGTCGTAGGCAAGTCCATCAGCTGGACGCCTACTCTCCGCGGTCCTGGGACTATAGAGACCACACGAGTTCTAATCTATTCACGGAGGTATTAACCATGGCCACTGTACCTACATATACTATGGAGCCTATCTTTATCAAGAATGATACTGGAGGGGTATTCCTGCTAGATAGCCTACGCAAATGCGTTACGTATGATTCTACCTCTGGAGAGTCCACCTTGGACTTCACCTTGCCAAGTGACGATAGCCGCATGTCCGCTATTACTCCTGAAGCTCAGGTCCGATTTAAGGGCAAGGAATACCGCATCCGAGGGATCACCCATTCCAAAGACTACATTACTGGATATACTAAGACGGACGTCTACTGTGAGCGCCTCCGGTACAACCTGAATTATGCTGGTCAGGTAGAACAGCATGAATTCTCTGGCGCTGACATCATACAGACGTCTGCTCTGGTCCTAGGCAACAGTGGCTGGTCCATAGGCAGATACGACACTCAAGACGTCCTCAACTGGACTATGGAGAAGGGTACCGTCTTAGGATCCATTCACAAGATCGCCAAGATGTATAGTATGAGTGTGGTCTTCCATGATGAGTCCAAGACCATAGACATGGTGGCTAATCCTGGCAGACAGCGAGGCACATTCTTCACCTACTACCAGGGGATTGCTAGCGCTACCAGACGCTTAGACTCCTCTAGCCTAGTGACGCGCATCTATGGTCAAAATGCCGAGGGAGCTACATTCGCTGACATTAATGGAGGTAAGCCCTATGTGGAGGACTTCACCTATACTAATGAAGTCCGTGAGGCCACCTACGACTTCCAAGGAGCGACGAGTCCTCAGGCGATGTTGAACTATTGTCAATCTTATATCAAGAGGAGGTCTCGTCCTCGGTTCAGCTATGAATACACCCTCAGGGATCTAGAATCCCGCACAGAGGAATTGCAGCGATTCGAGATCTTTGACGAGGTCTTTATCCTGGATGAGGACTTTGGTAGCTCAGTCAAGGCTCGGGTAGAAGGCCTACAGATCGATTGGCTAGATCTGGGAGAGAGTAAGATCACCCTGGACTCTAAACTAGCCTCCTTGTCGGGTGGAGGTGACAACGAGCCTGGAGGCATAAATGCAAGTCCAATATCCGTCTATAAGGATGGCAAGACTAATCCTGCTCAGGTAGCAGCACGCCCCCAACCACCTACCAGGGTACGTGTAGCCTCTATCGGTTATTGGTATGGGGACCAAGCATGGTCCAGCATCCGTGTGACATGGGATCCAGTAGAGCGTGACGTCAATAACGCTCCGGTGAAGATTGCTTACTACCTGGTAGAGACCAGTGGTGGTAAACTAGCAGCTAGCAACACCTCCGCTACGGAGGTAGAGATAGACGGCATCCGTATCAGGACTACCGTGAATGTACGGGTCCGTGCGATAGCAGAGAGCGGATTGGAATCTGGCTGGAGCCCGGGTGTAGCTGTGGCCACTAGCGCTCCGACCACACTACTAGACCCCCCTACGGCCCCATCCCTCTCCAGCAGGGAGGGTATGGTAGTTGTGGCTTGGGATGGCAAGCTCCGGTCCCAGGGTGGAGGTTTAGCCCCTGCTCCACTGCACCTAAAGCACGTAGTTGTGGAGGAGTGGGTCACCGACCACTGGGAGGCCCGGGGAGCTCTGAGCGCTAGTGGAGAGCTGGTCATCCCCAGGAATGATGCTGTGGGTAAGGACTTAGAATACCGATTCATCTCTGTAGATACCAGTGGACAGGTGGGGGGCACCAGTACTAAGACCACAGTACGTGTGGTCAATGCCACTCAATCTAGCATCAACCAGGCCATGACTGATGCTAAGAATGCTCTAGCAGAAGCCAAGGGTGCTAAGACCACAGCAGATGGGAAGAGCCGCATCTACGTACAGACCAGCCGACCACAAAGTGATGCTAAGGCGGGCGATCTATGGTATAAGCTGGATGCTAGCGGTAACATCACAGAGGTACTAGTAGCCGCTCAGCAGGGGACGGAAGTGGTATGGAATCGCCGCAATATGGTGGCTAGTAGTGTGCTGGTACCCGGGAGTGTAGGCTCCACCACCATACAAGACGGCGCTGTGACCTCCACCAAGATCGTAGCAGACAGTGCCCTGGTCTCCAAGCTGATGACTCCGGAGCTGATGGCTGGTCGCATTCAATCCTCCTACCTGAATGCTAATGCCATTGATGGTAAGACTATCACAGGAGCTACCGTGCAATCCTCTGCTAGTGGCAGACGTACCGTACTCAATTCCCAAGGAATAGAGGTATTCAATGCTCAGGGACAGTCCCAGGTGAGGCTGGGTTTTAACTATGCTACCGGTCTGGCGATTGCTGATCCGAAGACCGGTAGCATGATTGAGGCTAGCGGGATGATCTTCGGTGCGAACTCCATCGCCCGGATAGACTCCTACCGTGACACATGGCTAGGCATGGCACCTACCGGTAATCAATCCCAGCCATGGCGTAGGGTAGGGCAGTATGGTAGCGCGCTACAATCCCCCACCAAGCGGGCGAATATAGTATGCTATTGTGGCGTGGCTACTAAGGCAAACTCCGTGGAGACGAATTCTATGCAAGTGGTGCTGAATGTGCACAGCAAGGCTATGCCTAGCAGCCCTACTGATGGGCTGCTGTATGCAGGGCGTAATGCCGAGAACTGGGAAGACGTACTATTCCGCAATAGTGAGTTCTTCATACTCAACGAGTATGTGTCCTGGTCTGGCACAACGGCATATCCTGTGATTTGGTTCTACAATAAGAATACTCCAGCATCCTACAAAGAGATATACGTGTGGGCTAACGATTGTTTGGTGATCCCAGCATGATTGACATCAGTGTAGACCTGACTAATGAGATGATGTGGTCCATGCTCACCACAGGAGATTGCGAGTATCTAGACCCCATCTATAACTCATACCAGCAGTGGTATGGAGCCGACTATCCCAACATCAAGCAGTATAGTGGTACTGTAGTCCCTGGAGGCTTCGAGCCGGAGCCGGGTCATCGTACGCGGCTCCCTCTCACAGAGGTGATGCAAGAATCTGGCGAGCCTCCATATAATAAGGAGGTGACATGTGGTATCACCATCAAGAGTGAATATGCTCCCAGAGTGGGTAACACACAGGTGGTGCTGCAAAACAGCCGTAAGGTCCCCAAGAGGCAATCCCTCACGTGGAAGTCCCGGGGTAATAACGTATACACGACCACATGCACTCTCCCCATACCAGATGAGCGGAACCTGGTGTGGTCGTTGCTACTACCAGCGGGACTCCCCAGTAATACTGTGATTGTCAACGTCTCCGCATTCGTGCGGAATAAATCCTTGGTCCAGGAGACTCTGAAGGTTCGTCATCCTGAGCTAGGTAAGTTGGTAGACGTGACCACAAAGCTCATGGGAAGCATCTCTGCCAGACCACTAATAGTGACCTCACTGTATGGAGAACAAGAATCACGCCGGGATCTAAATCTAATCCGTGCTCAGTGGGACCTAAGTGGCCTAGTGGGTGCCCCTACCAGGCCAGGGAAGTTGCTAGTGCTGTGGCCTATGCCAGTAGTATCGGTAGATCCTATAGCTACAGGCAAGTATCCTGCGGAAACCGTCCAAGCCTCCTACAGGTGGAATACCTCCCGACCGGTGAAGATTTTCAGCCGTAGTTCTCCAGATCAACGAGGCAATCCAATATCTAATCTGGCTCTAGCATCTAACTATATGTTCCCTCCAGCAATCATCACGGTGCCTGATGGGGAATCGTCTGCTATGTTAGAGCTGATATTCAGTGCGAACGGCGCTCAGGACTACGAGGTTGGCTACCGGATACCCAACGCCACATTTATACCGTGTTAGCTAGCCAAGGTTGCGCCACCACACAGCGGGTGGTATAATACTTATTACTCTACAGAAAGGACAGGCAATGGATCAATTCCAATGCACGGTAGATTGCTACACTACCGCAGACAGTGGTCCACGGGACCCTTATCAATGTCAATTCGGTGTATTTCACACTACAGAGAATGCCGATACCACCCGTGCTGAAGACATTGCTAGGTGGCAACAGAACCCTGCTAATGGTTCTAGCTACAACGTACTAGTAGGTACCGATGGCACTACAGTACGGTCCAACGATGACGACTATATTCCTTGGTCAGCAGGTTATACTGGCAATATGAGGGGCATTCACCTGTCGGCGATTGGACGGGCTGCTCGCACCAGGGAGGATTGGCTCGCTCATCCTGCCCAGATTGAGGCAATGGCTCAGTGGACTGCACATCTGCATACCCAATATGGATTCCCTCTGGTGTGGTTGAGTGCTGCTGACCTGCGAGCAGGCAAGGAAGGCTTCACTGGACATGCCCAGATCTCAGAAGCATGGCGTGAGGTAGACCACACAGATCCCGGCGCGGGATTCCCCCATGATGTGGTGCTTAGCCGTGCTCAGCAAATTGTCAATGATCCCGACTCTTCCTCAGGAGAAGACTCTATGTCTAATGATGAAATTCTCGCTAAGCTCAATGAGGTCCAGACCACTCTGCGAGAGGTCCTCCGTCAGCTGGGTCAACCAGGTGGTTGGCCACAGGGAGGCCGTCGCACCCTATATGATTTGACCTCTGCCATTGCGGAGAAGCAATCCATCCCCCACACCTACGATACCCTCGCTGACGATACTCAAAAGAAGGAGTGATACTACCTACATGGCCCCATACCCGGAGCTAATACAAGCTCTATCCCCGATACTAGTGGCGATCGTCGCTGCATACAGCAGTGTGGTCGTAGCTAGGATCGGTCGGATTCAAAAGGAAATTTCCACCGAATCCAGCACAAAAAACCTAGGGGAATCTGTAGACCAGATCAGGGGACAGGTCAATCAAATAACGCATGACCACCCTGACGTGCTCAGTGCTCTAGACCATATAGAATCCGAGCTCCAGCTGATCAATAAACGCCTGGACAGCATAGAGCTCCATAACCGAAAGGACGTCTAACCTCATGGAACCTGTGACTGCCATTGCCACCGTACCAGCGGTACTAGCCCTAGTAACGCTAGCTAAAGACCTAGGCATGCCCTCCCGCCTAGCACCTGTACTAGCCTTGGTACTAGGTGTGGTGCTAACCCTACTGCACACCCTTGGCCTGGGAGAGGGCATCACCACACACAATGTGTATGGGCTGATCACCAGCGGTATGATCCTGGGTCTGAGTGCATCTGGCTTGTATGATGGCTCTAAGCTCATCAGCCAGGACAAGCAAGCTAGCTAGCACAACCACACCCCCTAATTACTGTCCCTCCAACCAGAAGATCGCAGACCCTTCAGGCTCACAGAGGTGTGGGCTTGCCCGGATTCCTCATCGTAGGAGGGGCAGATTTTCATATCGTCATCCAGATAGAAGGTGCCGGATCCTGTCTTGCTTTGCACATCCATACGTAGGGTTGGTCGGTCCTTAGTAGGAGACTGAAGACTAATGACGAAGTCGCACCAGGCATGGAGGGCTGTGGACCCAAGGATGCGGTCCTGCATAGATTCTGGCTTCCCTGCTATGCTCTTACGAGTGTGGTGTACGAACATAATAGCACACTTAGTTTCCTCAGCGACCTCCTTCACATCACTGAGCACGCTATACATGTCTGAGGAATTATTCACGTCAGCGCCACCAATGGCCATGCTGAGCGTATCGATGATAGCAAGCTTGAGATGATTCTCCTGGATAACCCTCCGGAGTCGGTTCTTGTCCACCTGGATGGAGAGGTTCATGGAGCTGAAGCTCAGCTTGAGCTTAGTCTTCTTGGGTGGATGCCACACCAGGTCAGGAGTGATGTAACCACGCCAGTTATACTGTGAGCGCTCATCATCCTGACTGAGCAGCCTGTCCAGTCGAGACATGAGAAGGGGCTTACCATCCTCCAGGGCGAATAATCCTACAGGCAGAGCTCGGGGGATCTCAATGCCGAGGGCATCAGTACCAGTGCTTACGCCTAGGGCTAGCTCCAGGGAGAGCCTAGTTTTACCCACTTTTGGTGGAGCTACTAGCATGCCACATGCTCCCTCAGGAATTATCCCTGGGACCACCCACCGCATAGGCGTCTGGGAGATCTCTCCCATCTGGTCCCAATCTAGCACCTCGCTATTGATAGCACGTACCACATCTGGAGGGAAGTGCATATCCCTCCATGACATCTCTGGAGGGTACGCCACTCCATACACGGTAGGCCAACCATCCTCAGTGTAGCTAAAACGAGCCTTGTTGGAGACGCGTCGTGGCTTACGGGGCTGCTGTGGCCTAGGCAAGGGTTGCTGCGCAGTAGCTGGTGTGGTCTGCCTTCCGCTGGACCGGTAAGCCTTGGCTACATCATCACGAAGCCGATCTGGAGATTCCCGCCATTTATTCCATTTGCATGAATTCAATAGCTTAAATGCGAGCTCTTGCTCTACACCAAGCTCCGCAAATGAGCGCGCGAGCTTCCATAAGATCTTACTACGGTCACCTGTAGGATTATTTCTCCCCATGACCATAGACATATCCCGGGAGAGTCCCAGGTAATGAGCAATCCGTGCAATCAGGCTACCACTAGAGACGGGCTTTCCATGGGAGACGAGAATTTTCCCCCGGAAAGCCTTACGCTTGTGATGGACGCTCCCTGGGACTCGGAGCAGCTGACCAACATCCACACCAGACCGGTCGGCTCCGATGGCATGAGCTAGGGCTCCCATTAGCCGATCCCGGTGAAATTCCCCACTAGAGACCTGATCTTTCAGCAGCCAGATAGCTTGCTTATGCCCTGGAGACGTCTCCCATACATAGGAGGGCTTAAGACGCATGAGCAGGTCGTTGTTGTAGCCCTTGTCGCAGTCCACCCAGACTACGCGTTGGGGACCAAACCCATACCGGCGACGCGTCGGCTCCGATGCGACAGCAGGAGTCCAATACCAATCGTCACGACTAGTGATCTTAGGGGTGAAGCTGACCACACGATGGTGACCTCCGTCAACGAACTTCTCATCAAGTCGCCCGATGCGCTGGATGTGTGGGCACCACACGTATCCCGTGACGCCAGAATGACGCCAGACTCGCTTCATGATGACTTGATACTGTTTATCCATTGGACTACCTCCTGTGCAGATGGGTCGCAGGATACAAATGTCTCGGCTCCTGCCTGGTCAAATTGGTCCAGCACATAACGTTGTGCTGCACTAGGCTGTGCATATGGGTCCCTCTTGGCCTCTATAGCGAAGAACTGTCCATATGCACAGCCTAAAATATCGGGAGTGCCTCGCAGCTGCATAGCACTCCCGTGGGTGCGGAGGGCAAACACTCCTGGGATGCTATTGAGTGTGGTCAGCATCTTGCGGACGATGTCTGCTTCCTTCATTATGATTAATAGCTACTTAGCAGCTTTACGGGACGATCGCTTAATAGTCCGGCGCTTAGCAGGGGCTTTGGTTGCGCGTCGGGGAGCAGGCTCTGGATCTTCATCCTCTCCCTCATCAGCGAAATCATCATCTTCGTCATCAAAATCATCGCCCTCAACATCGCCATCATTACCGGATGTGGCGGGTTCATCGTCTTCAGGGAATTCGTCATTGAGATCAGACTCTTCGTCATCAAAATCATCAGAGTCATCATAGTCCTCCTCGTCATATTCGTCATCTTCGTATTCGTCTTCATATTCATCTGACTCAGACTCATCATAGCTGCTAGGGTCTTCAGATGAAGAGCCAGAATCCTCTTCAGAGTTAGGTCCCTGAGTAGGATCTTCCATCTCAGCGGTGAATTCTGCACTATATACCCCAGTGAGGGTTGACCGCTCGACCCCATTATAAAGGTCATCCTCCACCTCTGCAGAGATCACAGCCCCCACAATAGCCTCCGGATCCAACTTGATAGCACGCTGTGGGACCTTTTGACCAGCTGCTACCAGAATGTCCCGAAGCTTCCAGAGCTGATTAGGCTGGATCTTGCAGTAGAAGGGGAGCAGACGAGTCCGGAATTGCTGACTAGTCGGCTGAAGGCCGTAGACAATCATCGGAGTGCCGTCCTTAGCCTCAGTCTGCTGGACAGATGCGATGCGCATCCGGTAGAGGCCAATGGGCATCTTGCGAGTATTCCATGAGGAGCGTTCCTCAGTCTTGGAGAAGTCAATAGTGATCTTTTTAGCCATGATGGCTTCCTTTCTTAGGATTTGGTCCAGCCGAGCAGAGAATCCAGACGCTCTACGCTGGGATTGGGTAAGAAGGGCGGACGCCCCTTATATTCGGCAGATCGTGCTCCTGCGACCACACCAGGTGTGGGTGTGAGCCAGAGCCGCCGACGGTATTTGCCATTGACATTGGCGATATACAGACGACCAATGCAATCGGACATCGTAATCAAGGATCGTGCAGCCCCTTGAGGCAGATCAAGAGTAACAGACGCGATCACCTCCTCATCATCATCTTCACTGACCCAGTCTTCAGTAGGAGCCACCAACTTCTCCTGGCAGAGAATGATGACCTTACGGCCTTCTCCCTTCAATCCTCGGATCAGAGTCGCCAGAGCTTGGTTAGCAGCCCCCCACATGCTGAGGGTAGGGGTTTTACCTCCACTCATAGCATGGAGCATATGCTCATGCAGGGCAGTAGCTGTGTCTACGACCACATGTGTGTGACTCTTGAGGAATGCTGGGCTAAGCACCTCACGATTCAGATTGGACACGCTTACGTCATTTATTACGGTGAATCCTGAAGTGTCGGTGCCAATAAGGCCATCGTCCGCATTGATGATGGCCGTCTTCCCTCGGGGAGCTCCCTTCAGGGAGAATGTGGTCTTGCCTACCTTAGGCTTACCATAGATAGTGTAGATCATTGATTAGTCCCATCCTTTCTTTGGTTAGGGTAGTAGTCTAGGGGATCATGTGTGGTCGTGTACCGGGTTTGCTGCTCTAGGGTGCTAGATCCGTGGATCAGGTCTGCCACAGTCAAGTCCTTGAACCTGCACATATACCCGCTACATTGTGCCAGATTGCGCTCCACACGGTCAGGATCATCCCAGTGGTAATTGAGCATACGCTTAGTAGATGTGAAGAATGACTTGAGCTGACGTGTAGCCTGCTCCTTAGTAAAGCACATATAGTCACGACGGAATAGGTCGGTATAAGTGCGATTCTGTAGTTCCTCCAGAAAGTCTGCTACGTACTGACGCTCCGTAGGGTCTGGAATGCTAAGCATATCCTCCCCCTGGATTACGGAGAGCATATTATTATCTAGCAGCCATTTGCGGAATACCGGATAGGTGGTGCCAATGGGCTTCAGAGTCCGAGAGAGTCGACCTGTCTTTGTCAGTGTAGGCGTGCGGATGGCCCCAGTCTTGCAATAGTCATAGATGAATCCCTTCGGTTGAGGAATTCCCAGCTTCAGATATTCTGGGGATTTGCGACATGCCCATAGATAGCTGTAATTCTGGAATGATAGCTCTCGGTATCGCCATTCAGGGAGCTGAGCATGGGTTTTATGGTCCAGAAGCCATACATCACCTACAGAATCCCGCACCACTAGGTCTATCCGTCCTCGGTATAGGGCTTTGCCATGGAATAAAGGTCGCTCCACCGTGATCTCCGCTGTGATTGGCTCCAGCTCATCATCATGGTACACATACTCGTAGCTGAGCATGATATTCTCACACTCGGTAGCTAAATCCATAGCCACCTCGTCAAAAGATTCTGATCGGAGCTGCTCCGTCAGCTCAGCATGCTTTGTACGCCAATCTCGACCATTAGCACGCTCTTCAAGCAGGGAGTGGATCCATGTGCCTCGAGTGAGCGGCTTGCTAGTAATGCGCGGACGTAGCCCAAGCACAGTGCTGTAGTATACCTCCCTAGGACAGCCCACAAAGCTGCTAACCATACTCTGGGTGACCACGGGGACGCCTTGCGCTGTAGTAGGCCACCAACCACACACCCCCTGCTTAGTAGGTGGCAAGGGGGTCACCTCCCCAGAAGCGGGAGACCGTGACGTCCGCTTTGAGCTGGAATTTCGTTTCACAAAGATCATCTGCCTTTTCCATAGTAGACTTGACAATTTGGGCTACCTTCCGTGCATGCTTACGTGGAGCGGTGAGGCATACGCTGTCGTGCACGGTAGTAATAAGCTTAGCCCCAAAACGCCGCAAACGCAAATCCCCAGATAAACGAGCTAAACTTACTAGCATTAGGTCACTCCCGGTGGATTGCACGGGTGAATTGATGGCTTGACGGAAGGCATTTTCTTGGACCCAAAAGTCAGGACTGTAGACCTTGGGTAGATGACGCACCCGTCCAAATGCATTGACCACACAGCCATGATTTATGGCGAATCGTCGCTGTTCACGGTACCACTCTGGCAATCGGTTGAAGGTCCGGAAGTACTCCCTGCGGAATTCTTCTGCCTCTGTGGGAGAAATGATAAGGCCATAATTCTCCTGTAGGTAGTTGGCAAAGTGCTTAGATTGCATACCATAGAGGAATCCGAAGTTCACGCCCTTTGCTAAGGTCCGCTGAGTTTTGGTCACTTCCTTCTCACCAGTGAGGCGTTGAGCTATATAAGTGTGGATGTCCACACCCTCTTGGAATAGCCTCTGCATGGTGGGCTCATTGGCCAGGACAGCAGCTACCCTCAGCTCCAGCTGGGAGTAATCAGCCTCGATCCAGAGGTCTGTAGGATCACCGAAAAGATTCCGTATCTGGGGATCCCGGGGAATCTGCTGAGCATTAATCCCAGGATTGTCCGGAGCAGGGCTAGCGCTGCTGAGCCTACCTGTGACAGTCCCTGTCAGGCGGAAGCTCGTAGGGATGCGTCCATCTACAGAACGGTCCCGTAGAGGGACTATGAATCCAGTATGCAACTTATGTAGCGTGCTGCGATCCCGGAGGAGCTTAGCCGCCGGATGTGTGAGCTTTGCCAAGGCAGACTGCGACAGGGAAGGATTCCCTTCTGGCCAGTGCTTGCTGGGCTTGCCTCGGGATACTATAGGAGCCCCCATATGGTCAAATAGCCACCATCGGGTCCAGTTGGTATTGCCCCACTTGGGGGTAGATTTTTGCAGGTAGTCAGGCCACTGCTCCCTGGGAGGGATGGAGGCATCTAGTGTGTGGTCTATGGCTTGGAGTTGCTCCGTGATCTCTGCTGAGACCACACTCAGTCGGTCCATCCGTATGGGTAGACGGTTATCCTCCATCTGGGTGAGCGGTCGGATCGCTGGAATCATGATATTGGTCATGACCCATTCAGCACTACCTCCCGGTGGTTGGTGACGCTTGAGCTGACGCTGCTGATAGCGCATCAGCTCTCTGGTGACGTAGACGTCCTTAGCTACGTACTGACATAATGCGTCATTGACCCTAGTAAGATGGCTAATCTCTCCCAGAGTCCAGTCACTATACCCCAGGAGCCTCATCCCTAGATTCTTCAGGCCGACCTTAGCGTTCTCGTCCAGTAGGTGAGCCATAAGCATAGTATCCCACGTGCAATCCACGGTAGCTCCATAATGACGTAGCCACCGTAGGTCAAAATGCGCATTGTGGAACACTCCTCGGGAGAGACGGAGCTTTGCGATGTCTGCATCAGTCTTAGGGATCCAGACTATGACCTGCTTGCTCCGTAGGGGGGCGAATCCGATGCAGAGAATCCGCCCCTTCCCTATGGTGAGGGATGTAGTCTCGATATCGCAGATTATTGGGTCCTTCCTGCCTGCTAAGTAGGCAGTGAGCCTTTCTGCATCCTGCGTTATTGAGACCTTCATCCTCATAGTCCTTTCTGTGTAATATTACCGAGTGCGACGGATCCGGCGACGTCGCTGGGTGCGAGTTGCATTCTTCACAGCAGTAGAGTCGGAGTCGGGGGTGGCGGGTGCCTCTAGCTCATCCTCCGTGAGGGAGAGGACTGTCTGCTCTGGTAGTGCTTCCGGAGCATCTTGGACCTGCACAATATCAAGACCCTCAGATACCACATCTGTTACATCTTCATCTTCAAAGTCTTCTAGCTGAGGCTCAGGTGCCTTAGGGTCCTTCTTAGAGGGCTTCTTGGTCGTCTTCTTGGGGGACTTCTTAGCAGCTGGTTTAGTGGTCTTCTTGGAAGACTTCTTAGCAGCCACCGGACGGGCTAGCTCCCAGCCAGAGGGGAGGTCCGGAGCATTGGTGATGGCTCGCTCAACCAGGTCATCAAAGATGTCCTCGTCGATGTATTCGATGAATGCTTGCCATGCAATCGCTCGCATAGCCTTATAGCGAGCTTTCTGTACATCAATACCTAGGGCTTCAACCATCCGGTTGATACCAGCATCCACGATGTCCTTGTCAGTAGGAGTAGATTCTGCCTTCTGGGCTTTGGATACCATAGTGGTACACCTTTCTGTGTGAGTGTGAGTGCCTTGTGCTCCTCACTGAAAACGATTATAGCACACATCCACTTGGAACGCAAATGCTAAGTAAGAAGGTAGTTTCTGGGCTTAATACGAGCGATAGTTTTTTCCAGGTGAGTGTGGTCTTCTTCTAGGGTAATCCACACGTCCATGTCAACAGACCCTCGACCACAGAGGAACCACACCTTCGGCTTCTGAGGGGACAATTTGATACGGTCAGAAGCTTGCTTATACGTCACGTAGTTGAAGTCAGAAGAATACCAAATCAAGTTGCTAGCTGCTGAAATGTCCACGGCCATGCTTACCGTCCTGGGCTGGACTATCAGCACATGAACGGTGCCCTGCTGGAATTCCTGGATGACCTCATTCTTCTGCTTGGTAGATCCTTGGATCACTCGGTAGGATAGCCTCAGGTGACGGTCCATATACTTGGTGAGTAGGCGAATCTCCTCCAGGTGAGTACAGCAGATGATGGTCTTACCCAGTCCTTTCTTACAGAACAGCCATTGCAGCACTTGGAGACGACGATTGAGCGCAGGATGATATGTGACGGGGATTCCTTTATCGTCCTTAGCCCACCCAGCTACCAGTGTGCGCATCCTGAGGAGTCGCGTCATTGGGTATAGACCCAGAATCATATGACCACACAGCTGCACTACCCCATCCCGCTCCATAGTCCGGAGCTTAGACCGCACCTCCTCTGGGAGGGGATAGTCCACCCGGATGGTGCGCAAGTGGTGCTTTGGACCAGCCATAGTTACCACATCTGGCTGGATGTAGGCGTGCATCTCATACTGACGGATAGGACGCACTAGCTCCGGATAACCTCGGTATGTAGTCCACTCGCCAAAGTACTCCCGGAAGTCCCTAGCAGTACGCCACCTCTCCCTGATCTGTGGATTCAGGAATGTCCACTGACCATAGATTGCATCTACCTGACTAGGATTTGTCACCGGAGTGCCTGTGACGATGAGTCGGTATTTCCATTGCTCGGCTAGAGGACGGATGTGACGTCCACGGATGGAAGAAGGAGATTTAATCATATGGGACTCATCCAGGATCATAGCTCCTTGCCCATTTGTCCATTTGCTAAGAGCCCGGAGATATGGGCTTAGCCTCTTGAACGGCACCTTGTCAAACTGCTCATAATTGACAAAGAGTAAGGTCATATGACGGAACTCCCGCACCGAGGGATAATCATTCCCCGCAGTGAGTGGGTAGAATTGGTACGGTGTGGTAAACCACTTAGAAGCCTCCGTCCTCCAGACTTGCTCTGCAATCTTTGGACCTACGATCACTACAACCTTAGGCTTTAGATGCTCTAACCATCGCAGACATACAGCGGTCTTACCGGAGCGAGGCTCTGCCCATAGGGCTGCATAGGTCCTACCAGGCTCGCAGAGCTTAGCTAGAGCAACCTGCTGAGACTCTCGCAGCACTAGGGGAGGGGAAGACGGAGATTTCATGCTAGTGGTCCTATCGCTTAGTGGGCTTAATGCAGTGGAAGATTACGCTATGCTTCTGATGCTGGAGCTTAGGATTCTCTACGATCTTCTGATGCTGAGACTCTATCAGCTCCGCCATATCCTGCACAGCTTCTACATCTACATCTAGAGGATCGTGGGGGTGCTCCACCGTCTTAGGATTCAGCATCACAGCTAGCGCCATGGCATAGCCATAGGCTACACCCTCACTGAATGCGACTTCCTGATCATCCTCAGAGAGAGAGTCATCATGAGCATCCAGATACAGATCATGATACAGATTGAGCAGCTTATGACGCATATTCCCACCGACCTGCTCACTAGCTCGCAGGATGGCATTGAATCGCAGGTCTGGCTCTGACACATGCTCATACTGAGAGGTCAGCAGATAGTCAGTGATTTGATCGCTAGACTCACATCCCTCATCAAGAGCCTCATCAATAGCATCGATGAGAATTTGCCGAGCAGCATCCACTCCAGCCAGATTGTCACGAGTGTTGTCTACCACACTGTAGAGCACACCTCGCAGGCCATACTGGGCATAAGGATTAGACTGATGAGTCATGGCTAATTCCCCTCCTTATA